>SL_7KL_010_BRINEDRAFT_10000973_pt1 | contig 13701 bp, 15 predicted proteins | sample SodLak_010_BRINE_FD_10663 | JGI IMG/M metagenome (IMG submission 10663)
GACACGTAAATCAACGTTGTCGTTGGCAACGACCCCCGGAAATCGTTTTGTAATGCCATCAAGATGTACCGCGGGAGTCATCTGTACGCTCTTTCCTGTGGTGTAGTCATAAATGCGTGGATATACGCACGAGTGATAGACCTGTTACCACTCGTCGATCGGTAGCTTACGGTTCTTCTGGAACGTCGATCTCGCCGTCGATAATCTGCTGGCGAATGTCATCAACATCATCTTTGATATCGTCCGAAATCTCATCACCGATCTCATCACCGTAGACGCATGCGACACCTTCGTCTTCAAGACCGAGTTCAACGACTGAACCACCCTCAAATGAACCTTCGATCGTATTTTGGATCGACTCGTATACTGGTGTTTCAACGAGTTTGACCATGCTGGCAAGAATAACATGCGCAAAGTCCGGTTCAGTCAGGGACTGATCGGAGTCAACGCCGATTGCAAACTTCCCTTCGTCATCTGCGGCCTGGAAGACACCAACACCAGTACCACCGGATGCGTGGTAGACGATATCTGCACCATCATCATACATCGAGAGTGCGGCCTCTCGTCCTGCGTTTGGATCATTAAATGAGCCAGTGTATGAAGAGATGACTTCAACATCGCCGTCTGCGTATTCGACACCGGCCTCAAATCCTGCCTGGAACGTCCGAATCAGCGGTGCATCGACACCACCAACGAACCCAACAACACTTTCGTCTGGGTTTGTCGATCGCTCATCATCATAGGACCCAATTGTGAGGTCGGTTTGGCTGAGCAGTGCTGAGAGGTACCCAATGAGGAACGATCCTTCGTTCTCTTTGAATACGTAGTTTGCCACATTATCGGCTTCAACAACAGTATCAACGATCATGTACTGCTGATCAGGGTAATCAACTGCGGACTCTGCCAACGCATCTTCCTGTGCGAATCCGATACAGGAGATCAGGTCGAAGTCACCTGACTCGGAAAACTGTCGCTGGAATTGGCTGAACTCACCAGTGTCATCGGGCTCGACTTCATTGAATGAAATGTTGAAGTCTTCATCTGCTTCAAGAAGACCTCGCTGTGCAGCGTCATTAAAAGAGTTATCTCCAAGTCCTGCCTCAGCATAAATCATTCCGATGTTAGCGTCGACGTCAGCATCGCCGTTCCCAGTGTCATCGCCATTTCCATCACCATTTCCGGACCCGTTTCCATCGTCAGATCCGTTGCCGTCAGTTGGGCCACCTGTACAGCCAGCCAATCCTGCAACGCCTGCAATACCAGTTCCTTTGATAAACGTACGTCTGTCGAGATCTCGTGACATCTATGTTAATTGAATCAATGTGTAATGCATAAACTCGTCGATCTACTGGATACTAAAAAATATGTAATGCATTAGTATGCATCAAAATATTAGTTTAGGTTATTCGTTTTTATACTACTACCGTGAATTGATCGCTGACGTGATGACTTCATGTGCCGTCGCCACTAATTCATCAACAGATTCACTTTCTGCATATAGCCGAATATATGGTTCAGTCCCACTTGGTCGAACCAGAATCCACGATCCATCCGCAAGCTCGATCCTGACACCGTGTTCGGTTTCCACCGTCCCATCTGAGAATGCTTCAGGAAGTGTCTCGGTTAATGTGCTCATTGCGGGGGTTTTTCGATCGTCGGGACAGTCAATGCTGACCTTTCGGTATGGGCGTTCGTTGACCGGCTCTCGGAGAGCATCTAATCCAGATGCTGCGATGAGGCGAGTAAGCACGGCTGCACTCGTTACGCCATCAATCCAGCCACCGAATGAGGTGTGAATATGCTTCCATGGCTCTGCTGCAAAGACAACAGTGGCTCCGTGGTTCTCTGCTGCTGCAATGCCTTCATGCAGTGCACCAAGTCGAACTCGCTCGACTCGACCACCAGCCGATCGAACACGTTCGTCAATCCGAGCGGATGCGTTCGGTGTGGTAACAACGACTGGGTCATCTGCCGCGCTTGCTGTCGTGTAGTGTTCTGCAAGAAGTGCAACGACCGTATCTTCATGCACGACGTCACCCTCCCCATCAATCAGGACGATCCGATCCGCATCGCCATCATGTGCTATGCCGAAGTCCGCATCGCTTGATTGCACAAAGGCTCGCAGGTCACCGAGTGTCTCCGGCGTCGGTTTGCTCGGCCGTCCAGGGAAATGTCCATCAACGTTTCCGTTGAGTGTCACAACATGGGCACCCTGTTTTCTGAGGACGTGTGGTGTTGCAAGTGCGGCCATACCGTTTCCACAGTCAACAGCAACCTTCAGTTCCGTTGGATCTGCCCCAAACTGTGACGCATAGTTCGTGACTGCCGATCGGTATGCCGGAAGCACTGACTCGGTTGTTGTCGCGCCCCATTCATCCCAGTTTGTTGGGGGCGCCTCACGCTCGACCGTTGCTTCGACCGTCGATTCAAACGACTGGTCAAGCTCTACACCGTCATGTAACACCTTGATTCCGTTATCTGTTGGCGGGTTGTGCGACGCGGTGAGCATAATGCCGGTCCGTCCCTGCGAGGCGAATGCAAGCGCAGGTGTTGGAAGAACGCCCACTCGTGTGACAGACACGCCGCCAGAGAGTACACCGGACTCCGCAGCAGCAGCAAGCGATGGTCCAGTTACACGGCCATCGCGACCGATGACAACTGACTGTTCCGATGTGTCAAACTCCGATCGGACGAGTGACCCAACCGCCCGACCAACCGCGAGTGCAAGTTCAGGTGTGACGCGCGATTGTGCGTCACCCCGAATACCTGCCGTTCCGAATAGTTCCATATCCATACTCACGGTAGCGAACTGTTTAGAGGTCGTCGGTCTGTGATCGATACCTCGATCCAGAGCTACTTTCAGTCGGCCGCTACAATAGAGATTGTATGAGCGATCGAATCCATGCACACGTGTACGTCTCAGGCAAGGTTCAGGGTGTGTTTTACCGTGCAAACACACGTGATACTGCTCGCAGCGAAGCCGTTGCTGGGTGGGTCAAAAATTTGGACGATGGTCGTGTAGAAGCGGTATTTGAAGGCGACAAAGATGCGGTTGAGACACTCGTAGAGTGGTGTCACACCGGCTCATCGCAAGCCGATGTTGCAGCCGTTGAGGCCACCTACAAAGAGCCGATCGGGCTCTCTGGATTCGAGATTCGACGGTAACGCTATCCGCCAAGATATAGCCGAGAGACCTCTGGATTATCCAAAAGCTCGTCGGCAGCGTCCTCGTAGCGGACTGTTCCTTGGTCTAAGACATATCCTCGATCGGAGATGCTCAGCCCTTCTTTTGCGTTTTGTTCGACCATGAGAATCGAGGTTCCAAGGTCGTTGACGGTCTGAACGTTGTTGAATACATCTTCGACGATCGACGGTGCAAGCCCCGCACTCGGTTCATCGATCAACAACACAGCGGGGTCCATCATCAGCGCGCGAGAGAATGCAAGCACCTGCCGTTGCCCTCCCGAAAGTGTTCGTGCTTTTGTATCCTGTTTTTCCAAGAGGATTGGAAACCGTTCATACAACTCATCAATTCGTTTATCAACGCCATCTTTTCGGGCCACACCACCCATTCTGAGATTCTCTTCGATCGTAAGTGATGGAAACACATTCTCGGTCTGTGGGACATACCCGACGCCTTTTCGAACGAGGTCTGCGGGCTCGATCCCACCGATTTCCTCATCATTGAGTAGCACAGAGCCATTCCATGGTGATAACAGCCCGAATGCAGTTTTCAAGACAGTGGATTTACCGGCCCCATTCGGGCCGATCAGACAGACAATCTCACCGTCGTTGAGATGCAGTGAGAGGTCATTCAACACTTGTACCTCACCGTATCCGCTGTCAACATCGCGCAGTGTAAGTACTGCATCGTCGGTATTTCCGCTCATGCGTTCCCTCCAAGATATGCCTCAATAACGCGCTCGTCCGATCGGACCGTCTCTGGAGCGTCTTCCATGAGAACTTTTCCTTGGTCGAGGACAATAATCGGGTCTGCAATTTCCATGATGAAGCTCATATCGTGTTCGATAATAAGGAACGTCTGACCCTCCTGATTGAGCTCTTTGATGAACCCTGCGAGCTTCTTCGCGAGCGTTGGGTTCACCCCGGCCACCGGCTCGTCGAGAAGTAGAATATCCGGTTGTGCCATCATTGCACGTGCCATCTCAACGAGTTTTAGCTGTCCTCCTGAGAGCTCCGTTGATGGTGCGTTTGCGAGATGATCAATCTCAAACCGTTCTAACATCTTTTGTGCATCTTCGAGATTCGTTGTCTCTTCGGATTTGATTGTACCACCACGGAGAAAGAGAGGAATGATTGATTCGCCGCTTTGCCCCTGCGGCCCAACAAGCATTGCCTCGCGGACGGTCATCCCCTCGAGCCGTCGTGGCGTTTGAAACGTCCGCATGAGCCCTGATCGGGCAATCTCATGCGGTTTCATCTCTGTTACATCAGTATCATTAACAAAGACGGATCCAGAATCAAGTTCGTAAAATCCCGAAATAAGATTAAACAACGTAGACTTTCCAGCGCCGTTTGGCCCGATCATCCCTGTGATACTCCCACGCTCAATCGCGACGGAAACCCCGTCCGTTGCGGTCAGTCCACCGAACGATTTCTTGAGTTCGTCGGTTCGCAGTACCACATCATCTTTTGATAAATCTGCGCCATCGTAGGTCAGTTTGCCAATCGAATTTGATTCTATGCTCATTGTTCAACCTCTCGCTGTTCCCGCGTTGCCTGTCTCTCAGCCGATCGCTCCGGTGCCGCCCCTGGCCAGATGAGTTCCTCTTTCGGTGGTAAGATCCCTTGTGGACGGAATCTAACAACCAAAATAATCAGAATTCCGACCAAGAGGAGTCGAACTGCTGAAACGTTCAGGTCGATGAACGGAATCGTCTCGAAAATGAAGACAATGGTGCCAATCTCGTTGAGGAAACGTGTCCCTTCAAGAATCGCAACAATTGTCACTGCACCGACGAGCGATCCGCGATCGCTTCCAGTCCCTCCCAAAATGAGTGCCACCCAGACGTAGAAGGTCTGTAGCGGTTCAAGCTCACCTGGGTCAAGATATTGGAACGCATAGACGTAGAACCAACCTGCAACAGCCATGAAGATACAGCCAATCACGAACGCCTGCATCTTGAGCCGGTAGGTGTCTTTTCCGAGCGCTTTTGCAAGGTCTTCATCTCCACGGATCGTCCGCATCGCACGACCCCATGGCGATCGGTGGATTCGGCGGACAAACAGATAGCCAATAAATAACATCCCAATAATGACGATTGCATTTCTCCCGGTCCGTACGGATGCACTTTCGGAGAACAGGCGAATAAGTGGCTCTGCTGGGATCCATGCGAACAGCTCCGGCGAACCACTAATTCCACGGCTGCCTGCGGTCCACTCTCGCTCATTCAGCAGGATGAGACGGATTACCTCCGCAAGCCCGAGACTTGCGATCGCAAGGTAGTCCGCACGAAGCCGAAGCGTTGGAATTCCGATGAGGACTGCAACTAACGCGCTTGCGATAATTGCGACAACGAGTGCGATAAGCGGGGATAACATAAGGTCGTGTGGTGATCCCGGAGAGGTAAGCAGTGCTGCGGAGTATGCACCGATTCCCCAGAACGCGATCACACTGAAATTAATTAATCCAGCATAGCCCCACTGGATGTTCAGCCCCACAACCATGAAGCCATACATGCCGATGAGTCCGAGCAAATAGAGTCCATAGTTGAAACTCAACACACCAGTCCCAACCAGTAGAAGGAACATGACAATGAGGCCAATAAACGAGGAAACATCACCGATTGTTACCCCGAGGTTTAGTGGCTCTTCATCGAGCGTTTGTCGAATCTGTTCTCGATCGAACCGATTCGCTGTGTCGCTACTCATGTTGTCTCACTCCCTAAGATTCCGTTTGGTCGAACAAGCAAGATTGCGACCATCACAATGAACGCAACTGCTGCATTGTACTGTGTACCGATGAATGGCAACCCAGCGGTCATCTCATACGCCATCCCGATCGCAAATCCACCGAGCATCGCCCCATAGACACTGCCAATTCCACCAAGGATAACGGCAGCAAATATCAACAAGAGCAGCTCAAAGCCCATTCGTGGACGAATCAGTGTATCCAACCCGAGGAAAACGCCACCTGCGGCAGCTAATGCCGCACCAATAACCCACATTGCAAGCACGACTTCTTCGGTTCGGATGCCACTCACTCGTGCAAGGTCAGCGTTGTCTGCGGTTGCCCGCATCTTCCGTCCAAGTGTTGTGTGCTGCAACAACAGATGTAGCGACACAACAAGGAGAAGCGTTGTTCCGACGATGACAATATCGCGTGGTGTTACTGAGAGCCCCGTTATTGCGTGAATGCCCTCTATCCGGCCGCTGCGACCGACACCGTACGTGGTTGGATCTGAGCCAAATCCGAGAATAAGGAGCGCTCTGTATGCAAGTGCAACACCAATGCTTGTGATTAAGAGCTCAACTGCTCCCGCGTCCAACGGTCGGTAGACGATATATTCCGTCACCACAACGACGATCGCAGCCACTGCCATCCCTACGACGAGTGCAACAAAGAACCATAACGGCAAGCTAAAAATTGTTGCTGTCAGAAGGCTCTCGACTGCACCAGGTAGTGCAACTACTGCCTCTGGGCCGAGGAGATATTCGTTCATCCCCACCGCAACCACAAGTGCACCGAATGCACCCACTGCCATCGTATCACCGTGTGCGAAATTTGCGAAGTTCCCGATGCTATACACCAACGAGAGCCCGATTGACCCCAAGACGATTATGCTGCTGTAAACAATTCCATTAACTATTAATTGTAATATTGACACGTTAGCCACCCTCCATTATATCAACCCAAAAAGACAGCCCATGGGTGTTATGTTGAAATGAAGTCGCCCCAAACGTATTCGTGATCTTCAACCGTGTAGATCTGGTAGAATCCCGGTGGATCCCCGTTCTCGTCGAGGTCACACGGACCACTTACACCTTGATAATCAATATCGTCTGGTGTGCCTCCATCTTCGAGAATTGCCTTGGCCTCCTCGAAGGTGAACACTTCTTCTCCGTCCGGCCGGGTGACATCTCGGACAACTGCAGAGAGTGCTTCACCCGTGAAGTCATCTGCCGCCTCGATCGCAAGTGCAGCGATCGTTAGTGCATCATACGTGTATGCGGACCAGACAGTAGGAGACTGATCAAACTCCGCTTGGAACCGATCTTCGTAGTCTTGGAAGTTCGGTTGGTCTTCAGGTGCACTTTCGGTGATTCCTTTGAACCCCTCTTGGCTTCCCGGTTCTGTGTTTTCAATGATTGAGTCTGCGATTGTGGACTCTGCCCCGTAGTAGGCAAACTCCTCGTGGTAGCCGGAGTCGAATGCCTGATTCAACATTACAGTTACCTCATCAGCATAGGTGATGAACACCCACGCTTCAGCCTCGGTCTCTGCCATCTCAATCAGTTCACCACGGTATGATGACCCTTCTGGCTCGTGCGGTTCGTTGTATCGAAGATCTCCTTCGTACTCTTCTTCAAACACTGATGAAAGGGATTCACCATAGTCGTTGTTAATCCACGTAACTGCACATGTATCATAGCCATCTTCAAGCACGAGTTCTGCGAGTGCTGCCCCTTTTGCTGCCCCGCTTGGACTGGTTCGAAGCAGATCCGGCTCGGTTGTCAACACCGCGCCCGTGCTGTTCTGGCTAATGTGGACAACACCTTCTTCTTTTGTAACGCTGTTGTGCATCGCCATGCTTGCACCAGACCCTACTGACCCGATGAGAAGCGGTACGCCGTCTTGATTAACAAGTTTCTGTGCTGCGCTCACCGCACCCTGATTCGTTGTCTCATCATCTTCTAAGATGACTTCCAATTCATATCCGTCGTGGATGCCGACAGCATTGATGTCCTCAAGTGCGAGCTGCATTCCACGTTCATTTCGCTCACCGTATGGTGCAAGCGACCCTGTTCGAGAATCGACCATCCCGATTTGGTACACCTGCTCATCATCGGAACTATCATCTCCATTTCCGTTGCCGCCGTTACCACCGTTACCACCATTGCCGTTACCGTTGCCATCTCCCTCCAGACAGCCAGCGATCGATAGTGCCAATGCAGTTCCCGTTGCGGACAGGACTGTTCGTCTGTTTGGTTGTCTGCTATTATCTACCATATGTTACGAGATTTCATTACAAAGTATGGTNTATATAGGTAACACCGTCCATGGTAGGTCTACACGATCAATTGTTACCTTACTGTTCAGTTAGTAATTTTATTCATACATTTAACCCCTGATTATTTTGGTCGGTATGCTGTTTAGGTATCTGCTCTCTAAGAATGATGTAAATGATACCACCTGTTGCGTCTAACTTTGTTGCAGGAGAGTCAGTTGATAGCGTGCTTGCACACGTTGCAGAGCTAAACCGTGATGGAATCCGCGGCATTGTCAACCTATTGGGTGAACACTACAGCACACAACCACCAGCATCGGAAGATGCTGATGAATATAAAACGCTCATTACAGAAATTAATCAGCGTGGACTGGATGCGTGTGTATCTGTAAAGCCATCACAGATCGGCCTAGATATCAGCCCAGGTGTTTTTGAGGATAACTTACGAGAAATCGTCTCCCTTGCGAGTGAGCACAACGTATTTGTCTGGGTTGATATGGAAGATCATACAACAACAGACACAACATTAGATGTGTTCGAATCTCTTGTTACCGAGTTCGGTGGCATGGGGCTCTGTATCCAAGCAAATCTCAAACGCACTGAGGAGGATCTCAAACGGCTCGCACCGCTCCCTGGGAAGATCCGACTTGTCAAAGGGGCATACGATGAGCCCGCCTCGATCGCATACAAAGACAAAGCAACCGTGAACAAGGTCTACCGCCAGTATCTCGAGTACATGTTTGAGCATTTCGAGGACGGAGTTGCTGTCGGGAGCCACGATCCGGAGATGATCGATTATGCGATCGAACTCCACGAAAAATACGGCACACCATTTGAAGTCCAACTGCTCATGGGCGTTCGTGAAGCAGCACAAAAAGAACTTGCAGCAGAGGGCATCGAAGTATGGCAGTACATACCGTATGGAGACAAATGGTTTTCGTACTTCTACCGGCGCGTACGCGAGCGCAAAGAGAACGCCTTCTTCGCGCTTCGTGCGATTGTTGGCCGCTGAACGAATTAGGGATCTAGAAGCTTCGATTCGGCTTTTCGAAGGTGTTCAAGTAGCGTCGTTTTTGAGATATCCAAATCTGACGCCAGTTCTCGGGTTGATGTTCCTCGCGGCCATTGGTAGTATTCTGCATCGCGTGCGTGCTCAAACACACGTCGCTGAGCTGGTGTGAGTGTATCTAAACGCTTATTTCTGACCGAGTGCGGCGTACTGTCTGCACTGACGATCGACTTGACGCTTACCTCTGCTGGTGCGTCACGTCGTACACCATCAAGTGCGTCGTCGATTTCTGAACGTTCACCCATGAAACAAACTTGCCACTCTTCGCGGCCACTTTCGATGCGAACAGGCTCACTGTGCACGAACCCGTGTTTTAATAGCGTCGGGCAGACCATATCGCTCGGTTTGTACTCCAGAAAGAACTCACGGACGATGCTTCCTGGTGCATTTCTTGCTCGACCAAATCGCTCTTGTAGTTCATGGAGCTCTCCTGAATGTGGGGATGCTTTGATAACATCAAACAGCGATTCAACCTCGCTGGCAGAGTCACCGAATGCGGTAAAGAGTCCATTTACTGTTTCCGAGTCGGAGTCTGCAGTTGGTGTATTATAAATTGCGTGTGCCAACACACCGCCCGGTGCTTTCTCTGTTGCTTCAATTGCCCAGCAGTTTGGGTGCCACAGATCAAGGGTCAATCGTGTCTGCGTGTGGTGGCTATCTTGCGGTACATCTGACTGACTCATACTGTGTGTATTGGTGTCGGGGTACAAGTCAGTTCCCGTCCATGGTCGGCGAGCACATTTGAGGCGGAGTATCCTACGTCAATCCATGACAGCAGAGTACAAACACTACATTGCGGGTGAATGGGTAGACGGAAGCGGCTCAGAGACATTCGAGAGCAAAAATCCAGCAAACGGCGAGGTGCTTGGCACGTTTGAACGAGGTACTGAAGATGACGTTGATGCAGCGCTTGCGGCTGCGGATGATGCATTTGAGGAATGGCGATCGCTCTCTCACATCAACCGCGCCGAGTATCTCTGGGACATCTATCACGAACTCCGAGAGCGCACAGAGGAGTTAGCTGAGGTTGTCACCAAAGAGTGTGGAAAAGAGATTTCGGAGGGTCGTGCAGATGTGATCGAAGCCTACCATATGGTCGAGTGGGCAGCAGGTGATGCGCGACATCCGAAAGGCGATGTTGTCCCATCCGAGATCCCGAGCAAAGATGCATATATGCGTCGCAAGCCACGCGGCGTTATTGGCTGTATTACGCCGTGGAACTTCCCGGTTGCAATCCCATTCTGGCATATGGCTGTTGCCCTTGTTGAAGGAAATACGGTTGTCTGGAAGCCAGCCGAGCAGACGCCATGGTGTGGACAGATCATCGCGGAGATGTTCGAGGACGCAGGCATTCCGGATGGCGTTTTCAACATGGTCCAAGGCTTCGGCGATGCCGGTGCCTCGATCGTCGATGACGAGCGTGTAGATACAGTCCTTTTCACCGGGTCTGCAAAAGTTGGCCACGAGGTTGCGTCAAAAGTCGCTCAACAGCCAGGTAAGCTCGCAGCGTGTGAGATGGGTGGAAAGAACAATATTGTCGTCACCGCAAAGGCTGATCTCGACACCGCAGTTCATTCGGCGGTCATGTCGTCGTTTAAAACAACCGGCCAGCGTTGTGTCTCCTCCGAGCGGCTTGTTGTTCACGAAGATGTTTACGATGAGTTCAAAGAGCGCTACGTTGCGATCGCAAAGGACGTTGCCGTTGGTGACCCGCTCGATGAAAACACCTTCATGGGACCACTCATCGAGGAAGAGCACAAAGAGAAAGTCATCTCATACGCTGACCTTGCAAAAGAAGAGGGTGTGAACGTGCTTGTCGATCGAACCGATCTTGACGATGATGAGATTCCAGACGGCCACGACGACGGCCATTGGGTTGGACCGTTCGTCTACGAAGCAGATCCGTACGAAGATCTCCGTTGCACACATGAGGAAGTGTTCGGCCCACACGTCGCACTCTTGAAATACAGCGGTGATATCGAAGAAGCAGTCAGTATTCAGAATGACACCGACTACGGACTCGCTGGTGCAGTGATCTCCGAAGACTACCGCGAAATTAACTACTACCGTGATCACGCAGAAGTCGGCCTCGCGTACGGAAACCTCCCATGTATCGGTGCAGAGGTTCAGCTTCCGTTTGGTGGCGTAAAAAAGTCCGGAAACGGCTACCCATCCGCCCGCGAAGTGATCGAAGCAGTTACCGAGCGCACCGCATGGACGCTCAACAATTCCTACGAGATCGAGATGGCACAAGGTCTCTCAGCGGATATTAAAACCAAAGACGAGTAGACCCAGTACGCTGTCCGTCATCGACTTTTTATAATCACCTGTTGAATACAACGTGATGAGCGACACGCTGCGAGAATTTGTTGCCGAGGACCTATGGCTTCTTCTCGGGATTGTTACGTTTGCGTTGGTTGCGGTTTTTGGTGCCGTTGGGCTTGAGATACTGGCAGGACCAATGGCGATTATTGGGTGGTTTCTGATTACACCGATCTTTTTATTTTGGGGAGAAGAGATCGCAGAAGTACTATTCGACGACGAAGAGGTGTTTTCAACTCCGGAACCGGAGGACCCGATAGATCTGCTTAAACATCGCTACGCAACCGGTGAAATTGATGATGAGGAGTTCGAACACCGGCTCGAACGGCTCCTTGATGTTGATGAACTCCCTGATGGAGTGTTCTCCAACTCACAAGAAACGCGCGAAGCCACAATCGAGAGATTACGAGAGTAGCTCGGTCGGAACGAACAATACTCAATCCGCACTGGATGGCGGTCTCTGTTTTCGATGTGGTGCGGCCTCGATTACACCGAGCTCTTCAAGCGAGAGGCCAATAACAATCGCCTCAACACGATCTCGGTCTTCAGTGTAGGGATCGTCGGTCGAATCGATAACATCTCGGCTCCGATCGAGCAGTTTTGTCTCCTGTTTTGTCTGGTCAGGCTCGTCTTTTTTAGCACTCAAAAGGGCTTCAAAATCCTCTCGCAACGAAAACGATGCATACGCAACGTTACACCGAGAAAGCGGGTGCATATCCATCTCCAATGCAAGCTCTGAGACGAGTTCCCAGTCGCTCTCACAAAACGAGAGCGTAACTGCACCAACAATATCTCGCCACGCGATCGGCCCGCTGTTCTTCATCAGTGTGACAGCCCGTGGAGCGATCTCAAATCGGCTCACAGTGTGTTCGGAGCCACACAGACAACACGGTGTATTGGTTCGCCCAGCGTACATACCGCATCTTCGTGCTCAGCAAGTATGTGCCTTCGGCTCAGCGTGGCTCATCCCACGGCACAGCGGTGTCCGGGTGGACGATCTGCATTGGTAGCGCTCGTGTATCTGTTGGTGGCTCTGTTGGCACCGTTGCAATTGGCTGCTTCGCTGCAGCCAATAGACAGAGTGCATCTACGACATCATCCCGTGAGACGTCTTTTCGAAGCGTCCGTTCGATCGTCTCACGATACGCCCCTCTGACGTTGGTTATATATCCTGTGAGAATATACAGCCGTGCGTTTCGACCACGGTCGTTCGCTTTCGAGAGAGCGACCGGAAACCAGTCATTGAGCGCGGTAAAGCAGAGTTCCGGATGGCTCTCAGCAACTACCGATCGAGCGTCAGGGGTGTTCACAAGAAACGTATCTACCGCTGCGATCTTTGGGGCAATATTCCATGCTTGTTTCTGTAACCCCTTTCCTGTCCGATCACGACTGAGTGCATTGGCATCGTCATATGTGAGTGAACCATCTCTTGCACCCTCAATGACTGGGCGTATCGGCGTTGGAAACACCGAGGTGCCACGAACGCCAAGCAGCGATCGAGCCTCACGATCGCACGCACGCGCCCCGGCCTCTGGAAGCCCAATCGGGATATCGATCAGCATTCGATCGGCATCCTTGTGTGCGTCCCAAAGTGCATCGATCGTGGAATACACTGCGGTCTCGATTGAACCTGCTGACTCCCATGCAGCGAGCCAGCCGGCAGCGCACCCATCAACGCCAACAACAGTCACTGGCCGAGCGGTGATTCAACAAGCCACTCATCTGCCCATCGTTCAATCTCATCGAATACGGGGCAGAGTGATTCTCCTTTTTCGGTGAGGCTGTAGTAGGTTGCAACTGGTGCATCCTCTTCGAGCCGCCGGTTGACAAACCCCATCTCTTGGAGATCATCAAGCACTCGAGAGAGCGTTCGAGAGCTCGCATCGGTCGATCGTTTCAACTCGTTAAACCGCTTTTCACCGTCTTGTAGATCGTGTAGCACAACAAGCCGCCACTGTGAACCAATCTGCGTGATCGAATCGACAACTGCGCAGGGTCCGGTGTCATCGGACTGGATGTCTGTCTCTTGTGAGGACATACGTGTTACCTGGTTACTTGTTTGTCCGCAAATCGATATATGGGTTCCGGACGTACACTAAGTTACACAATGATACTAGAGCT
>SL_7KL_010_BRINEDRAFT_10000974_pt1 | contig 13695 bp, 11 predicted proteins | sample SodLak_010_BRINE_FD_10663 | JGI IMG/M metagenome (IMG submission 10663)
CGCCGACGGCAGCGAGATGCCGGCCGGCGGCTTCGGCCGGTTCGTCGCGGCGGTCGCGGCGGAGCTGCACGAGCTGGGTCGTGCGCCCGTCGGGCTCACGGGCACCCTGTCGTCCGATCTACCGCAGGGCGCGGGCCTGTCCTCCTCGGCTGCGATCGAGGTGGTGGTGGCGCTGGCGCTGTGCGAGGCGGCCGACCTCGAGCTGGCGCCGATGGAGCTCGCCGCCCTGTGCCGCCGGGCCGAGCACCGTGCCGTCGGCGTGCCGTCGGGGATCATGGACCAGGCCGCCTCCATCCTCGGGCAGGCCGACCACGCCGTGCTGCTCGACTGCGCGACCCTCGAGCACGAGACGGTGCCGCTGCCCGCCGGACACGGCCTGCTGATCATGGACACCGGGGTGCGCCGGCAGCTCGAGTCGTCGGGGTACGCCCAGCGCACCGAGGAGCTGCGGGCGGCGCTGCCTGTCCTCGCGGGGCGACGGCCGGCGGAGGTCGACCCGGAGGAGCTCCCGGCGCTGCTCGCACAGTTGGAGGCGGTCCCGGCCCGGCGGCTGCGGCACGTCGTCACGGAGAACGCGCGGGTGCGCGCGACCGTGGCTGCCTTCGCTGCGGACGACCGGTCCCGGGTCGGTGAGCTCTTCGCTGCAGGCCACGCCAGCCTGCGTGACGACTTCGAGGTGTCGGTGCCGGAGCTCGACGCGATGGTGGAGTTGGCCGTGGACGCCGGGGCGACCGCGGCGCGGATGACCGGCGGCGGGTTCGGCGGCGCGGCGATCGCCCTGGTCGTCGACGAGGAGCTCGCCGAGGTCGCCGAGGTGGTGGAGGCCCGGTACCGGGAGCGGTTCCCCGACCGTACGCCGGCCCTGTACCGCTGCGTGGCGGCTGCTGGTGCGGGGCGCCGGGACTGATGTGCCAGCAGGCGCGCGCCGACGACGCGGTCGCTCGGCGGCGTCGCCTCCTCGGCTTCGCGTCCAGCAGCGATCGCTGAGAGCTGTGCGGTCGGCGCTCATCTTCCGGCCCGCGCGCACGGTGGCGTGACAGGCCGGGGTCGGTGTGCGTGTTGACGGTGGCAGGGCGACAGCCGTCGCCGGGATGGCACGGTGTGTCCCAGCACCCTGCTGCGGGCGACCGGTGGCCGCAGTGAGCCGCGAGATCATGAGGAGGTGGCGTGCCGGAGGCAGACGGGGAGTTCACCGCCTTCTGCGCAGCCGAGTACCCGCGGATCGCGGCGGCTCTGAGCCTGTGGTGTGGTGATCGGGCGGTAGCCGAGGAGGTGGCCTCCGAGGCCTTCGCCCGCGCCTACCGCGATTGGAAGCGGATCCGCCGGATGGAGTCACCCGGAGGCTGGGTGCGGCGCGTCGCGATCAACCTCGCCACCTCGCGGTTCCGGCGTCGCCGGGCACGCAGGCGGGCCGAGCAACGTGTCGCACGTGACACACCGGCCACGACCCACGACCCGGACAGCGCTGCGGTCGTGGCGGTGCGTGCCGCCCTCCAGGAGCTGTCGCCGGCACACCGCACCGTCCTGGTGCTCCGGTACCACCTGGACATGCCCATCTCCGAGGTGGCGGCGGTGATGGATCGCAGCGAGACCAGCGTGACATCGCTGACCCAACGGGCCGCGGCAGCGCTGCGGGCGCAGCTCGAACGGGATGAGGACCGGGTCGGGGAAGGGAGCCGCCATGGCTGATGATCTGCAGGCCCTGCTGCACGCGGTGGCGGCCGACGACTGCCGTCCTGACCACGAGCGGATCGTGCGTCGCGGTCGTCAGCTCCAGCGGTGGCGTGCCGGTGTCCTCAGCGTCACGGCGATGGTCGTTGCCCTGGCCGTCGTGGGCGTCGGTCAGGCGTTGCCGGGCTCCCCGCCGGGACCGTCGGTCGCTGACGCGCCGTCGGTGGGGCCGACCTCCGATGGCGACGGCTCGTCCGAGGACGGGTTCCAGCAGGGTGTGCTCCCGGGCATGACACCCGAGGAGGCCGAGGCGCGGTCCGCGTGGGAGGAGGCGGTGCGCACGCAGCTCCCACCGCCGCCTCCGGGTGCGCTGGACGCGGAGTCCGAGACCTACGTGCAGGATCCGGTCGCGGCCTGCCGTTGGCGTGACGAGGTAGCGGAACAGGCAGCGGCGCTCCCGGGCTGGGACGATCTGGGACTGGAGAAGGAGGAGATGGGTGTCAGCGAGGCGCTGCGGCTCGTCGTCACCGAGCACACCGGCGATCGCAGCCCGCCCGTCGGACTGCTGTTGACCTACTGCATGTTGCGGGAGGCGGTCATCGTCGAGCCGGTGGGCTCACCTGACGCAGCCGGCGAAGCTGACGAGGCTGCGTGGCCCCAGCTGGCCGCGGAGGACGGCTACTACGAGGTGATGGTCTTCCACCTCCCGACCTCCCTCGATGACCTCATGACCTTCGACGGTGTGGGCGACGGCTCCGAGGGCGCGCTCCTCGAACTGGTGGATCGCCCGGAGCTGTTGTGCCTGTGGCTCGAGGATCTCGTCGAGATCGTCGCGGCGGCGGCCCCGGACCTGCGCTCGACCGGGGCCGGCTCCCTCGAAGCGGAGATCGCCGACGCGGTGCTGGTTTCGGCCTGGGAGCCCATGCCTGATCAGCAGCGCTCGACGACGTGGCATGCTGAGGAGTTGCTGTTGGAGTGCCGCTCCTGAGGCTCGCAGCCGGGGTGGCCTACACGCTGGTCGCGGGCACCTCGCAGCTGACCTCGGTCTGCAGCCGGCGGCGCAGCGCGTAGCCGAGGATGGCGATGCCGGCGAGGGCGAGGAAGGGCTGCACCGGCTCGAACCAGGTGATCGCCCCGCTGGTGCCGAGCGCGAGCAGCACCAGCTTGTTGCAGGTGGGGCACCCGATGGCGAAGAAGGCGAGCAGGCCGCCGACGGTGAACCGCTTCGCGTCCTCGGTGGCGACCTCCTCCGCCTCACCTTGGCGGACGTAGGTGGCCAGCAGCAGCCCGCTGAGCACCGCCGTGACCGCCAGGGCCCAGTAGCTCCAGGCGGGTGCCTCGATGTCCCGACCGAAGATGGGGTTGGGGATCATGGCGGTCGGGATGGCCAGCAGCACGTAGGCGCCGAGGCTCGCGGCGGCAGCAGCCAGCCACCGCCGGGCGGTCCAGTTGCGCACGGGCTCGCTCCTCAGCGCGGCGGTGTCACGGTTCCAGGGAGGGTAGGCGGGCAGCACGAGCCACCCCTGCCGAGGTAGAGAACGCGCCGCTAACCAGCGTTGTTCCCGCTGCCCATCGGCACCTGGCAGCTGCCCTCCGTGCGGACCCGTCGCCGCAGGGCGAAAGCGAGCAGCCCGATGGCCCCGAGCGCGAGCACCGGCTGCGCCGGCTGCAACCAGGAGACCACCCCGCCGGTGCCCAGCGCGGTGGCCGCCAGGAGGGTGCAGGTCGGGCAGATCGTCACGTAGACNCCCGCGGCTGCGGTGAGCCCGGCCCTGCGGCGCGCCTCCCGACCCGCGCTGCCAACAGGTGAGGTGAGGTAGGTGGCGATCAGCGCGCCGCTGAGCAGGCTGATCACCGCCAGGCTCGGACGGCTCCACACCGGCGGGGGTTCGGTGAGTGGGAACACCGGGTTCGGCACCAGACCCGTGGGCACTCCCAACGCGACCGCGACGCCCATCGCGATGGCGATGGTGGCGATCCAGCGGGCAGCGGGCCAGTTCCGCACGGGGCCTTCACCTTGGCGTGTGGTGTTGCGGCGTTCCATCGTGTTCGTGACGACGCCGTCGTTGGGATGTTGCGCGCCCCCGGCAGGATTCGAACCTGCGACACACGGTTTAGGAAACCGTTGCTCTATCCCCTGAGCTACGGGGGCGGGTCTGCCGGGAAAGTCGGCTCGCAGAACCCCCACGATCGGGTGCGGCTGGCCGCTGCGACGCATGCCTCGACAGGCCCGGCAGCGTAGCGCCGGGGCGGAAGACCTCTTCGGTCATCTCTCCGACGTCCTGCAGCGGGCCACATCCTGCGGGGGCGCACCCCGGTCGTTCGCCGGGAGTGCGTCGTGGCCAACTCACCTACCGTGGACGTGCTCCTGACCAGGGATCGACCTGCATGGCCGCCTTCCGCTGGGACGCCACCACGACGCCCGGTGATGAACTGCGACGCATCGCCCGCGCGCAGATCGACCGGGGCATGGACTCCCTCGACGATGAGGACCGCCACCGTGCCGTGCATGAGGCGCGGCAGCGCGGGAAGAAGGTGCGGGCCCTGCTCCGGCTGGTACGGCCCACGGTGCCTGCGCTCTACCAGCGGGAGAACGCCGCCTTCCGTGACATGATGCGCGACCTCTCGCGGGTCCGTGACCACGGGGTCGCCGTGGAGACCTACGACGCACTGCTGTCACGGTTCGGCGAGGACGGGCTGGCCGAGGAGCTCGCCCCCATCCGTGCCGCCCTCGACGAACGGCGGGACCAGGCCCGCGAGGACGATCTCGATGCACGGCTCGACACCATCCGGCGGCAGCTCCAGGAGGCTCGCGAGCGGGTCGCGTCCTGGCAGCTCGACACCGACGGCTTCGAGGTGTTCGAAGGTGGACTGGCCAAGACCTACCGTCGTGCGCGGGCACGGATGGACGACGCCTACGCCGATGCGACCTCGTCCACCTTCCACCTGTGGCGCAAGCGGGCCAAGTACCACCGTCACCACCTGCGCCTGCTCGAGGTGGCCTGGCCCGCGGTCCTCAAGGCGCGTCGGCGCGAGGTCCACGAGCTGACCGACATCCTCGGTGACGACCACGACCTGGCCGTGCTCCGCGCGGACCTGACGGACGATCCGGACCGCTTCGCAGGGCAGCGCCGGGTGGGCGCGCTGTGTGGGTTGCTCGATCGCCGCCGCGCCGAGCTCCAGGCCGCCGCACGACCACTCGGTCAACGGTGCTTCGCCGAGGAGCCGGAGGCGCTGGTCGCCAGCGTGCGGGTGTGGTGGCGAGCAGCGTCGTCCACCCCCACAGCGGGACCGCTGTCGGATCCCACGGTCGTCCCGGGCACGTGAGCGACAGGGAGGTTGACCCCATGCAGCAGAAGAGCAGCGTTTCCGACGTTCCAACGCAGCAGCGACAGCTGCACGACCTCCCGCCGGCACTGCCCGTCGCGGACCTCCTCGGCAAGGATCCCGGCCATGGGTTCGCGGTGTTCCTGGACTACGACGGCACGCTGACCCCGATCGTCGATGACCCCGACGACGCGCTGCTGAGCGAGCCCATGCGCACGGCCATCTCGCAGCTCGCGGACGTGGCGCTGGTCGCCATCGTCAGCGGGCGCGACCTCGAGGACGTGCGGGCGAAGGTCGGGATCGATGGGCTGGCCTACGCCGGTTCCCACGGCTTCGATATCCGTCACCCCGACGGCTCCTCCGAGCAGGTGGCCGTGGAGGCCCTGGAGCACCTCGATGCCGCCGAGGACGCGCTGGCGGAGCGGGTCGGCGCGATCGACGGGGCTCGGATCGAACGCAAGCGCTTCGCGATCGCCGTCCACGATCGCGGGGTCGATGACACGGCCGCGCGCGAGCGCCTGGCGGAGATCGTCGCGGACGTCGGCCGCGCCCACGAGGGGCTGCGCAGCACCGGCGGGAAGCGGATCCACGAGCTCAGACCCGACATCGACTGGGACAAGGGGCGTGCGATCGAGACCTTGATCGAGGCGCTCGATGCCGGTGACCACCTGCCGATCTACGTCGGTGACGACCTCACCGACGAGGACGGGTTCCGGGCGGTCACGGCACACGACGGTGTCGGCGTGGTGGTCCGCGGGGAGGGGGACGACCGCGCCACCCTCGCAGCGGCCGCGCTGGAGTCCCCGGAGCACACGGAGCAGCTGCTGACCGAACTCGCGGACCTCGCCCGCCGCGGAGCACACGACCGGCACGACGACGAGGTGGGGTCATGACGGGGTGGACGCTGACCTACGACGGGTTCGACGCCGAGCAGCAGGGGCTGCGCGAGGCCCTCTGCACCCTCGGCAACGGTGTGCTCGGCAGCCGCGGCGCCGAACCGGAGGCCCGCGCCGACGAGGTGCACTACCCGGGGACCTACCGGGCCGGGGTGTTCAACCGGCTGACCGACCACATCGAGGATGTGGCGATCACCAACGAGTCGATGGTCAACCTCCCCAACTGGCTGTTCCTGGCTTTCCGTATCGATGACGGCCCCTGGTTCCGGCCCGAGGAGGCCACGCTGGAGGTGTACCGCACGCAGCTCGACCTGCGGCGTGGGGTGCTCACGCGGTACGTGACGGTGCTGCTGGACGACGATCGCCGGCTGCGGGTCACCCAGCGTCGCCTGGTGCACCTCGCCGACCCCCGGCTCGCGGCCCTGGAGTCCACCTTCCTCGCGGAGGGGTTCTCCGGGAGGTTGACGGTGCGGTGCGCCATCGACACCGCGGTGCGCAACTGGGGCGTGGAGCGCTACCGCGAGCTGTCGGACGTCCATCTCGAGCTCCTGGACCGCGACGAGGTGGACGAGCACACGGCCCTGGTGGTGGCCCGCACCAACCAGTCGCAGCTGCGGCTCGCGGAGGCGCAGCGCACCCGGGTCCACGAAGGCGCGGGTGCGGAGCCGGAGGGCACCGAACGGGTCTGGTTCGAGGACGACGGCCTCGTCGGGCACGAGCTGGAGCTCCCGCTGACCGACGGTGAACCCGCCACGGTGGAGAAGCTGGTGGCCATCGTGGTCGCCGGCGACACCGCCATCTCGGAGCCCGCCGAGACCGCGGTACGCACGGTCACGCACGCCGGAGGCTTCGACGAGCTGCTGGCGAGCCACGTGGCGAAGTGGGACCAGCTCTGGGACCGTTTCGAGCTGCGCTTCGGCCAGAACGAGGCGGTCCAGCAGGTCCTGAACCTGCACACCTTCCACGCCCTGCAGACCACCTCGCACAACACCATCGACCGGGACGTCGGTGTACCGGCGCGCGGGCTCCACGGTGAGGCCTACCGGGGACACATCTTCTGGGACGAGGTGTTCATCCTGCCCTACCTGAACCTGCGGATGCCGATCCTGACGAGGTCGCTGCTCCTCTACCGGCATCGGCGCCTCGGCGAGGCCCGTAACCGGGCGGCGAGGGCCGGCCACGCCGGTGCGACCTTCCCCTGGCAGAGCGGCTCCGACGGCCGTGAAGAGTCCCAGCAGATGCATCTCAACCCCCTCTCCGGCGAGTGGAAGCCCGACAACTCACGACTGCAGCACCACATCAACCTCGCGATCGCCTACAACGTGTGGCAGTACGTGGAGACCACCGCCGACCGGGAGTTCCTGCGCTACTACGGCCTGGAGCTGATGGTCGAGGTGGCCCGCTTCTTCGCCAGCCTGGCCAGCTACGACCGGGTCGATGACCGCTACCACATCCGGGGCGTGATGGGCCCGGACGAGTTCCACGAGGGCTACCCCGATCGGGATGAGCCGGGGCTCGATGACAACGCCTACACCAACGTGATGGTGGTGTGGACGATCCGGCGGACCTTCGAGCTCCTCGACCTGCTCCCGGAGCCGGTCCGCCACGATGTGGAGCGTGAGCTGGACCTGAGCCGCTCGGAGCTCGATCGGTGGGAGGATCTCGCCCGGCGGATGTACGTGCCCTTCCACGGGGAGGGGATCATCAGTCAGTTCGCCGGGTACGACGCGCTCGAGGAGCTCGACTGGGACGACTACCGGCGCCGCTACGGCGACATCCAGCGCCTCGACCGCATCCTGCACGCGGAGGACGACACCCCCGATCGCTACAAGGTCGCCAAGCAGGCCGACACCCTGATGCTCTTCTACCTGCTGACCGCCGATGAGCTGGAGTGGCTCCTGCGGGGGCTCGGCTACGACTGGTCCTCCGAGCGCATCCCCCCGACGATCGAGTACTACCGGGCCCGCACCTCCCACGGGTCGACGCTCAGCGCCGTGGTGCACAGCTGGTTGCTCGCCCGCTCGGACCGGCGCCGCTCCTGGGACCTGTTCGAGCAGGCGCTGCGCAGCGACATCGACGACGTCCAGGGCGGCACCACCCAGGAGGGCATCCACCTCGGGGCGATGACCGGGACGCTCGATCTGGTCCAGCGTGGCTACACCGGGCTGGCCGTGCAGGAGAACGTGCTGCGCTTCGAGCCGCGGCTACCGGACGAGGTCGCCGAGCTCACCTTCCCCCTGCACTACCGGGGCCACCAGCTACGGGTCCAGCTCGACCACGACTGCCTCCGGGTGAGCGCCGCGTCCTCGGACCTCCCCGGCGTCACGATCGGGTTCGAGGACCGCTGTGAGACGCTGCGTGGTGGCGAGACCCTGACCTTCGAGCTGGTCAACGGCCAGGTGCCAGGCGATCAGCGCACGTAGGCCGCCGCTCAGGCCGCAGCCTCCGAGGCGTCGCGCGGCGCGGTGACGGTGATCCGCAAGCCACCGTCGAGGGTGGCCGTGACCTCCCCGCCGTGGGCGTGGGCGAAGGCCCGCACCAGCGGCAGGCCCACCCCGGTCCCCGGTTGGGGGTGCTGGTGATCGACCCGGTGGAAGGGCGCGAAGATGCGCTCCAGCTCCTCCGGGGGCACCCCCGGGCCCGTGTCGCACACCTCCAGCTGCCACCGGTTCGCGTCCGTCGTGAGCCGCACCTGCACCGGTCCCTGGGGTGCGTACTTGTGCACGTTGCTGAGCAGGTTGTCGACCAGTCGCGTGAGCAGCGCCGTGTCGCCCGCCACGAGCAGCCGCTCGGGGGCGGTGACCGTGATGCGCGGTGCCACCGGGGATCCGGCACAGGCCCCGCGGAGCAGCGCCGCGAGGTCCACCGACTCGATGGTCGCTGCGGTGTGGTCCGCGGTCAGCCGCTCGACGTCCAGCAGGTCGATCGTCGTCCTCCGCAGGCGTTGTGCGTGGCGCAGCAGGGCGCCCTCGGCCGCTGCCCGCTGCGTGGCGTCCATCCGTTCCCGGTGTGCGTGGAGGGTCTCCACCATGCCGGCGACCACCGCGACCGGTGTCCGCAGCTCGTGGGACACCGCGGTGAGGAAGGATGCGCGCAGCCGGCTGTTGCGTTCCGCCTCGTGCCGCGCCGCCTTCTGCACCTCGAGGGTCTCCTGCAGCGCCCGCTCGCGGGCCCGCTGCGTATCGAGGTCCACGAGCACCCACTGGACGTAGCGGTTGCGGCCCCGCTGCAGGGCGGTCATGGAGACACGCACGCAGCGCCGCGAGCCGTCGGCGGTAGCCACCTCCAGGCTGCGCTCGACGCTGCCGCCGGTGTCCTCCACGTGGCGCAGTTCGGCGGCGTGCGGCGGATCGAGCAGTTCGAACAGCGACCGCGGGTCGTCGGCGACCTGCTGGCGTGTCAGCTCCGTCATGCGCAGCAGTGCGTCGTTGGCGAAGCGCAGGTGCGTGCGGCCCGCGGCGTCCACCTTGTACAGCAGCAGCCCGTCACGGGTCGTCTCCGCCAGCGCCGCCCAGGCCCGCTGTTCCACACCCAGGCGCTTCGCGAACCAGCTGACGGACACCAGCAGCAGCAGCCCGGTGACCGCGACGAACAGCAGCCCCTTGCCCACCTCGATCTGCTCGGGGTCGAAGCCCATCCACACCGCGACCGGGTCCACCACCCGGGAGGTGCCCAGGATCCAGGCCGAGGCGACGACCACGTAGGTGGTCGCGATCGTCCATGCGAGCCGCTGGAAGGCCCGTTCCTGTGACATGCACCCGGCTCCCCGTGCCCTTGGCGCGGCAGCGTAGCCAGGGCGTCCGTCCGGGCGGGCTGCTGCCGCTCAGCCTCGTGCTACCCACCGGGTCCGTGCGAGCTCCGCCCAGAAGGGTCGCACCCCGTCCGTGTCACCAGCATCGAGGTGGTCCGTGGGCTGCTGGTAGGAGTAGAGAGCCACGCCGTCCGTCGCGGCCGCTGCGGTCGATAGCTGCTCGAGCACCGCATCGGGGGTGTTCAGCCAGCCGGCGACGCCCGCGATCACGAGGCTGTCGGAGACCTGGGTCAGCTCCTGCTGGAAGGCGACCCAGTCGGTGAACCACGCCGCCTGCTCCGGGACGTGGTCACGGAAGTAGACCATCGGCAGCACCGCGTCCACCAGGCCGTCCTCCGCCCAGCCCGGCCAGTCCTGCAGCGCCTCCCGCCAGGTGCGGGTCGCCTCGAAGCCGCCCAGCTCCACCGGTCCAGGACCCCAGGCGATCACCGCGGCGGAGAGCGTGACGGGACGTCCAGCCGCATCCACCGCTGCGCGCGCCGTTGCTACGAGCTCCCGGGTCTGGTCACGCCGCCACGCGGACCAGGCGGGATCCTCCGGCGACGGTGTCCCGGCAGCTCCGGTCTCCGCGCGGTAGCGCTCCAGTGCCGCCGGGTGGTAGCCCGCACGCTCCGAGGCGTAGCGCGGGTAGTCGAGGTGCACACCGTCCACCTCGGTGGTGGTCGCCAACTCCTCGACCACGGCGTACAGATGGGCACGGACCTCGGGCAGTGCGGGGTCGAGGTACTCGCTCCAGGTCCCGTCGACGTCCCGGGAGACCCACCGGTCGGCCTCCGGTGCGGTGCGGCCGTGCTCCGCCGGGACCCACCCCGCGGGTGCGGGCAGCTCCTCGTAGACCGCGTGCCAGGTCGGTGCGATGGAGATCCACGCGTGCACCTCGATCCCCGCCTCGTGCGCGAGCTCGGTCAGCTCCGCGAGCACGTCGAGACCAGCTTCGAGGTCGGGGTCAGCGGTGCGCGGCAGCACCTCAGAGCGGTAGTAGGCGTCGTGGCGGCGGGCCGCCTGGGCGATGACCGCTGTGGCGTCGGCGTGGGCGAGCTCCTCGACGAGTCGTTCCAGGCCGGCGCGCGTCTTCAGGGACGGGTCGAACAGGTGGACCCACACCGCCCGTTCCAGCCCCGCCGCGGGGTGGCGGTCCGGATCGCCACGGTCGATGTCCCGGTCCTCGTCCGCCGGCTGGTCGGGGGCCTCGCCCGGCTCCTCGCCCGGCTCCTCGCCTGGCGGTTGCTCCGGCGCGTCGCCGGTCGGCTGGTCCGGTTCCGCTGCGGGTGGTCTGGTGGGCTCGAGCGTGTCCGGCGGGGTTGCGGTGTCGCTGTCTTCAGCCCCGCCGGTGCCGCAGGCCATCAGCAGCACCACGAGGGTGAGGGTGAGCGCGACGCGGCCGCGGGACACGGGAGCCTCCCGGCAGACGGGGTTGCGGGTGTGCGCACCTCCATCATCGCTGCGCGGCACGGCCCACGTCCACCCGGACGGGCACGCGGTCCCACCGAACCTCCATCATGGGTCACCTGACCGAGCACGGCGAGCCCCTGCAACCTCCCGACCGAGAGGCCACACCCGATGACCACCGCTGACGACCAGGCACGCACCCTCGAGGAGGCGGTCGCCGAACCGCGCCCCCACCGCGACATGGAGCTCGCGCTGGAGCCCATGCCCAACTACAGCGAGACCCCCGACGGCCCCCACGGGCAGCCCATCCGGTTCTGGGCCGCGTGGGACCTTGCCGACCGGCCCCGGCGGATCGCCCTGCTCGTCGACGACTGCCAGGAGGAGTACCGGCCCTACGCCGGGGAGATCCTGCCCAACGTCGAGCGGCTCGTGGACGCCTTCCGGGTGGCCCGGGAGGACAGCGACGGGGTGGCGATCGCCTGGAGCGCGTGGAGCCGGATGTTCGATGATGGCATCTCCAACGCCATGGACCGGTGGTACGGGCCCCGCGGCCTCCGCCCGGAGCAGCCGGAGAACGCCGCCTACGTGTTCACCGGCGCCGCCGGCCTGGAGCCGCTCACGGAGATCGCGCCCACGCAGCAGGAGCGCGACGAGGGGTGGTTCTACCTCGGCAAGCACCTCGACATGTTCTGGACCTTCGACGCGCAGGGGCGCTCCTACCTCGACGAGAAGCTCAAGGCCCTCGATATCGACACCGTGGTCATCGTCGGGCTGTGGACCGACGAGTGCGTGCTCAGCACCGCCTACGCCGCCAACTCCCGGGGCTACGACGTGGTGGTCGTCCGTGACGCCGTCGCCACGGCCACCGCGCTGCACGAGGCCGCGCTGGAGGTCGCCAACGGCACCGTCAGCAAGGTGCTGACCACCGAGGAGGTGCTCGGCTACCTCGAGAACGACTTCGTGACGGGCGAGCCCGGCGCGGTGAAAGGCACCAGCTACCCGGACGGCCGCAGGGAGGGCTGAGCTCTCGGGGGACAGCGGGGCGGCGGGTCGGCGGTGCAGCGGATCGGCCCGTCCAGCGTGCGGGGGCGGGCCGAACCCTGGCAACCCCTCATGAGGAGTCGGCGTGGCGTCCCTCGATGGCGTATCACCCCTGGCTGTCACGACCCGGCGCGCGCGCCGGCTCTCCCTGGGACTGGTCGGCGCGGTGGCCTTCCTCGCCCTGGTCCCCGAGGCGCTCACCGGACCGGTGGCCTGGACGGTGCTCGCCGTCGGTCTCCTGATCGGTCTGCCCCACGGGGCGGTCGACCACCTCGTCCCCGAGTGGACGCTGGGTCGTGACCTCCCGCGGCGCACCTTCGCCGCCATCCTCGCCGCCTACATCGCCGTTGCGGCGCTCGCCTTCGGGCTCCTGCTGGTCCAGCCGGTGCTGGCCGCAGGGCTCTTCCTGGTCGTCTCCATCCTGCACTTCGGTGCCGGTGACGTGGAGTTCCTCGGGCTGCGCGACGCCCTGGCGCCCTGGCAACGGGCGAGCGCCGCGCTGGCCTTCGGCCTGGCACCGGTGGCCCTGCCCATCGCGGTGCACGCCGAGCAGGCGCGACCGGTCCTCGAGGGTCTCGCGCCGGAGCTCGTGGTACTCACCGCCCCGAACGTGCGGCTCGCGGCGGTCGGGGTGACCGTCGCGCTGGTCGCCGTGACCATCTGGAGCGTCACCGTGCACGGACGGTCCCGAACGGCCGTCGATCTGCTCGTGCTGTGCGCGGCCTTCGTCCTGGCCCCGCCGCTGCTGGCCTTCGCCGCGTACTTCGGCGGCTGGCACGCGACCCGGCACATCGCCCGGCTGCTCGCCCTGGACCCGCGGAACGCCGAGGACCTGGTCGCGGCGCGGGTCGTGCGGCCCCTGGCACGCTTCGCCCGGTCCGCCCTGCTTCCCACCCTGGCCAGCGTCGTGGTGTTGCTCGGGTTGTGGTGGGGCGCCGGCGGCGTGGAGGGCCTCGTGGCCGCCCACCTCGGTCTGTTGGTCGCACTCACGATGCCCCACGTCGCGGTGGTGTCCTGGCTCGACCGCCGACAGCAGGAGCAACGCACGGAGGTACCCGCATGACCGGACGTGTCGTGATCGTCGGTGCGGGGCTCGGCGGGCTGTCCGCCGCCTGCCACCTCGCCGGTCGGGGGGTGCCCGTCACCCTGCTGGAGCGGGCGAGCCACCCGGGCGGTCGCGCCGGCCTGCTGGAGCGGGACGGCTACCGCTTCGACACCGGCCCGGCGGTGCTCACGATGCTGGAGGTGATGCGCGACACCTTCGCCGCCGCAGGTGCCGACCTCGACGACCACCTCGACCTCATCCAGCTCGATCCGGCCTACCAGGCACGGTTCGCCGACGGCTCCTCCCTGCATGTGCGCGCCGGGCACGAGGACATGCGCGCGGAGCTGCGGGCCTTCGCCGGCGAGCCGGCCGCCACGGGCTTCGACGACTTCGTCACCTGGCTGCGCCGGCTGTTCGAGCTCGAGTTCCACGACTTCATCGACCGGGACTTCGCCTCCCTGGCGAGCCTGCTCCGCCAACCCGCCGCGCTCGCGCGGCTCACCGCCGCCGGCGGG
>SL_7KL_010_BRINEDRAFT_10000976_pt1 | contig 13672 bp, 12 predicted proteins | sample SodLak_010_BRINE_FD_10663 | JGI IMG/M metagenome (IMG submission 10663)
GGTCAGCCGCCATTGCCCGCCGCAGCGGCACGCAATGGCGGGGTTGGGGTCAGGCGCGGTCCGCGTTCTTGAACTGCGACGGATTGATCTTGTGCCGATGCAGCAGCTTGTAGAACTCGGTGCGGTTCCGCTTCGCGAGGCGTGCGGCCTGGCTGACATTGCCGCCGGTGGTTTGCAACAGCCGGGCAAGGTAATCCTTTTCGAAGTGCTTGCGTGCATCGGCAAAGGCGAGAATGTCAGAAGGCTGGTCGTGCAGTGCGCTTTGTACCAGCTTGTCACTGATCATCGGCGTTGTGCTCAGCGTCACGCACTGTTCCACCACGTTGTAGAGTTCCCGGACGTTACCCGGCCAGGGGGCGCTGACCAGACGCTCCATGGCGTCCGGTGCAAAGCCGCGTAACGATCGGTCGTACCTGCTGTTGAGTTCGCCCAGAAAGCGGGCGGCCAGCAGCGGAATATCCTCGCGTCGCTCGCTCAGTGGCGGCAACTCCAGCGAGACGACGTTCAGCCTGTAGTAAAGGTCCTCTCGGAACCGACCCTCGTTCATGTCCTCTTCCAGGTCGCGGTTGGTGGCGGAAATGGTGCGTACATCCACCGGTACCGCGTGACGAGCACCGAGGGCACGGACTTCACCGTCCTGCAGCACGCGAAGCAGCTTGATTTGAAGTGGCAGCGGCAATTCGCCCACCTCGTCCAGCAGCAGGGTGCCGTGATCGGCGGCGACAAAGAGCCCTGATTTCTCCTCGGTGGCGCCGGGGAAGGCATCCTTGACATGGCCGAAAAGTTCCGCTTCCAGCAGGTCTTCCGGAAGAGCAGCGCAGTTGACGGCGACGAAGGGGCCCTCATGGCGCCCGCTGGCACGGTGTACTGCCTGAGCAAGCAACTCCTTGCCAGTACCGCTGTCGCCTCGAATGAAGACGCTTGCATCCGAATCCGCGACCTTGCGTGCCTTGCTCAGCACATCCTTCATCAGCGCGCTGCGCGTGATTACGTCCCGCGCCCAGTCGACGGCATCGGAGGTTTCACCGGTACCGCCGCCGGCGGCCTCGATGGCCTCGCTGACCTGTTCCAGCAGGTTCTGGCTCTCGAATGGCTTGGTCAGGAAGCTGAAAACGCCGTTGCGCGTCGCTTCCACGGCATCAGGGATCGACCCGTGGGCCGTCAGAATGATGACCGGCAGGGTGGGATGCTGCCGATGCACGGCATCGAACAGTGCCAGTCCGTCCATGCCGTCCATGCGCAGGTCGGTGATGATCACGTCCGGGCGCCAGGTGGCGAGTATGGCCAGTGCGCGCTCGCCACTCTCTGCAGCGGTGACTTCATAGCCGGCCGACTTGAGGCGCAGGGAAAGCAGTCGCAGCAGCCCCGGATCGTCGTCAACGAGCAGAATCGCACCATGTTTCATAATCTCACCTCGTTAGTCACCGGAGTGGTTGCGCTCGCGCAGGCTCCGCTCAATCTCCCTTAGCTCCTCCAGCTGGCGGGAGGTGGTTTCCTCACGCTGCTGCAAAGCGTTTAACTCTTCGCGCAGCTCGGCGCGCCGCTGCCGTTCCGATTCGCGTAGCCGCAGCTGGTTGAGGAGGGTAACGGCCATGCCGGCAGGCACCGCTCGCCGTTCGTCATCGAGGCAGTGCTCCATCGCACGAATAAGGCTTGGCCGGTCCTCCACCGGGACCGGGTCACGGCCTGACTGTACCAGAGCCATGACCAGGCTTTCCTGGCCACAGCGGTGAAAGTGTTCAGTCCTGCGCATTGCCTCATAGCGGGCAAGCCGGGCGTCCAGGTCGGCGTGGTGAAACCAGTCCAGTTCGCTGCGCAGCAGCACGTCGGCATATGCCGCCTGGGGCGGCGCCATGGCCGATGATCGCTCGCGCGGCTTCTCTGTCAGGTCCGGCAGATGCTGGCAGCCGCCGAGCAGCAGCAAGGTCAGCAGAAATGCCGGCGCGATCCGGCTCAGCACGTGCGATGGCCCGGGTTGGCCCGTTCAGGTCTGGCCAAGCGGCAGGATGATGCGCATTCGCGTACCGCCATCCTGGCCGGGCAAGGCTTCGATACTGCCGTCATGGGCATCTACATACTCCTTGGCGATGGACAGGCCGAGCCCGGACCCCTTGACGTAGCCGCTGGCCCGATGAGTGCCCTGGAAGAAGGCGCCGAAGACCGATTCCCGCTCCGCCTCCGGTATCCCGGGGCCCTGATCGATGACTTCGATGACAACGGTGTTGCCGTGGCGTTCGGTCAGGACCTGAATAATCCCTTCGGCCGGCGAGAATTTCACTGCGTTCGACAATAGATTATCGACGATCGCGCGAAGTTTTTCTTCGTCGGCTTCCAGACGTACGTCGTGCAGGTCTGTCTGCAGGTCAATCGATCGGCTCATCATCACCGGCTTATGGTTGCGGCAGACCGAGTCGATCAGAGGCGCCAGTTGCAGGTGCCGGAGGTGCAGGCTGCTGCGCTCGCCACGCGACGTGCCGAAATTCAGCATGTCCTCGATCAGGCGCTGCAGGGAAAGGGTGTTGCTCTGCAGGATCGCCGCAACCTCCTGCTGCTCGACATTGAGTGGACCGACCACCTTGTCCTGCAGCAATTCCGCGCCCTCGCGGATCGCGGTCAGCGGTGTTTTCAGCTCATGGGACATGTGCTGCAGGAACCGACTTTTCTGTTCTTCCAGTTCCTTTAACCGCAGTCTCATCCAGTCCAGCCGCCGCCCCAGATCCTGCAGATCCTGTGGCCCGCCAACGCCGATCTCCTTGCCGAAACGGCCGTCACCGAGCTGACGTATGGCCTGGTCGAGCTGTTTCACCGGGCGTGTAATCAATACCGCGAACAGTACGGCGAGCAGTGCCGTCAGCGGCGGCAGGATGGCGGCAGTCAGCAGCAGCATGCGTCGCGCATCGCCGGCGGTCTCGCGCATGGCCAGCGCCTCCCGGTCAACCATGCGGTTGCTGCTGGCGAGTAGATGGCGGGCTTGCCTGTTCAGATTCTGGAAGGTGAGTACCAGCTCGTCCTGATCGGCGATCGCGTCATCCTGCAGTTGTTGGTACAGACCCAGATTGGCCATCGCGAAGCCGTCCAGTTGCTCGCGATGGCTTTCATCCAGTGGCAGGCGATGCAGCCGACGGACAATCTCGAGGGTTTCTTCGTGGGTTTCGCCGTAATTCTCCAGTAGCCCCTCATCTTCGAGGATGAGGTGCTGGCGGGCGGTGCGTTCCATATCAGTCAGGCGGTCGAGCAACTGCTGACTGCTGGTGGTGGCCTGGACCGCCTGGTAGACGGCATGCTGGCTTTTCTGCGCGACCCGGTCCATGTGCACCACGGCGTAGGCCAGCGCCAGCAGCAATGGCAGCGACACGGTGCCAAAACCGTAAAGGATGAGCTTGCGCAGTGATTTTGGCTGATAGGCCACGCTGCCTTCTCCGCCTGCCTAGCTGCGCTGCTCACCGGGCGGGTCGAACAGATCGACTTCCGGACGCTGCGGTGGAACCCGGCCAAAATGCTGATAGGCGGTTCGCGTTGCCATGCGACCACGCGGCGTGCGCATCATGAAGCCCTGCTGGATCAGGAATGGCTCCACCACTTCCTCGATGGTGTGGCGCTCCTCACCAATGGCCGCCGCCAGATTGTCGAGACCGACCGGACCACCATCGAACTTGTCCATGATCGCCAGCAGCAAACGTCGATCCTGGCTATCAAAGCCGTTGTCGTCGACCTTCAGCAGGCGCATTGCCTGGTCGGCGATTGCCATGGTGACCCGGCCATCGCCGCGGATCTCCGCCACGTCCCGGACCCGTCGTAGCAGCCGGTTGGCAATGCGCGGCGTACCCCGGGAGCGGCGCGCCACTTCGCGGGCGCCGTCGTCGTCGATGATCAGCTTCATCAGTCCAGCGGAGCGCAGCACGATCGAAGTCAGGTCTGCCTCATCGTAGTATTCAAGCCGTTGCACGATGCCGAAGCGGTCGCGCAGCGGTGAGGTCAACAGCCCGGCGCGGGTGGTCGCGCCGACCAGCGTGAAGGGCGGCAGATCGATGCGGATGGAACGCGCCGTCGGACCCTCACCGATGAGGATATCGATGGTCTGATCCTCCATCGCCGGATACAGCACTTCCTCGACCGGCGCGCTGAGACGATGAATTTCGTCGACGAACAGCACGTCGCCGGGTTCCAGGTTGGTCAGCAGTGCCGCCAGGTCGCCGGCCTTCTCCAGCACCGGCCCGGAGGTCTGACGCAGACTGACGCCCATTTCGTTGGCAACGATATGCGCGAGGGTGGTCTTGCCCAGCCCCGGGGGACCGAAGATCAGCAGATGATCCAGTGCCTCGCCGCGTTGCCGCGCCGCCGGGATGAAGATCTCGAGTTGCTCGCGCACCGCCGGCTGGCCGACGTAATCGGCCAGGGTCCTGGGGCGGATGGCGCGATCCAGCTCGGCCTCCTCGGGGGCGGCCTCACCGGTGACAATGCGATCTGATTCGATCATGGAGTGGCGACCTTCCTGCTATCTGCGGACCGATTTCTGCAGAGCCTGACGGATCAATTCATCGCTGGCGAGGCCGCTGTCGGGCAGGTCGCGCAGCAGCTGGCTCGCCTCGGCGGGTTTGTAGCCCAAGGCGACCAGACCGCTTATGGCATCGGTGCGCGCATCACCGTTACCAGCTTGCAGGCCACCGGAAGGCGGCGCCGTGCGCGCGGGCAGTTCGCGTACTCGATCACGCAATTCGATGACCAGCCGCTCGGCGGTCTTCTTGCCGATGCCGGGTAGCCGCGTCAGCAGCGCCGCGTCCTGGTTTTCAACGCAACGGATGAGATCCTCGGCGGACATGCCCGACAGCAGGGCCAGCGCCATTTTCGGTCCCACGCCACTGATCCGGATCAGGCTGCGGAACAGGTTGCGCTCGGTCAGGCTGAGAAAGCCGTACAGATTCTGCGCATCCTCCCGCACCACCAGATGGGTATGCAGGGTGACCTCGGATCCTGTTGCCGGCAGTTCGATCACCGTCGACATCGGTGCGTCCAACTCGTAGCCCACGCCCTGAACCTCGACCAGCAGATGTGGTGCATCCTTCTCCAGCAACTGCCCTCGTAGCCGTCCGATCATCACTGTACTCTCGCTGCTGCGCGTTGCAGCCCGGCGCTCAGGCGCAACTGTTGTGAGTGGCAAAGCGCCACCGCCAGGGCATCCGAGGCATCCTCCTGCAATGCGCCCCGCAGCGCCAGCAGATGCCGGACCATGTGCTGCACCTGGTCCTTGGCGGCACCGCCGCTGCCCGTCAGTGCCTGCTTGATGCTGCGTGCCGCATATTCGGCCACCGGCAGGTCCAGCACCGCCGCTGCGCAGATTGCCGCGCCGCGGGCCTGGCCCAGCTTGAGCGCGCTTGCGACATTGCGTTGCACGAAGACCTGCTCGATTGCCACCGCATCCGGCGCATGCGCGGCGATGACCTGCTGCAACTCCAGAAAAATGGTGCGCAGACGGGGCGCAAAATCGCCGGCTGTACGGATCACGCCGCTGGTGAGATACGTCGCCCTGGCGCCGTCGCCATCGATCAGGCCAAAGCCGGTGACGCGGGAGCCGGGGTCAATTCCGAGTATGCGTGGCATGCGTGGGCCCCGGTGTTGCGCGCTCAGGCATACGCTTCTTCATCGATGTCGGCATTGCTGTACACCTGCTGCACATCGTCCAGATCCTCAAGCGCTTCCAGCAGCTTGACCATGCCGCTGGCCTCGTCGCCGCCGACCGCCACGGTGGTTGCGGGCCGCATGGTCACTTCGGCATCCGCCGGTTCAAGGCCGGCCGCCACCAGGCCTTCCTTGACGTTGATGAACAGCTCCGGATCGGTAAGCACCTCGAATGATCCGTCCTCGTGACTCAGCACGTCTTCGGCGCCGGCCTCCAGGGCCGCCTCCATCAGGCTGTCCTCGTCGGTGTCCGGGCCATAGCTCAGAACCCCGGCCTTGCTGAACATGAATGCCACCGAACCGTCCGTGCCCAGGTTGCCACCGTGCTTGGAAAAGGCGTGACGTACCTCGGCCACCGTCCTGTTGCGGTTATCGGTCATCACATCGACCATCACGGCAACGCCGTTCGGACCGTAACCTTCATAGCGGATCTCCTCGTAGACCACGCCTTCTTCCTGGCCCGAGGCACGCTTGATCGCCCGGTCGATATTGTCCTTGGGCATGTTCACCGACAGCGCCCGGTCGACGGCCAGCCGCAGCCTCGGGTTGGCGGCCGGGTCCGGGTCGCCCATGCGCGCGGCGACGGTGATTTCTCGAATCATGCGGGTAAAGATCTTGCCGCGCTTGGCGTCCTGGGCTTTCTTGCGATGCTGGATATTGGCCCATTTGCTATGGCCTGCCATGGATCAGGTTCCTCACTCAGTGTGGCCCGACGGTCTTGCCGTCCGGCACTTCGGAAAACCGCGCAAGGGTATCATGCGGCGCCGTTTCAGGACTTGCGTCCGGCCCGTTCGCGAAGCCATGCATCCATGTGTCCCCGGCCCAGATCGCGCAGATGAGTAACAAAGCCCCATTCGGTGTTCAGTCGACTGGAACTGCCGAGCCCTTGCATGCTCTCGCCGGCCTCGATGGAATGCAGGCGCAAGCGTTTTTGCCCGAATCTGCGCCAGCCCGGTCCCTGTTGCTGTAACAGCTCTATGAAGGCCCGCTCACGTGACAGGTTGGCGTGGAAGGCGATTTCCCTGGCACGGGCGACGATGTCATTCACCCGGCGCGGCGCCTGTCCGCAATCGCCGGGGGTGAACTGCACCAGGTAGATGTCCTTTGCGCGGCATTCGAACAGCAGCGGATAGAGGGCTGGATTTCCGGTGTAGCCGCCATCCCAGTAGGGTCGGCCATCGATTTCCACAGCCTGGAACAGCAGCGGCAGGCAGGCCGAGGCGGCCAGAACCCTTGCGTCGATGTTGCCATTGTGGCGCAACACCAGTTCGCCGGTGCGGACATCGGTCATCGACACGAACAGGCGAGGGCCCTCGCGGCGGTTCAGGCGCTGCATGTCGAATGTGCTCTCGACGATGCTGATGATCGGGTTGTAGCCGGACGGGTTCAGTTCGTAGGGCGAGGCCATGTTGGTCAGTCGGTTCAGGAACAGAAAGCCGGGCGAAAGATCCCGGTTCCAGCCCGACAGCAGATGGTCCAGTGGCGTGCTTCTGGCCGGCGTGGTCTGCAGCGTGCGGCTGATCGTTTGCCAGAGTCTCGCCAGGGCCTCGCGCGCGCCATCGCGGCCGTCCCGCGACCAGCCATCGACCACCGCTGCCGCGTTCAGCGCGCCGGCGCTGGCGCCACTGAGGCCATCGATCTGGATATCCTCTTCCAGCAGGCGATCCAGTACTCCCCAGCTGAAAGCACCGTGGCTGCCGCCGCCCTGAAGGGCAAGCGACAGGCGCCGCGTCCGTGGTGGCCGCAGTGAGCCCAGAACCCGGTGCAACAGAGAGGATCGCATCAGCCGCTGCTCACCTCGTCGCGTAGCGTCTTGCGCAGCACCTTTCCTACCGAGGTCTTGGGCAATTCGTCACGAAATACGATCTGTTGCGGTCGCTTGTAGCCAGTCAGATTGTCGCGGGCATGTGCTCGCACCATATCCTCATCCAGCGCCGAATCATTGCGCACGACGAAGGCAAGCACGCATTCGTTGCCCTCCTCGTCGCGATGCCCGACCACCGCCGCCTCGTCGATGCCCGGGTGACGTTCCAGCGCCTGCTCAACTTCATTCGGGTACACATTGAAGCCACCGACGTCGATCATGTCCTTCTTGCGATCTACGATGCGCAGGAAACCGTCTTCATTCATGCAGGCCATGTCGCCGGTCAGGAACCAACCGTCGCGGATCGCGTTGCGCGTCTCCTCCTCCTGTTGCCAATAGCCCGAGAAAAGCTGGGGGCCGCGCACCGCCAGTTCGCCTTCCTCTCCGGGTGGGACCACCGAGCCCTCATCATCGAGAATGAGGATTTCGGTACCAGGTACCGGCAGGCCGATGGTGCCGAGCCGAATTTCGCCACTGGGCTGATTGGCGCTAACCACGGGGCTGCTTTCCGACAGACCGTAGCCCTCGCAGATCGGGCTACCGACGACTTGCTGCCATTCCTCGGCAACCGCTTCGTGCAGGGCGGTACCGCCGGCGATGCTCATGTCGATGGCGGGCGGGTGATTGCGAAACCAGTCCTCCTTGAGCAGGCCGCGGAACAGTAGATTGACGCCGGAGAACTTCGTCACCGGATACTTTTCGAAGGCCTTGCGCAGTTTCGATGGCGGCCGCGGCGAGGGGCAGAGGACATTGTGCGCACCATTCATGTAGAAAACGAGCAGGTTAAAACTGAAGGCAAAGATGTGATAGAGCGGCAGCGCCGTCAGCACCGTCTCTCCCTGGTCCCGCAGTGCCGGGCGAGCGATCGCCTGGATCTGCGACAAATTGGCCAGCAGATTGGCATGGCTCAGCATGGCGCCCTTGGGTACGCCCGTGGTGCCGCCGGTGTATTGCAGCGCGGCGAGCGCCTCGCTGTCCGGTTCGGGCAGGGCGCCACCCAGATGCGTCCGGCCAAGCTCCAGTGCCCGCATGAATCGGATGACTGGCCGTCCAGGGGCTGGCAACTCACGTTTCAGCATCAGCACCGTGCGAATCAGCGCTCGCGACAGCAGAGGGAAGAGGTCGGCAACGCCGGCCAGGATGACATGCTCCACATCGGTCCGGTCCAGGCCCGCTTCGAGCTTTTCGGCGAACAGGTCAATGAGTACAAGGGCGCGGGCACCGCTGTCCTTCAGTTGCTGTTGCATCTCCGGTGCGGTGTACAACGGGTTGACGTTGACCAGTACCAGTCCCGCTTTGAGCACACCGAAGGCGGCTAGAGGGTAGGCCAGACAGTTCGGCATCTGGATTGCAATCCGGTCTCCTGGTTCCAGCCCGAGTTCGCTGAGCAGGAAATGGGCGAACTGGTCGGACAGGCGCTCGACCTCGGCGAAGCTCAGTGAGCCGCTGAGCCCGTTGTCCAGGCAGGTGGTGAAGGCCGTGCGGTCGCCAAAACGCTGCCCGCTGTGGCGGATCAGCGCGCCCAGGTTGGCATCGGGCAGCGCCTCGAAGTCGGGCGAGATGTCGCTGGCATATACCTTTCGCCAGGGCTGTTGTGAGTAAGCTGTCTTGGCATCTGCGACGTTGTCGGCCATGCTCTGCTACCTCCTGTCGGCCGGCGCATCAGACTGTGTTCGAGACTAGCGCGAGTCGCCGGCACGGGTTTTGACGGTTGCTGCGCGTCGCCGCGCACCGCTGGCGCGATGTCTGTGGCCGCGCATCGCGCTGCTGCGGATGCCAGTCTCCAGATCCGAGGAACGATGTCAGCTTTTTCCTATCATGCCTTGCCCTATCAGCCTGATCCGGTCCGTGCCTTTCGGCAACTGGCAGGGCTGTCACGTCTGCAATGGCTCGATTCCGGTCGACCGGCGATCGATCTGGGTCGTTACGACGTGTTGGTTGCCGAGCCAGCCGAGGTGCTGGTCGCGGCTCATGGCCAGGTTCGGCTGAAACCCAGGCGGGGTGCGCAGTCGGTGCTCACGGGCGACCCGCTGCGGGTGCTGCAGGAACGGCTCGCCCGCTGGCCCCGGCAGGCTGTGCGTGGACCGTTCGCCGGCGGTGCGGTGGGGTATTTTGGCTACGAGCTCGGTTATTCCTGTCAGCGGCTCCAACGTCAGTCCCGCCCCGGCGCCGGCGTTCCGGACATGGTGGTGGGCCTGCATGACTGGGCTCTGGTGCTGGACCATGTCGAGCGTCAGGCCTGGCTGGCGTTCCTGCCGGAATCACCCATGACCCCCTCGCGCATGGAGGCCCTGCTGGCGACCGAGCCGCCGGATCTGCCCGGCTTCGGCCTGGACGCGGTTACGCCGGAGCAGGACCGTGCCGGCTACGAACGCGCATTCCAGCGGGTCAGGGATTACATCCACGATGGCGACTGCTATCAGGTGAATCTGGCGCGGCCGCTGCGTGCCGCCTGCAGCGGCGATCCGCTCAACGCCTATCTGCATCTGCGTGCGTTGTCACCGGCCGCACATGGAGCCTGCCTGCTGCTGCCGGAGGCGGCGGTCCTGAGTATTTCCCCGGAACGCTTCCTTCTGTTGCGTAACGGCGATGTGGAAACACGGCCTATCAAGGGGACCCGGCCCCGTGGCGCCGATTCGGCAAGCGACGAAGCGTTGGTGCGTTCCCTGCGGGAGAGCCCGAAAGACCTGTCAGAGAATGTCATGATCGTCGATTTGCTGCGCAACGATCTGGGCCAGATCTGCGAGACCGGCTCGGTTTCCGTGCCCGAGCTGTTTCGAGTCGAGAGCCATGCCACCGTGCATCATCTCGTGAGTACGGTCACGGGTCGCCTGCGCGCTGACGCCGATGCCTGCGACCTGCTGCGCGCCTGCTTTCCGGGCGGCTCGATCACGGGCGCGCCCAAGCGGCGGGCGATGGAAATAATCGCCGAGCTGGAGCCGCGCGAGCGCGGCCCTTACTGCGGAGCGATCGGCTACATCGGTGTCGATGGTGCCATGGATACCAGTATCGCCATCCGCACCGCGGTCTGGCATGACGGCATCGCCCGCTACTGGGCGGGCGGCGGGCTGGTTGCCGAGTCGCGGGTCGACGAGGAATTCCAGGAAACCGTGGACAAGGCACGTGCCTTTTATGTGCTGGCCGAGCGCGCCGCAAACGCGGGTTGAGGCCAGTTCCCGTCAAGCCCCCAGGGCTCGGTTCTGCTTGACACCTCGACCGCCTGCCGCCTATCTTCTTGCCTCGGGATGCTGCGCCGCGTCAATAGCGTTTGCTGCGCAACATCCGGTCGGCAAGGCATCTCATTTCACCTTCGCGGAGCACCGCGCTGGCCGGTTTGCCGACCGCTGAAGCGGTTCCTGACAAATAGACAAACAGACAGACAGCGGGCGGGAAGGCGCGTGGTGATTGCCCCGGCAGGTGCGGATCAGCCCGATAGCGCGCTTCGAACCGCTGCAAATTGGAGAGATGAACATGCAAGAGGTCGTCATTGTTGCCGCGGGTCGCAGCCCGGTTGGAAGTTTCAATGGAGCGTTGGCATCACTGAGTGGCGCCCAGCTCGGCGCACAGGTGTTGAAGTCCGTTCTGGAGCGGACCGGCGTGCAACCGGATCAGGTCGACGAAGTGATCCTCGGCCAGGTCCTGACAGCGGGCGTGGGGCAGAATCCGGCGCGACAGACGACCCTGCTGGCCGGCCTGCCGGATACGACGCCGGCAATGACCATCAACAAGGTCTGTGGTAGCGGCCTGAAGACCGTTCAGCTGGCCGCCCAGGCCATCGCCACGGGTGACGCGGAAGTCGTGGTCGCCGGAGGTCAGGAAAGCATGTCGCAATCGGCGCACGTATTGCCGCGGTCCCGCACCGGCCAGCGCATGGGTGATTGGAAGCTGGAAGACACCATGATCAAGGATGGTCTCTGGGACGCGTTCAACCAGTATCACATGGGTGTGACCGCCGAGAATCTGGCGGAAAAATACGAGATTTCCCGGGAGGAGCAGGATCAGCTTGCGGCAACCTCGCAGCAGCGAGCCGAGGCGGCGATCAAGGCCGGCTATTTCGATGCCGAGATCGTCCCGATCAGCGTGCCTCAGCGCAAGGGTGATCCGGTCATCGTCGACAAGGACGAATATCCGAAGAGCGGTGTGACCGCCGAAGGGCTGGCCAAACTGCAGCCGGCCTTCAAACGCGATGGCGGCAGCGTTACTGCGGGCAACGCTTCCGGCATCAACGATGGCGCCGCGATCCTGCTCGTAATGTCGGAGAGCAAGGCCGAATCGTTGGGGCTGAAGCCGATCGCCCGGATCAAGGCCTTTGCCAGTGCCGGCGTCGACCCGGCCATCATGGGATCCGGTCCGGTGCCGGCGAGTCGCCGCTGCCTGGAGCGCGCCGGCTGGAGTGTCGAGGATCTGGAGCTGGTGGAAGCCAACGAGGCCTTTGCCGCCCAGGCGCTTGCCGTTGCCCGCGAGATGAAGTGGGACATGGACAAGGTCAACGTCAACGGCGGTGCCATTGCTCTCGGCCATCCTATCGGGGCGTCCGGCGCTCGCGTTCTGGTTACGCTGTTGCACGAAATGACCCGGCGCGACGTCCACAAGGGCCTGGCCACGCTGTGTATTGGTGGTGGTCAAGGCGTTGCCCTGGCAGTGGAACGTTGAGACTGCCTGCTCGGATCGCGTCGTTTCGACGCGATCCGTTAACGCATATTGCAAGAGTACACCGGGTATGACAGACGTTCGTATCATCAAGAAGTATCCGAATCGCCGCCTCTACGACACGGCGATCAGCAGCTACATTACGCTTGCGGATGTGAAGCGGCTGGTTATCGATGGTGTGGATTTTCAGGTCATCGAGGCCAAGAGCAAGGATGATCTGACGCGGACAATCCTGCTGCAGATCATCAGTGAGGAAGAAGAGGGCGGTGAGCCGATCTTCAGCAGTGACCTGCTGGCGCAGATCATCCGTTCCTACGGTGGCAACATGCAGAACCTGCTGACCAGTTATCTGGAAAAGAGCATGGATATGTGGTCCGAGCAGCAGCGGGCCTTTCGCGAGCGGACTCGTGAGTTCATGGACGGCAACCCGATGACCATGCTGACCCAGATTGCCGAGCGCAATCTGGCGATGTGGCGTGCCATGAGTGGCGTCGCCGGCGAGGAAGGCAAGGGTGCCGAGCCGCCGAAGGCTGGGACACCGGCAGCGAAACAGGATCATCAGGCCGCCTCAGACAAACCGGAGCCGGGCCCGCGACGCCAGGCGGGCGGCAAGTAGCGCTTTCCACCACTTCCCCGCTGACCGCCTAACATCTCCGGCAGGAAGTTGACAGGTGACCCACCTGTCTTTAATGTGCCCGTGTATTGTTGCATTGCAACATTCTCGACGCTATCTCCACGGACCGCCTGCCTGAACCATGGGCGCCGGTCGGTGCTGTTATTCAACTAATAATCAAGGGGTTCAACCATGACGAATCGTGTTGCTCTGGTCACCGGCGGAAACGGCGGTATCGGTACTGAGATCTGCAAACAACTGGCCGCAGCCGGATACCGGGTCGTTACGACCTGTGTCGATGCCGAGCGCGAAAACATTGCCGGCTGGCAGAAGGAACTGGCGGATGCCGGTACCCAGGTTGACTGGGTGGAATGCAATGTGGCGGATTTCGATGCCTGCGCCACCATGGCGGCTCAGGTGACGGAGAAGGTTGGTCCCGTGGAGGTGCTGGTAAACGCGGCGGGGATTACGCGTGATGCCTTTGCCCACAAGATGGCACGGGAGAACTGGGATGCTGTGATCCGGACCAACCTGGATAGCGTTTTCAATGTCACCCGGCAGTTCGTGGAAGGCATGCGTGAGCGCGGTTTCGGCCGGATCGTCAACATCGCCTCGGTGAACGGTCAGACCGGTCAGTTCGGTCAATCGAATTATTCCGCGGCCAAGGCTGGCATGCATGGCTTCAGCATGGCGCTGGCGAAAGAAGGTGCGCGCAAGGGCATTACCGCGAATACCATCTCGCCCGGCTATATCGAGACAGAGATGACTGCGGCCATCCCGGAAGATGTGCGTAACGGTATCGTCGCGCAGGTTCCCGCAGGGCGAATGGGTCGCCCCGATGAGATTGCCCGGACCGTGGTTTTCCTTGC
>SL_7KL_010_BRINEDRAFT_10000977_pt1 | contig 13671 bp, 14 predicted proteins | sample SodLak_010_BRINE_FD_10663 | JGI IMG/M metagenome (IMG submission 10663)
GGGCCGGTCGGTCATCAGCCCGTCCACGCCGGCATCGATCAGCGCGCGCATCTGATCCGCCTCGTCCACGGTCCAGACATGAACCTGGATGTCGCGGGCATGAGCCGCGCGCACGAGCCGGCCCGTTGCCACCGGTATGCCGTGGAAGGAGGGCGGGATCTGCAGGGCGGGAAAGGGTTTGACGGGAATCGGCAGGCCCCAGCCCGCAAGCCAGACCGCCGCGACGCCGGCATGGCTGGGCGACCAGCACAGATCATCGCCGAGCAGGTCGCGCAGGCGCCGGGTGCGCTTTGGATCGAAGCAGCCCACGCAGACCCGCGAGAGGGCATCACAGGCGCGGATGACTGCTGCCAGTGGCTCCACCACGCGCTCGGATTTCGGCTCCAGATTGAAGCGGGTTTCCGGATAGGCCTCCAGCGTCTCGTCGAGACGCGGGATGTGCGCGCCGCAGGGGAAGCGCAGTTGCGCCAGATCCGCCCAGTCCAGCGCGTCGATCCGCTCGGGCCGCCCCATCAGCCGCGACAGATCATCGTCGTGGAAGACGACGACGACCCCGTCGCGGGTGAGCTGCACGTCGGTTTCGATATAGCGATAGCCGAGCGCCACCGCGTGATCGAAGGCGTCGTGGGTATTCTCGGTCCGCTCCAGCGCCCCGCCGCGATGGGCGAAGGCGAGGAGGCCCGGATGGTCGAGGAAGGCAAAGCGGATATTAGCCGGCAAGAGCACGCTCCTCGCTTCTCGGGCCTCAGCCCCGGCCTTTCGCCCGCATCGCCATCAGCAACCGCTCCGGCGTCATCGGCATCCGCCCGGTGCGCACGCCGACGGCGCGGCGAATGGCATTGGCGACGCAGCCCGCCACCGGCACGATCGGCACCTCGCCGACCCCGCGCAACCCGTAGGGCACGTCCGGGACCGGGGTCTCGATGATGACGCAGTCGATATCGGGGACGTCCAAAGCCGTGGGCAGGCGATAATCGAGCAGGCTGGCATTGCGCAGCCGCCCGTCCGCGCCGTAATCGTAACCCTCGGTCAGCGCCCAGCCGATCCCCTGCACGACGCTGCCCTCGATCTGGCCCTCGACGGCGATCGGATTGAGAGCCTTGCCGACATCCTGAAAGGCGGTGTAGCGCAGGATGGTGACCTGCCCGGTATCCGGATCGACCTCGACATCGCAGACATGCGCGCCGATCTCGACGCCCAGCGGCAGCTTGGTGGAGGTGCCGCGACCGATCACGGCGCCCTCCGTCAACGTTTCCTGCATCAGTTCGGCGAGGCTGATCGACGTGCCCGGCCCGCCGGAGACGCGGAAGGCGCCCTCAGTGAAGGTCAGATTCTCCGCCTCGCTCTGCAGAAGACGCGCGGCGCGCGGGCGCAGCTGGTCGATCACGTCCCGCGAGGCCTCGACGATGGCGGCGGCCATGGTGCGCGCCACGCGGCTGCCCGCTGCGCCGTCGGAATAACCCGCGGTCTTGCTGTCGCCGGTCTGCACATAGACGTCATCGGGGGCGATGCCGAACTGGTCCGCCGCGACCTGGGTCATGGTGGTGCGCGTGCCGGAGATATCGACCGCGCCCATGGTCACGACCGGGCGCCCGTCACCGCCGATGGTGATGTGGCAGGCAGAGGTCATCGAGGTGCCGCGCCAGTATCCCAGCGCCAGCCCCCGCCCGCGCGGATGCGCACCCGGTTCGAGCGGCGTCGTCCAGCACGGGTGCGTGGCCACCACGTCGAGGATTGTGGTGAGGCCGATGGCGGGGAAGGGGGTGCCGATCGGCATGGTCGAGCCGGTGACGGCGGCGTTGCGGCGACGGAATTCCAGCGGGTCCATGTCGAGGGCGAGGCAGAGCTCGTCCATCGCCTGTTCCATGGCAAAGGCGCCCTGGATGCCGCCCGGCGCGCGATAGGCTTCCGTGCGCGGCTTGTTGGTGACGACGTCGTAGCCTTCGAGCCAGAGCGACGGCGTCTGGTACATGGCAGCGGAGGCCTGCATCAGCAGCGAGGGGTTGAGCCCGGGAAGACCGCCGGAATCGACGTGATAGATGCCGTGGATCCCGGTGATCGTGCCGTCGCTCTTTGCGCCGACTTCGATTTCCATCATCGCGCCCATGGTCGGCCCGGAGCCGCCCTGGAGCACCTCCTCGCGCGTCAGCACCAGCTTGACCGGGCGCCCGGATTTCTGTGCGAGCCTGAGCGCGAGCGCTTCGCCGTGGATCGAGATCTTGCCGCCGAAGGCGCCGCCCACCTCCATCGGCACGACCTTGAGCTTCGACATCGGCCAGTCGAGCATGCGTGCGATCATCAATTCGGTGGTGAACTGGCCCTGGGTCGAGGTATAGACCGTGGCGAAACCGTCCGGCGTGATCTCGGCCACCATGGCCTGCGGCTCGATATAGCCCTGATGCGCCGTATCGACGGTGACGCTGACGCGCCCCGTGGCATCCGCGCCGGCGATGGCGGCCTTCGCATCCGCGCGGCTGATGATGGTGCGCGCGGCGATGTTCGAGGGCTTCTGCGGCGTCTCGTCGAGGCCCTTGGTGACGAGATTGTCCCACAAAACCGGCGCGTCGGGGCGGATCGCATCAGCGATGCTGGTCACCGCGTCGAGCACCTCGTATTCGACCTCGATCAGATCGAGCGCCTGCGCCGCGATATGGGGGTCGCGCGCGGCCAGGGCGGCTACGGGCTGACCGATCCAGTGCACCTTGCCGCGCGCCATGTTGAGCCGCGAGACGCCCCACATGTCGTAGCCCGTCTCGCCCATCGGGATGCTCGCACCCTGGGGCAGATCGGGGAAATCATCAGCGGTCACGATGGCGAGCACGCCGGGAAGCGCGGCGGCGGCGCTGGTATCGACGCGCTTGATCACTGCATGGGCGTGCGGCGAGCGCAGCACCTTCGCATGGGCCATGTCGGGACGGGTGATATCGGCCGCATAGCGCGCGCGACCGGTGACGCGCTCGCGCCCATCGACGCGCGCGAGCGGCTTGCCGATGGCGGGATCGGCGGGGACGGCATCGGCTGTCTTGCCCGGGCGGGTCTTGCTCTCGACATCCATCGTCTCACTCCCCGGCCTGCGCCGTGGCGCGGCGCTGTCTGGCGGTTTCTTCGACCGCGCGCACGATCTTGTCGTAGCCGGTGCAGCGGCAGAGATTGCCGGCAATGGCGTAGCGGATCGCCGCCTCGTCCGGGGCGGGATCGTCGCGCAGAAGGGCTGCGGCGGAGATCACGATGCCCGGCGTGCAGAAGCCGCATTGCGTGCCGCCCATCGCGGCGAGGTTCTCCTGCAGGTCGCGCCATTCCCCGCCATCGCTCAACCCTTCGATGGTGGTGATCTGAGCCCCCGGCGCCTCGACGGCGAGCATCAGGCAGGCATTGACCGGCGTGCCGTCGATCATGACGGTGCAGGAGCCGCAATTGCCGTTGCCGCAGCCTTCCTTGGTGCCGGTCAGGCCGAGGCGGTCGCGCAGCCAGTCGAGCAGGGTGTCGCGCGGATCGGCGAGGCTGGTGACCTCTTCGCCGTTCACCTGCGCGGTGATCGCGATCGGTTTCATGCGCCGTTCTCCTCAGGCCTGGTCAATCAGTTGCCGGCAATGGGCGAGCACCCGCCGGGTCAGCACGGCGACGAGTTCACGGCGATAATCCGCCGAGCCGCGCGTATCGGAAATCGGGCTGGCATCACCGCGCGCCGCTTCGCCGGCGGCATGGATGGTGGCATCGTCGAGCGAAGCACCGATCAGCGCCGCCTCGGCGGAGGGGGCGCGGATCGGTTTCGGTGCGACGGAGGCGAGCGCGATGCGAGCCTGCGTGACGATGCCGGCTTCGTCGAGGGCAACGAACCCGCCGACGCCGGCAATGGCGATATCCATCTCCCGGCGCGGGGTGAAGCGCAGGTAATGCGAGGCGGATCGCGCGGCCACGGGCGGCAGCAGGATACGGGTGAGCACCTCGCCGGGGGCAAGATGCGTGCGGCCCGGGCCGGCGAAGATCTCTTCGAGCGGGATCTCGCGCAAACCGTCCTTGCCTGCTATTTCGGCGCGTGCGCCATGCGCGATCAGCGGCGGCACCGCATCGGCCGACGGCGCCGCGTTGCAGATATTGCCGCCGAGGCTGGCGCGGTTCTGGACCTGGTAGCTGCCGATCAGCAGGGCCGCAGCGGCGATGCCGGGATAATCGCGCCGGATGCGTTCGTCGCGCGCCACCGCCGTTGCCGAAACGGCTGCGCCGATGGCCATCCCGCCATCGGGCAGCGGGGCGATGGCGGTGCAGGCATCGATATGCTTGATATCGACGATCGCTGCGACCTTGCGCCGCCCCTCGCGCATCTGCGGGATCAGATCGGTCCCGCCGGCGAGCGGGCGGGCATCATTGCTTGCGAGCATGCCGGTCAGTTCCGCGATCGTGGCGGGGCGGTGATAATCGAAAACGTCCATTCAGTGCCCTTCGGCTATGCATGTCGGGCGGATCGCGCCGTCTGACGACAAAACGAGGTGATTCCGCGCTCGGGTGATTCGAGCCACATTCGCGTCACGGGTGCAAGGGGTGCGACGCCCGCACGGATTTCGCCTTTGATCACCCCTGCCGTGGCGCTTGCATCCACGCGCCCCTGCGCTTAAACGATCCGCTCAGGCATCGAGGACGCCACGAATGGCGCGACGATGCAAGACCGTGACATCCCCGACAAGGCCGCTTTCCATGCTCGCCCCCGCCGACCGTCAGCCGTTTTTCCTCGCCATCGCCGTGATGGCGCTGATCGTGCTCGCCTCGAACATTCTGGTGCAGCATCCGGTGCAATATTGGGGCTTGCAGGATTATCTCACCTTCGGCGCCTTCACCTATCCCTTCGCCTTCCTCGTGACGGACATGTCGAACCGCCGCTTCGGCCCGGTGGTCGCGCGGCGTGTGGTCTATGTCGGTTTCGCCATCGCGGTGGCGCTGTCGATCTATTTCGCCACGCCGCGCATCGCGATCGCCTCCGGCTCGGCCTTCCTGGTGGCGCATCTGATCGATATCGGCGTGTTCAACCGTCTGCGCAGCTTCGCCTGGTGGCTGCCGCCGCTGGTCTCCTCGGTGATCGCGTCGGGCATCGACACGGCGATCTTCTTCTCCTTCGCCTTCCATTGCGGGCCGGTGATCGGCGATACGACGATCACGCAGATGCTCGCCATGGCCGGTATCCCCGACAGCTGCATCGCGCTGCCATGGCAGACGCTGGCCATCGTCGATTACTTCGTGAAGCTCGCCATCGCCCTGATCGCGCTGATCCCCTATGGTGCGCTGCTGCGCTACACGCGCCCCGCGCCGGCCTGACCGGTCGGGCTGCCCTTCCGGTACGGGCAGCTGATCCTGGGGCCCTTGAACTCACGCGGGGTAAGCGACATATAAGGTTCAGGATCGCGCCGATGGCGGGTCCGGATCAACGAAGTGCCTCGAAGAAGGGCTTCCACATGTCGCGTCAATCACCGTTCGGGCATCCGTTCCTGCTCGGTTTCGATGAGATCGAACAGGCTCTGGACCGCGTCGCCAAAGGTGGCGGCGACGGATACCCGCCCTACAATATCGAGCGTCTGCCCCGCTCTGACGACGAGCCCGAACGGCTGCGGATCACCCTCGCGGTGGCCGGCTTCACCCGGGATCAGCTTGAGATCACGCTCGAAGAGAGCCAGCTCGTGATACGCGGGCGGCAGAATGACGACAAGACACGGCACTATCTCCATCGCGGTATCGCCGCGCGCCAGTTCCAGCGGACGTTCCTGCTGGCCGACAATATGGAAGTGCTGGGGGCCGATCTGAGCAACGGATTGCTCTCGATCGATCTCGCCCGTCCCGAACCGGAACGTATCGTCAAGCGCATCGATATCGCGACCGACGAGAAACACTGACAGGTTCAACAAGGCCCGCACCCTTTGCGCATGGCGCATGCCGCGGGCCACACGCACCGCTCATGAAGGAGGGCGCGCAAATGACCAATACCAATCACGTCAAGCCGGATTCCTTCGGCAACGAAAACAGCCGCGAAGCGCAGGCGCTCGCACAGATGGGCGAAGGCCATGTGGTCTACGTCAAGCCGATGCTGTCCGATCAGGTCAGCGCGCTCTATCCCGGTGCGCCCGAGATGCAGCCGGGCCTCGAGCTCTTTGCCGTGCTTTCGGCGAGCGGCACGCCGATCATTCTCACCGATTCCCGCGATACGGCCATCGCCGAGGCCCGCAAGGCGGATCTCGAACCCGTCAGCGTGCACTGACGGAAACGCGCGCGGGCACGGTACGCCGATCCGCCAAATCGGGTTCGGCAAGCCAGGTTCGGCAAGCCGTGCTCGCGAAAGCGTGATTGATCCGTTGCGGGCCGCGCGGCGTATCCCTCTCAAACGAGGGAGCCAAACCATGGGTGATGATAACAGCCTGCAACGCACCTTCCTGCGCAACGCCATGCGTGCACCTTATCTCGAGCGGGCCGAAGAGCGTGCGCTTGCGGTGCGCTGGCGGGAGAACCGTGATCAGGAGGCGCTGCACCAGCTGACTTCGGCGCATATGCGTCTCGTCATCGCGATTGCGGCGCGGTTTCGCAATTACGGACTGCCGATGCAGGACATGATCCAGGAGGGTCATGTCGGCCTGCTGGAAGCCGCATCCCGCTTCGAGCCCGAGCGCGAAGTTCGCTTCTCCACCTATGCCACGTGGTGGATACGCGCCTCCATTCAGGATTACATCCTGCGCAACTGGTCGATCGTGCGCGGCGGAACGTCTTCGGCGCAAAAGGCCCTGTTCTTCAACCTCCGCCGCCTGCGCGCCAAATTGACGCGCAATGGCGACGAGCGCATGTCCGAGAGCGTCTACGGGGAAATCGCCGAGGCGATCGGCGTGTCGCTCAAGGATGTCGCCACGATGGATGTGCGTTTGTCCGGTGCGGATACCTCGCTCAATGCGCCGGTGACGGCGGATTCCGAGGGGGGTACGTCGGAGCGGATGGATTTCCTCGTGGACACGACGCCGCTTCCCGACGAGACCGTCAGCGAGGTGATCGATACCGAGCGCCGCTCTCGCTGGCTGCGCGACGCGCTGGGCGTGCTCAACGAGCGGGAATTGCGCATTCTCAAGGCGCGCCGGCTCAGCGACGACCAGACCACGCTGGATGCGCTCGGGCATCATCTGGGGATTTCCAAGGAGCGTGTGCGCCAGATCGAAAGCCGCGCGCTGGAAAAGCTCAAGAAGGCCCTGATCGAGACCGGCCCCGACATGACGAGCTATGCCTGACGGGCTCCCGCCCGTGCATCGGGGCTCCGGCGGGAACAACGCCGCCGCCCGGGTGTTGGGGATATCGCAATGAAATATGACAGCGCCTTCGCCCTCCTGGCGACGAGTTCGACGCTGCGACGGCAGGATACGCTGCTGGCGCTGGCGACGGGCTTCGTCGCCCTCGTCACCACTGCGACCGTGATCCTCTGGGCGGGTGGCTTCGGCTGGTTGTTGCTTCCCGGTGCGATACTGCCCTATCTCGTCATTGCAGGTGTCGCGGCAGCGTGCATCGACCGCCATCATCCCCATGACCGGTTCGGCCTCGCCAATGCGGTGACGCTCGCACGGGCGGTGATCAACTGCCTGCTGATCGGCCTCCTCGTCGAGTACCGCACCCTGTTCAGCTCATGGGGTGACTGGGCCGACTGGCTGTTCCTCGCCGCTGCCCTGCTCTCCCTCGCCCTCGACGGTGTCGACGGGATGCTGGCGCGGCGGCAGGGGCTGAGCTCGCGTTTCGGCGCGCGTTTCGACATGGAAATCGACGCGCTTCTGCTGATGCTGCTCGCCGTCGCGGCATTCGCGCTCGGCAAGGCGGGTATCTGGGTTCTCCTGATCGGCACCACCTATTACCTGTTCATGGCGGCGCGGGCCGTCATTCCCCGGCTGCGCCGCGATCTGCCCGAATCAATGCGGCGCAAGGCCGTCTGCGTGCTGCAGGGCGCGGTTCTGATCGCGCTTGTGACGCCCTTCATCGACGGGATGGCCGCTACTGCGCTTGCGCTGACGGCGCTGGCGGCGCTCGCCTGGTCGTTTACAGTCGACATCATCTGGCTTGCGGCGCGCCGTCGTTAACGGGTCGTTAACGCGATCATCGTGATACTACCGGAAAGTGTTGGTCCGGATGGGCCCCACCCGGGAGATCGTTCATGCGCCGCGCCTTCGCCGCCTTCGGCTTCATCGCACTCGCGGGTGCACTCGTGACCTCCTTCACGCTGGTGGCCACGACCGAGTCCAGTGCCTTCATCGGTGACCGGGCCACTTTCGTGATACCCGCCAGCGAGGGCTACGGCATCGCCGATTGCCTGGCCGGCGCAGAGATCTGCGGCGAAATCGTCGCCCAGGCCTGGTGCGAGGCGCATGGCTACGGCGCCGTCAGGGAATTCGGAGAAATCCGGCGCGAGGCGATGGGCGGTATCGCCGATATCGGCGTAATCATGAGCGACGGCGCCGCCCTGGCGCAGCCGCGTCCGCTGATGATCACCTGCAGCCAGTGAGCGGTTTGCCGTGAGCGGCATAGTGAGCGGTTTGCGAAAAATCCGTCGCGAAAGTTGGGCTTGTCCGGTTTTGATCATATTCTTCTGTCATGGAGCCGCTTACGACGATTCGCGGCGGGTGTGGTAGCGCGCCCCGCTCTGGACATGAGCGCGGTTCCGGCGCAACGCTCGCGCGGGAAACACTGCGGCAACCGACACGGCGAGAAGACGGTCGATCGATGAAGAAATCCCTGATGACACGCATTGCCGCAGCCTGTTTCGGCGCAGCCGCTCTCGTCGGCAGCGCGCAGGCGCAGACCAGCCTTTGTGAGGATTATCGCGCCGAGTTGCGCAATCTCGAACGCGGCGGCGGTCAGAACTATGCGGATATGGCCGAGCAGCAGCGCGGCGAGCTCAACCGCATGGTGCGCTACTATCAGCAGCTCGATTGCGATCGCGGACGCAGCCTGTTCGACGCCCCGCCTTCCTCCGAATGCGCTGCCGCGCGCGACCGCATCGAAGCCATGGAAGAAAATTACAACCTGCTGATCCGTCAGGCCTCGCAGGCCAGCGAAGACCGCCGTCAGGAATTGCTGGCGGCCATCGCGCGTCACTGCCAGCCGCGACAGGCACGCCGCGGCTTCCTCGATGGTCTGTTCGGGCGCAACGATCCGGGCTTCGATTTCGAGGGAGACATGCCGCTTCTCGACGATACCTTCGCCCGCCGCGCCGGTGCCGAGCCGATCTGCGTGCGCAGTTGCGACGGCTATTTCTTCCCGCTCTTCGCCCGTGGCGTGAGCGCGGATGAGGCCGAACGTCTCTGCCAGGCGCAATGCCCCAACGCGCCCACGCGCCTGTTCTACATGAGCGGCGACAGCGAGCTCGAATCGGCCATCGGCGCCGACGGCATGCCCTATACCTCGCTGCCCAACGCGTTCCGTTATCGCACGACCTTCGATCCGACCTGCTCGTGCCGGCGCGAGGATGAAAGCTGGGCGGAGGCGCTTTCCGCTGCCCAGCGCATGATCGGTACCCGTGACGGGGATATTCTCGTGGACACGGCGCTGGCCCGCGAGCTTTCGCTGCCGGCGGAGCTGCGCGAGGCGGCGCGCGCCCGGCGCCTCGAACAGGAGGCGGGCACGGAGGTCTTCGACGAGGCCACGCAGGATGCCGCCCGTCACAGCGAGGAGGCGCCGACATCGGGGCGTGAATCGGCAGGAATCCGGATCGACGGGCTCGAGCGGGAGCGTATCGTGACCCGCGAGGAAGGCGAGCAGGCCCCCGCTCCCGGCAGCGGGCAGGGTTTCGTCCCTGCCGACCGCGCGCCGGTGCGGATCGTCGCGCCGGACATGGTGGCACCACCGAATCCGATGTGATCACGCTGTTTCGGGGCGCATGCCCTTGCGATCATATGGCCGGTGCACCATTTTGCGGCCATGGGAGCAGTTTCGCGTGAACAAGTTTGATGTTTTCGCCCGCGCTTGCTCTCCCGGGCAGCGGCGGTCTTGGTACGGTCGTTTGGACAAGGACGCGACAGGAGTCTTCTTATGCGCATTCTGAAAGTCACGCCGGTGGTTGCGATTCTCGCGCTCGCCGCCTGTGGTGATCAACAGACGGCTGAAACCGAGGAACCGGCCCCGCCGCCGGTTGCAGAGGCACCCGCGAACGAGGCACCTGCGGCCGAGGCGCCCGCCGAGACGATGCCCGAGCCGCCCGAGGGCATGCCGGATGATCTCCCGCGTACGGCCGATGCGCCGCCTGCGCCCTCGGCAGTGTTCGAGGAAGGGGTCGATGCGCTCGGCGATATCGACGAATCCGTGCATTCGGTCTTCGCGGATGCGCCCTTCGGTGCCGGTGATTATCGCGCCGAGGGTTTCCATCTCTCGATCACCGAAGAAGGTGATTTCACCCTCGAGATCGAATCGGGCGAGCGCACGCTCAGTGGCGACCTGCGCGTCTACGGCGACATGTTCACCATGTCGAACATCGCCGAGGCCACCGATCCCGGTGAGTTCCCGATGACCTGCCTCGTTACTGCGGCTCCGGACGGGTTCGAGCTCGCGGCTGACGGGCCGAGCTGCGACATGTTCGACGGGCTGGTCTTCGCCCGCGTCGAATGAGCGCGGCGCGCGCTCCGTTCATTCGCCCGGTGCGCGGGCCTTGACCGCAAGCGCGTGCAGCCCATTGTCGAAGGCTTCGGTGAGCGCCGCATTGACCATGCGATGGCGCGCGACGCGGGTCTGCCCGGTGAACGCATCTGCCGTGATCTCCACGCGATAATGCGTCTCACCGCCTTCGCGCCAGCCGGTATGGCCGGCATGCAGATGCGATTCGTCGATTACGGAAAGCTGGCTGGGAGCCAGCTTTTCGCGCAACCGGGTTTCGATCAGGGATTGCATGCTCATCCGGTCTCTCTCATTGCTCGCACCCGGCTCGCGCACTGTGCGATCCGGTTCAAGGCGCGATATGGCGCCATGCGGGCGGCTGCGCAATGGGGCGTGGACAAACAGGATCCCATCCGGGCGAAAAAGCGCGGCGATGGGGCGCATGCCCGTCGGCGAAACCGCGTGGAAAGGTTCGTGCCGTTATACCGAATCGGCAGACCGGCGGCTGGCGCCGGTCGCCTGACCGAGGCGGGATCGGCGGCATTTGCTTCATAGGGTTTGATTTATGCAGCAAAAGCTCTTGCCGATCGCGCCGCAACACACATAATCGCACGTATCATGGATCTGAAATCGCCTCTGTTCGACCGCATCAGGATCAAGCCGCGCAAGGCCGAGGAGGCCAAGGACGATTCGCGCGCGCCGACCTGCGAGTTTCCCGGCTGCAAGGAGCCCGGGCAGTACCGCGCGCCGAAGGGACGCGGTGCGGAAGGACAGTATTATCGCTTCTGCCTGCAACATGTGCGCGAATACAACACCAAGTATAACTATTTCAACGGTATGAGCGACGATGCCGTCGCGGCCTTCCAGAAGGATGCGGTGGTCGGCCACCGTCCCACATGGTCAATGGGCGTGGAGCGCGGTGCGACAGCCCGCACGACCGGCGCCCGGGCCGGCGTGGCAAGGGATTGGGAATATTCCGATCCCCTCGGCGTGTTGCGTTCCGAAGGCATCGAGCAGCCCCGCAAGGCCCCGCCCGAACCGCCGCGCCGTCGGCTTTCAGCCCCCGCCATCCGCGCCCTCGACGTGCTCGGCCTTGACGAAACCGCAGACGCCGCCACCATCAGGGCGACGTACAAGACCCTGGTCAAGCGCTTTCATCCGGATGCCCATGGTGGCGACCGTTCCTTCGAGGAGCGTCTGCGCGACATCATCCGTGCACATGATACGCTCAAGACTGCGGGTTTGTGCTGAAGCAGGCGGCACGCTCAAACGCGCAACCCTCTTATGAGCTTCGCGTGATTGCGCCGTGGCGCCGAGAGGTTTATCGAAAGTGCGACAGTCCGGTCGCGTGCGACCGTGTTTGAGCCGACCGCATCGAGAGAGGCATGTATGCAGGACACCATCGAGACCCCCACGGCCGACAAGCCCGTCGCTCTGCCGGATACCAAGATTTCCGTGCGCAAGGCCTTCGGCATCGACAGCGATCTCGAAGTGCCGGCCTACAGCAAGGGCGACAGCTATGTTCCGGACTTCGACCCGGACTACCTGTTCGACAAGCAGACCACCCTCGCGATCCTGGCGGGCTTTGCCTATAACCGCCGCGTGATGGTCACCGGCTATCACGGCACCGGCAAGTCGACCCATATCGAGCAGGTCGCCGCGCGCCTCAACTGGCCCTGCGTGCGCATCAATCTCGACAGCCACGTCTCGCGTATCGATCTTGTCGGCAAGGATGCCATCGTCCTCCAGGACGGCAAGCAGATCACGGAATTCCGCGACGGGATCCTGCCCTGGGCCTACCAGCACAATGTCGCGCTCGTCTTCGACGAATACGATGCCGGGCGCCCGGATGTGATGTTCGTGATCCAGCGCGTTCTCGAAGCCTCGGGCCGTCTCACCCTGCTCGACCAGAGCCGCGTGATCCGCCCGCACCCTGCCTTCCGGCTGTTTGCCACCGCCAACACGATCGGGCTCGGCGACACATCGGGGCTGTATCACGGCACGCAGCAGATCAACCAGGCCCAGATGGACCGCTGGTCGATCGTCACCAATCTGAACTACCTGCCGCACGACAACGAGGTCGAGATCATCCTGTCCAAGGTGAAATCCTTCGGCAAGACGGATGAGGGCCGCGATTCCGTAAGCAAGATGGTGCGCCTGGCCGATCTCACCCGCAACGCCTTCATCAACGGCGATCTGTCGACGGTGATGAGCCCGCGCACGGTGATCATCTGGGCGGAAAATGCCGAGATCTTCAACGATATCGGCTTCGCCTTCCAGCTGACCTTCCTCAACAAGTGCGACGAGCTCGAGCGCTCCCTCGTGGCGGAATTCTACCAGCGCTGCTTCGGCGAGGAATTGCCGCAAAGCGCGGCCAATGTCGCGCTGAGCTGACGCCACGGGCGCAAGACGCCCTTCTTTTCGAGGGGGAGCCAGGACGGGCGCAGAAATTGACTGCGCCCGCCCCATCAACCGGAGCCGAAGACGCATGTCGATCTCGAACCGCAAACCGGGCGAAGCCAAGGAAGCCCCGAACGAGCCGGTCAAGCGCTCGGTCGCGTCCTGCCTGCGGGCCATCGCGCGCATGCCGGAATTCGAGGTGACCTATGCCGCCGACCGGCCCGTGCTGATGTCGGACAAGGCGCGCCTGCCCGAGCCGCCGCGCAAGATGTCCTCGCATGATCTCGCCGTTCTGCGCGGCAATGCCGATTCGATGGCCCTGCGGCTGGCCTGTCATGATGCCGGCATCCACCGCAAGCTCGCCCCCGAGGCGCAGGATGCGCGCGCCGTCTACGATGCGGTCGAGCAGGCGCGGGTCGAATCCATCGGCACGCGGCGCATGCAGGGCGTGGGCAGCAATCTCGATGCCATGCTCGAAGACCGCTACCATCGCGGCGGCAAATACGAGGATATCACCGACCGCGCCGACGCCCCGATCGAGGATGCGATCTCATTGATGGTGCGCGAGCGCCTGACCGGGCGCGCCCCGCCGAAGGCTGCGCAGAAGATCGTGGATCTGTGGCGCGCCCATATCGAGGAGCGCGCGGGCGAGAATCTCGATGCGCTTCTGGGCAATCTCGA
>SL_7KL_010_BRINEDRAFT_10000978_pt1 | contig 13647 bp, 21 predicted proteins | sample SodLak_010_BRINE_FD_10663 | JGI IMG/M metagenome (IMG submission 10663)
TCGTCCATCATGTATTCGCGCAGCATCTCAAGGCGGCGCTCTAGCTGGTCGCGGCGGGCCTCGTCTTCCTCGCTCGCGCCTTCCTCGCTTTCACCGGGGCCCGCAAGACCCGGCATGTCGATCACGGATCCGATTCGCTCCCGGTCCTCTGCGATCTGTTCGGCGGCGGACCGGCTGCGCTCTTCCACGTCGTCGAAAAAGTCGCGTACGGCTTGCCCAGGGAGGGGTTCGTGCAAAAGACCATCAATGCGCTCACGGAACCCCTCGAACTGCGCCTGTGCTTCGTCCGCAAACCCTTGGATATTTTCCTGTGCCTGACGGGCAAAGTTCGGGATGTTGAGTCCGGGTAGCCGGTTCAGCAGGTCGATCAATTCCCTTACTGCTACGGTTGGCCCGCTTACAATAGCTGCCTGTACGTTCACCATTTGACTGGTGATCTGTGCGCCCGCCGCTGCCGCCGCAAGACCTACCAGCATGAAAGTCCTACGCAGGCCCTCTACGGCATCCACAGTAAACGCCGCCGCCCGCGCCACAGACTCAATCGCTTGGATGGTTTGATCGCCCCACCCCTCGGCATCAACAGCCGCGTCTTGAAAGCGCATGGAGAGTTCTTCGATCAGGGGGGCAAGGGCGACAGCCATACGCTGCTGAATTCCCTCCAGAACCATGCCAAAACGGCTCATGGCGTCGTTGGCGGCTTCCACCTGCGCGGCATCCACGGAGCTTAACGACAGCCCCAGCGCCTCGACTTCGCCGCGCGCACCCCGGATCGCATCGCCGCCTTCGCGCATCAGGTTGGCGATTTCCGTATTTCGGATTCCGAACTGGCGCAGTACATCCGAAGTCTGCGCACCGGATAGACCCAGTTCGCGCACGCGGTCTGCGATGGTCGCCATGCGTTCATCGACGTCCATACTGGCAAGCTCTTGTGCAGACAGCCCCAGTCGGTCGAGCGCCGCCGCCGCCGTGCCAGTCCCACGCTGTGCCTCACCAAGGCGCGCATTGAAACGCTCCATTGCGGAGTCCATCACGCCTGTTGCAACGCCTGCATCCTGTGCCGCAATGCGCAACCCACGCAGCCCGTCGATACTGCCGTCCAACTGGCGAGAAAACTTCGCCAGTTCGTCAACGGCCCGCATCCCACGGCGGGTAAACTCAAAAGCAATTGCCGCGCCCGCAGCAGCCGCAGCCGCACCGATGCGCGCAAACTGGTTAACCGCGTTGCGGGCTGATCGCCCGAAGCGGGCCAATCGGGTTTCCGCTCGGCTGACACCCTGCTCAAGACCCCGAGTGTCTGCGCCGATGGTGACGGATAGTGCGCCAAGGCTAGCCATTTTCGGAGTCTTCCAGCATTTGATACAGTTCCTCTACGTCGGACTGCCTCAGCCTTCCGGCGTAGTCCGTTTCAGGATCGCGGGGGCGCTTCATCTCATACAGACGCCACCATTCCTCGGGAGACATGCGCCAAAACTCACTGGGTTGAAGCCCCCACGCGCCCACCGCTACGTCGTAGAAGTGGCCCCATTCGACGTCTTGCCCGCCTTCTTGCGAGCCTTCTGCTTCGGCTTCGCGGGGGCCTCGGGCTTTCCCATCTGGGGGAACGCCGCCTGAATCACCGCACCGACAGCGGCGTGGATTTCCTCCGGCTCTGCTTGGGCCAGTTCGCCATACACCTCTTCAGGCGAGACCTTGCACCCGGCCTCCCGAAGGAAAGCTGCAAGCGCAGTGGCAAGATGGGACAGGGGGAGATCGCCCTTGCTGGAACGGTAGGCCAAGGTGGCAAGGCTCACGTCCTGCTCTACCTTGTTGAGTAGAGACATGGTGGGCTTGACCTTGTACTCCTCACCCTTCCACGTCAGGGTCAATTCCTGAAAGACCGACGCCATTAGACGGCCTCAGGGGTGAAGGTGAATTCGCCGCTCGACTGAATCTCGGCAGAGAACGTCACCGCTTCGTTGTACTCGGCTCCGATCTCGATCGAACCGAAGTAGAAGTCACCCTCAAACTTTCCGATACCCGGGATGTTCATCTCATATTCCGAGATCAGCAAAGAGCCACCAGCCGAGGCCAGTTCGATCAAGGCATCGTCTTTCAGGATTCCTTCTGCGCTGAAGTCAATACTCCGCTCGGCGGGGTCCTCATTCAGCAGGGTGCGGAAGCCGTTATCGTCATCACTGGTGATGTCGATGGATTCGTTGTTGATGTTGATGGACTTCGTGCGAAGACCAATGACAGCGGCACCCCCATTGGTGGGGGTGAAAGTTACTTTGCGGCCTACAAGCGCACCCATGGGGCACCTCCCTTAATTGGATAGTCTGATTGTATCACGTTTGATCTGTTAGTAAACGGAAACTACTAACACCATGCCGTGTCTTCCCGTCCGGATCGACATCGGTGAATGATCCGGTATGCTCTAGCGTTATTGTATGAACCCCGGCAACGTCCAGTTCGTGACGGTGCAGGGCGTCATATATGGAGCCTTGAATCTCTTTTGTTTCTACGCGCCCCAGTTCTCGGCTCCATACATGGATCGTGATATCAGAGTCAAACCCGGTCTCTGTGTCCGTATCCCATTCGTCGCTGGCAATCTCGCCAATGGTGACGTACGGGAACCAACTATCATCGGAGTAATCGGGCTGCGGAACATGGTCGTACACAGCGGGAGCTTCTAGAACTTCTCCCCCCAGACTGCGCGCGCGTGCGAGTAGCGTATCCACGGCGGCGTCTGTCGTGAGCGCGGTATACAGTGCGGATTGAATGGCGGTGAATTGGCTCACTCTTAAACCTCCTCCACACTATACTTATTCATTTCTGAATACCTCGCACGGCGGCTTCAAATGCGTCAGCCAGCTCACGATCACGCACCTTCTCGCCCTCTTTTGCGGCAGGACGAAGCCACGGTCGCTCTGCGATACGCTGCGTCCCGAATTCAAGATACCGCCCATAGTCGACGCCCGTTCCCACGCGGGCGGTATGCTTTCCCGCCTGACGGACCGCCACGCTAGATGCAAGCGCCCCGGTGTCCGTTTGCGGGGCCTCGCCGGGGGCGGACGCTTGGTGGGTTCGATCCGGGCTGAACTTCTCATATACCTCGCCAGACGCTGGGCCGCGCTGGATCGACCGAACCGCATGGGTTCGGATGGTCTGCGCTGCCTTGTTAACAGCGCGCCCAACAGCTTTATCGTAATCAGCGCCGAATTTTTTAAGGTTACGCGCCACTTGGTCCGCGCCAACCAGTGATGCTGTGCGAATGCCGCTTGCCATTACTGGGCCTCCCCGGAGGCCATCTCAAGTTCGAGATATCGACGCCGCTGGTCCGGGTCGTATACCGCTCTGATATTGTGCGCAACTCCCCGATGAATCAAACGGTGTGCGGGGGCAACGTCTTCTCGGTATCGGATCATCGCTCGGAATCTCACGCTAGANTCTACGCGCTGCGCCTGCCAACGCTCGGAACCGGATAGCGGTTCGATATGCGCTCGGACGGTTGCATAGGTTGACCATTGCTGGGAAAAGCCCCCGCTGCCATCCGGCACGCTATCTAGGCTTTGCAGTTCTACAGGGTGCCGCATAGAGCCTGCGCATATCTTCTTGCACTTCACGCGATCACCTCGGGAGACCGCCACGGTGCCAGAAGAATCGCGGCCCCGGAATCATGGATCACGTTACCCGTGTCACAGTCTCCCCGGTTCTCGAACAAGAACGCGGCAACCATTTTGACCGCCTGCGCCAATGAGGCCGGCAGCTCTTCTGCTAATTCCACAATGCCTGCGAAATACTCAACGCGGATTGCAGGCACCTCATTGTGTCCATATGCGTCGCCCGGAAAGAGTCGATTCGGGATCACAATAGAATCTTCTCGGGTCACAAAGTCCGTTACATTTTCGCCGTACAATTCCAGCGAATCTACAACGATTACGGGGCCGTAAGGAAGTTGAATCTCTGGGTTCGCACGCCCCTCAACGCCGGATAGCGTAGGCAGGCTGCGATTCCCATACACCGGCCAGTCCCACCACAGGGCCAACCAGTCTCTAGCGATTAGGTCGCGCCCCAAATAGCGGGCGCAAATGTCGGATGCTGCAAGGGTAATTCCTTCCAGCTCCGGCAGATTTTCATCTACTCCTAGCCATTCGGCTAGGTCATAATTCGGAATCGCCGCCTGGGCTGGCGTCAGTGCTGTAATCCTGCTCGGTGCCCTGCGGTTCATCGTTGTCTACCTTTTTCTTGCTGCGCTTCGGCTTAGTCTCGACCGGCTCGATAACCTTGGTTTCGCGCTCAACGATCATGCCTTTGCTAAGCAATCGTCGCGTACCTAGAGCGTTCGGACTCATACGGGTTACTTTCCCTTTTTTTCCGAATGCGCAATCTTTGGTGAACTCATAGTCCATTCTGCCTCCTTAAAGGACGGGAGGGGCGAACCCCTCCCTACCTCATTACCCGGCTGCGACCGTGAACGCACCCTTACAGAATGCCTTCGGACGGGAGATACCCAGAGCGTACCGCTCTTCTGCCAGAATCTGAACAGCGTTCTGGGTAAAGTTCACGTCGTGGTGCTCGGAAACCCGGACCGACACGCCTTCACGAACGTAACGCTGGGCACCAAGGGTCCAGTCTCCCAGGATGAACTCGCCCTCAGCCATCGCGTTGCTGACAATGATCGGCACTCGCCAGACGGTCGGGCTTTCGCCGCTAGTGGCCGCAAACGCTACCAGAAGGTAATGGCCATCGGTCGCTTTTGCGGTTTCCAGGGTCTGCCAGTCGACCGGGTTCATTACAACGCCGTTGACGTTGTAATACTCGTTCTTCTGGCACTCGGTAACAGCCGCCCGGATATGGTCGATCATGGCGCTCGCTACGTCTTCCGGATCGGTCCCCGCTTCCAGCTCGCCCACATCGTTGACACTGGCATCAACCATCAGTCCGGTCAGGTTCTGCCCGGTGCCGTCGCCATTGAGAAGCTGATCGTCAGACTCGAGTTGCAGCTTGTACGTCAGCTCGCCATCAATCAGCCCGCGCAGCATCGGGGCATCCGACAGCACCTGACGGGACGCCTTGGTGTGCACAGCAATGGTCGGGACGGAGACAGTGACCAGCTCCCATTCCAGCGTGGCGCTGGCCTTGGTAGCAAACTCGCCCTCGCCAACACCGGCAGTCGTACCCTGCGGTTCAGCCGGGGCACCCGCATCTGCCAGCCGCATGATCTCAACGGCGTTGGAGGCAGTGGGAATGCTCGGGATCAGGTCCGCAATTCGGGTCTGACGCATACCGCCAATCGAGCGGTAAACGGTCGGGTCACGATCCGGACGAACCAAAGCGCCACCGGACCCGGTCGTGCCTGCAATGTCCTTCAGGTTGAACCGCTTGCCAATCAGGCCATCCGACTCAATGGCAGACTTTGCCTCTTCAATAAAGGCTTCGCCCAGGCTCTTGGCGTGGATGCCATCGCCGTGCATCGGCCGGGCCATCTTGCCCTGCACTTCCTTAAGCTGATCGTCAACAGACTTGAACTGCTCCTGAAGCTCGGCAAACTTGGCCTCGGACTCTACCAGCTTGGCCTTCGTTTCGGCCTGGCTTTCACCCAGCTCTTTCACTTCGGCGGCCTGCTGCTCACGGAGATTCTTCATCTCGGTATTAGCGGTGTTAAGCTGTTCGACCAGCTCTTTGATTTCTACGCTCATCGTTTAAGCCCTCCCAGGGCAATGTTGAGTTCTAGGGACTGCATGGCTTCTTTAAGCCGGAATCCCCAATCAGTCTCGGGTTCCCCATCATTACCTTCGTCCCGAAGGCTTTTCACCCCGTGAGCCGCAACAAGTTTTGCGTTCTTGTGCGATAGTCCAGCGTCTCGCAAGACCCGCTCAATATCACGAAGGGTAAAGTCGTTGTTCTTCACGCCGGTAATCACAGCAGCCTCATTCATGGGCCACGTTACCAGCGAGAATTCCAAAAGGTTCAGCCCGCGAATGTGTCGCGTGCCGTCTTCTCCGTAATCCACTTTGTCCGCGTCCAGCATAAACCCAATAGACATGGAATCAATAATTCCGTCTTTCGCCAGCATAAGGGCTTCATCGCCTTTCGGGGTTCGGCTAATGTAGGACTCGGTATAAAGCCCCACGTCGTCCTCTCGCATCAGCACCGGCTTACCAATGGGGGTGTGCGAGTCGTGCTGCCACAGAACCTTAACCTTTCCAGCGGACGCAGATAGAGTCTCGGAAAACGCGCCATATTCGATAATGTCGCCACCTTGGTCCTTATCCCAGGTGCTGGCATAACCGGAAATGATCCGTTTGTCTTCGTCTACGTTGTCGGCCTCGAATGCAACGGCCTTGTATTCCACTTCCGCCATAGGTAGCGCCCGCGACTGGTTTTCTTTGATAGCCGTATACTATCAGGATGGGAAATACATAGCAAGAAACTATGTATCTGTCAACAAACGTCAATCAACAATATGGGCCGACACGCACCGGCAGTTGATAACGTTTTCCGCGCTACCGTTCGGATCGCCCGGATACTTCATCTCTTGCCCCATCACGATGAACGCCTCTTTAAGCCCGACCTCTTGTGTATCGGCATCCGAGTGGTCATCCCGCTCGCGTCCATCGACGGAGGCCACCCACTCTTTGCGCATGTCTAGCCCTGACGCTTCGCCAGCCGCTTGCGAACCCTCTCCCCATGCAGCGTGCGTCTCGGTGCGTGCGATCATGTGAGCGCGGTACTGCCCAAACTGCGGCGCGTAATCCTGCCGGATACTGCGGGCGATTTCCTCGACACCAAGGCCCGACTCTTCGCCGCGCATGATGATCGCTCGAATCTGCGCCTCGGTGGTTGCGGTGATCTGTGTAACCTTGGACGCCGTGTAGCTCCGGATAAACCGGTTTAGAGCATCGTCCCATGCGTCGGGCAGCTGCTTAAGAATTCGCGCATGGCGTCCGTGCTTTTCCTGCACAAGGGACATCAGGCGCTCCCCGGATGCGGTCGCCCCGCGCCGGTAGGCCTCCTCTAACCGAGCCTGAACCTGCTCACGATGCTCGGCAATAACAGCCGATACACCCAAAAGGCCCTCGCGCTCCCATGCCCCGGCTGCGCTGCGCATAGCCTCACGAATGGCGGAGGCAAATCGGCGTTGCGTGTATGCCTCTAGGCGGGTCTGGATCGCCTGCTGTTCGGCAGACTCACGACGCCGATCCGCCGCGCCCAATCGCCTAGGCATTACTTATGCTCCATCCCATAGGCCAGATTGTGCAGCCTAACGGACTCTTCCGGTTCCACATCCATCGGCATCCCAGCCATGTCCGTCGGCAGAAGACCCGAAGGCAAATATCCGGAGTCACCTCCGTCGATATCGTCAAAACCCAGCTCAAGTTTTTGGTTGATCTCGTTAAACGGAACCCCCATGCGCCACAGCTTGTCCGCGTTGGTCAGCTTGTCGGTAAAGTCTTCCTGTAGCGCCTCTACGTTCGACAGGTCTGGAACCAGCTTCCATTCTTTCCCGAAACTCTCCGCAACCTGGTGGCACAGTTGCCGCTTCAGGAGTTCCAGTTGAGGGATGATCGTGTTCTGCCAAAGCATCTTATCCATCGCGCCCGCATTGGCGAGGTTCACGTTCTCGGTGAATCCCAACGTAGCAAGCGGCGTTCCGAACACGGCGCTAATCTCTTCCCATACTTTTTGACGGGACTGCACAAAGTCCATTTCCACGGCGGTTTGGCCAAAGTTCTTGACGTCCCCGCTAGTGAAGATCGGCTCGCGTGCGTTGGCGGGTCCGGACTGACGCTCTTTCCACTTGTCTTTAGCCTGTTCGATCTGCTCTCGGGTGGTCCCGTCTGGCACCTGAACGTGAATATCCGAAGCGCCCCGATTTTGTAGCGACACCTTCTGCCAAATGCCGGACTCCCGATCAACATCGGTTGGCCGTCCAGCGGCCATCAGTACCGGCATGCCGAACCACCGGCTGTTGGGGTTGGGCATCTTAAGCTGAATAAACTCTTCCGGCTGAATACGGATGCGCGGGAGTCCGTCTTCCTCATACTCATAGTAATCAACCAGCCTTTCGCGGCCCGGTTTGATGCGCATGTATTGCCAAGGGAGTAGCCACATTTGAATGGGCTGCCGGGCAGCACCGCCGGTCACCTTGGTCAAACCCGCATTCCCCATCAGGTCCATAGACTGGCTAACCTGATACATCAGCTCATAAAATGACTGCTCCGGGTTTGGATTGTCCACCAACTGCTGCAAGGGGCTGTTCGGTTCGTGTTCCCAGTCTTCTCCGGATCGTCGCATGGCCTTCCACGGGACGGACGCGATCAGCTTGGCACGCTTCTCAACGCACGCATAAACAATCGACGATGCGTTATAGCCTTCATGAATCGCCGTTAGCCCGTCCCATCGTTCATCATGCTTACTGAACAGATACCACTTCGGGGTCGCTTCGGGGAGCGTTACGGACTTAATGAACATTCCCGCTTGCTGTTGCGGAGTAAGAATCTGTTGCTTAATCTTGCGACGGAAGGGCCACATCATCGGCAATCCTATATCGACCGGATTTCAGCGCCTTGTACGCGCCACGGGTGCATTCAGTTAGACGGTTCCCAGCATACGTCCGCTCCGGAAGATGCGGCGTCAACTCGCGCGCACGCTTTCGCAGGCGTTTGGCTTGTTTGGCGTTCATGCGAAAACGAAGTCCTTTCTGCTTATGATTGGCTGCAAGGCATACCGGATAGCGTCCCAATGATGGTTATGCGCGTCCACCACTTGCGGTAGCACGTCGCCAGTATGCCTGTCAACTTTGTATGAGTAAAGCCGAGCCTCTCGGATCGTCTCGGTGCAGCGCGGATGAATGACAATTTCCTTGTAGCTCCGCAGGTGCTGTATGCCGTCCTCAACACTGCCTTGCCACTTCTTGACACCGGTAATGCGCGGCAGGCCCTTGCGCTTAAGATGACTAATGGACTCTGGACGCGCGGAGTCTGCGCGGGATACATGTTCGGCAATACCTGGCACACGATCTATAAGATGGGGCGCAGTATCGTCCAGCTCTAGGCCGATCTTATTCGCCTCATACTCGATGTACAGAGTGTCCCCGTGAATCCAGCACTTGTTCGCCGTGGTGGGGTCTGCCGCGAAACCAAAATCCACCCCGTAGTATGGCCCGTCCCAGCCTTCCCCCGGCTCAAACTCCGCAACCCGGTACTTGCCCGCTAGGACTTGGGCGTCGCTATTTTCGAGATAGGCGCCTTCCCAAATCCATGCATAGGTTTGGGGGTCAAGGTTTTGGCGATCCCGCTTGCGCTCTGCGTCCAGGGTTTCGGGAAAGTACGGGTTGTCCTGCCAGTTGATTTCAACGCCTACGCCGTCATCCGGAGGGTTTTTAATAAACCGCTGATCCGTTGGGCTACCGTCCCGCTCGGGGTTCCACGTTAGCCACGCCTCGGAACCTTCCTCGCGGATGGTGGGCAACAGCTTTTGATAGGCCACTTCGCTGACAGTTTCGGCCTCGTCAATCCAGCACAGTAGAATGCGGGCCTTGGACTTGATGCTATCGAGGTTATGCCGAAGCCCTGAAAAAACGTACTTGATCCGCCCGGACTTCGTGCGAATGTAACGCTCACCAATGTCAAAGAATGAATCCAGCCAAGGCACGGCACGGATCGCCTGCTTAACCTCTTCCATGCTGGATTCGTCTAGGGAGTTCTGGAACTCACGGGCGCACAGGATAACGCCCGACTTGCCCGCCTTTTCCAGCTCGTAGGCACGCACGGCGGACATCAGGGCAAAGGTTCGGGTCTTTCCGCTGCCACGCCCCCCGTACGCATAGCGATAGCGAACGGAGCCGCTAGGCTTTGCGAAGACGGGTATTAACTTCTTGGGTATTTCAATGCGGGCGGTCTTGCCCATCATCTTCGTCGAAGTCAGGCGAGGCTAGGATAATGGTAGTGGGCTGCATGGATCCGTCAGGCGATGTATGCTCCTGCTCTACCTTGTCGCGCCACTCTTCCTGGCTGCGATTCTTGACCCCGAAGATTGCGGCGCTTGCGTTACCCTCGCCCGTTTGCGCAACACTCCGAAGCCGATCCTCCCACCAACGGGCCGCAGCAGCCTGCCCATCTTTTAGGGCATCGGAAAACTCTGGATGCTTATCTGCCCACTCATAGACGGTTGAATAGTTCACGCCAATCTCGGCAGCGAGCGCCTTGACGGAATACCCATCCGCCATAAACACCCGCGCCGTGTCGCAATACTCCGGCTTGTACTTGGTTGGCCTGCCTCCACTCATACCGCACACCCTACCAAAGTCGCTTGCATAAATCCAGCTTCACGCCACCATATCCGGCGTAATCGTGACCCGGCCTACTTGGCCGTAGTTCTTGTGATACGTAATAACAGACGCCTCGCGCCCGGACAGCCAACCGCCACGGCTGGCGTGCGCATCCGGTGCGGCAAGGGTTCGGTGTTGCTCTACGATCATCAGGTTGGTTTCTTTAACGTGTGAATGGTGCTGATGCCCCATGTGCGCGTAACTGTGATTGGTCCTCCCGAACACGTCTCGGAACTTCCCGGCGAACACGTCGTGAACATTCTCCGGCTTTCGCTTGTGTCCGTGGTGGAAGAACAGCGAAGTGTGCCCCCACTCATAGCAGTAGTACGGGTCCGCACTCTGGTCAACACTCACGCGCGGCTCGCCGTCATACATGGCGGCAAACAACTCGCGCAGCCATACGCTAGAAGCTAAATCATGATTACCCTCAGCCATAATGACATGTACGTGTTCATGCTTGGCCAGCATCATCCCAATCACACGACGGATCGCACGAATTGCCACCCTCACCAGCTTCTGGAACCGGGTATCCGCGTCCAGCGCGTGCCCGCTGGTTGGCGTGATGGAGTCCAGTCCGTCGTGATGCATCAGGTCGCCAAGCTGCGCAAATACCCCCGTATGTGAGTCAGGGGCCTGGTGGATCGCCTGACGAAACCAATCCACTAGCATGGTCTCTGCTACCTCGGTATCCCAATCATCCCCGCGCGTCTCCTCCCCCCACGCCAGCATCCCCAGGTGGTAATCCGTTATGACGTACAGGTTCAACAAATCTTGATGGATGGGGTGTGAAGGATCGGGGGTTCGTTCGGCGGTTGGCACCTCCTCCTTCATCGCCTCCACAACCGCCCGCATCATCTCCGCTTGCCGTTCGTGGTCCGCCGTGGACTTCACCCACTGCGCAGACACTTGCCCATCCCCGTTGTACAGGGTGGACACGCCCTTTAGCTTATACCCATCCGGCACAGTCCGGGTCATGTCATGCGCGGGCGCGAACCCCTGACGGGCGGCGCGTGCCATTACGGTCTTCACGTCCCTCCGAATGTTAGAGCGGTCTTTCCCGATTGCCTCTGCCGCGCCCCAGTAGGTTCCGTGTTCATGGACAGCCCGCAACGCAGCCAACTGCCCAGAGGTTGCGTAGGGTGCTAGGTTCTCGACGTCTTCTTGAGTCAGCAAAAGATTCTCCATGCGATTAGGCCGAACGGGAAGGCCATTACGGACAATACGATAGCCCAGCAGAGGGCGTCAATCACGGAGGGTCGCATCCGCACACTCAACACATCGACCATATCCCAACTTCGCCCGCGCCTCCGGGTAGTCGCACCCGCACTGGTTGCAGTAGGGAACTCCCTCGATCCACTCCGGCGGGGCCTCCCGGTTCATGCGCGCCCGCTCGATAGCCTGTTCGCGTGCAAGCTCTTCAAGGTACTGCGCTCGGTCGATTTCGTCAGCCATGCTTAATCTCCCTTACAAATCCGGGGCAGTCCACATGGAACATGCCCCACGATACGTTGCCGTCCTTCGGCGCGTGGTCTTTGTGCCTCTCGCATTCCCGGTTCTTGCACGGGGAGGCGCAGTAGGTTTTATCTCGGTGTGTCATTGCTCCCCCTTCGGCATCACCGGACGCGACAGGGCGTTATTGTACAGGCACATGGTCACCACGGCGGTTCCGCCCGTCATGCTGCGCCACCGGTCGGCCAGGCACTTTGACGCCTGAAAGTTCCCCCGGCTCCGCTGCCCATAGCGTCGGCCCTCGGGTGTGAAGGCGGTAATCGTGTAGGTTTTTGGGTCGTATTTGTGCATTAGTCTCTCCACACCCGCATCAGCGAGTCGTTCCAGTCTCCGGGATGTCGGTAGTTTTCGCCAGAAAGTGCGTGGGATACTCCAACCCATGCGCCCGGCGACCCTAGGCTCGGGTGGGGTTTGTTTACCCATTGAAAGACAGCGCCGCCTTCGTTAGTCGATACGTATTTCGTAGATTCTCTGAGACCTTCCGCACTGCAATATGGGATGCCTTCGGGGTTGGTGAGAAGGATGTACTCGAATTCATGACGCCAATCGACAAGATCGACAGTGCTCACCCATGCGTTCTGACCCTCAACACACTTAACATACGCAGCCGGTGCCAGCGCGGGCGGTTCTTTTCCTTCGTGTTTGATCCAGTTAGTCATTTCTCACCTCCTGGATTTGGGCTTTTTGGGTTTTCGGTAAGAGTACTGGTTGATTGCATTTGCGGCCATTGCGGCCATGAATGCAACCCCTAGCATCCCCAAAGTTATTAAGAATCCGTCAAGTATCTTAACTATGACTTGTGGTTCCATCACTCACCTCCCGGCTTTGGCGCGGCTGCGAGCATGGCAATGTAATGATCGTATGCCCCTCCCTGTATCACAGGGTGGCGCGTGCCAAAGTTGCGCATTGTGTACTCTCTGTCGCTTTCATCAGCGGCCTTCATCATTTCCTCGGTCGGCTCCACCGGCACCAGTACAAAGCCCTCCGGCACCGGCTGGGATTGTTCAATGAAGGCGCGAACGCGTTCATATGCCGCCCAAGCCTCGTCCGGGTCCTCGGTTGGGTCATACACGCACTCAATGTCTTTAAGCGCCTGCTCTTTCGTCACCATCATTCGTCCTCCTTGTCGTGGGCGGCGAGGGCTTGGCGGGCAATATCAGCAGCGTCTTCCCATGCGCCCTGTCGTCCTTTTGTTTCCGCCACTTCTTCAATATCCATATAAGCGGTACTGCGGTGCTTCTCAGACTGATCCTCTGCCTCGATCTCCTTCAACGCCTCCCGCAGCGCCTCGATCTCGGCTTCCATATCGGCGTATGGCAGGCACCGCTCGTTTTGGCACGGGCGCTTGCCTAGTTGCGCGTCGAGCCTGGAGGCCATAGACGAAAGGCGCTCAACATCGTCCGCCAACCCACGGATGCACTGTGCGGCAACATGCAGCTCCGTAGATTCCTGATAGCGCCCCCGGTTGCCTGCGTTCTCGCTAATCTCCTCCAGCTTGCAGGCGTGATCCTCGGGCGATCCTGCGTCGGTCCAGTCAAAGTCGATCTCGGTCATGGCTCGTACCCCCTCAAAAATTAGTGCCTGCTAACCGGACCCCGGCAGGCACGGGGCGTGTGATGCGGCCGGTCTCCGTTGGGGGTTACTCCTCCTCCATCATATAGCCCCGACGCGTCTCCTTCACTCCCGCCATCGTCCCAAGCATCAGCCGACAATCGGCCAGTCGAGTATCAACGTCGTCCCACTCGCCACGGTACGCGGCGTCCAGGGCGGCTTTGAGTTCTTCGCGCACTTGTGCGGCGCGGAGGTCGTGTTCAGTCATGGTTGGT
>SL_7KL_010_BRINEDRAFT_10000979_pt1 | contig 13647 bp, 11 predicted proteins | sample SodLak_010_BRINE_FD_10663 | JGI IMG/M metagenome (IMG submission 10663)
GCCGATCTGCGGATCGGCCTGGCGTCGGAGCCGTCCTCGATGGACCCGCATTTCCACAATCTGGGGCCGAACAACGCTTTGCGTCAGCACATTTTCCAGTCGCTGACCTATTCCGACGAGAACATGCTGATCCAGCCTTCTCTGGCCACGGAATGGGAAGCGACGGGGGATACGACCTGGGAATTCACGCTGCGTGACGACGTGAGCTTCTCCAATGGTGACACGTTCTCCGCGACCGACGTGATCTATTCGATCTGCCGCGTGCCGGTGGTCGAAGGCTCGCCCTCCTCCTTCACCAGCTTCGTGCGCGACATCGTCGGCGTGGAAGTCGACGGTTCGACCATCACCTTCACCACGGACGGCCCGTCGCCGCTGCTGCCGACCAACTTGTCCTCGGTGGCGATCCTGAACGCGTCGGTCTTCGGTGGCGAGGGCGTGGAATTCTCCGCCGATGGCTGCGCCAATATGGGCGACCTGCCGGCCTCGACCGATTTCGCCAATCCCGACATGGCGATCGGCACCGGCCCCTACACGCTGGTCAATTTCGTGCCGGGCGACCGTATCCAGCTGACCCGCAACGACGATTTCTGGGGCGAGACGCCGACCTGGGACAACGTCACCCTGCGCCCGATCGCCAATCCGGGTGCGCGCGTCGCAGCGCTTCTCGCCGGTGACGTCGACGTCATCGAGACGCCGCCGATCCAGGATTTCGACACCATCCGCCAGGCCGGTTTCGAGATCGATCAGGGCCTGTCGAACCGCGTCATCTACCTGCATCTCGACAGCGGCGAGGAGGTGCCCCCGGGCGTGTCCGGCACCGACGGCGTCAATCCCTTCGCCGATGTGCGCGTGCGCGAGGCGATCTCCAAGGCGATCAACCGCGACGCCATCGTCGAGCGCGTGATGGGCGGCGTTGCCGTCACGGCGGGTGAGCTGCTGCCCTATCCGCTGTTCGGCACCCGCGAAGATGCCGATCCGGATCCGTTCGATCCCGATCTCTCGGCTGCGCTGCTCGAAGAGGCCGGCTTCGGTGACGGTTTCGAAGTGACGCTCTCGACCCCCAACGACCGCTACATCAACGACGAGCGCGTGGCCCAGGCCGTGGCGCAGTTCCTGTCGCGGATCGGGATCCGGACGAATATCGATGCGATGACCGCCTCGACCTTCTTCTCCAACCGCAACCAGGGCGAATTCGGTTTCTGGCTCGCGGGCTGGGGTGCGGCTTCGGGTGAGATGGCCAACCCGCTGACGGCGCTGGTCGGGACACGTGATCCCGATGCCGGCATGGGTCTGACCAACATGCAGAACTATTCCAACCCGGAAATCGACGCGCTGATCATGGAGGCCCGCCGCACCGTCGATGACGAGACCCGCCGCGAAATCCTCCAGCGCGCCTCGACCATGGCCATGGAAGACTACGCCACCATCCCGCTCCACTTCGAAGTCACCCCCTGGGCCTTCGCCGGCGATCTGGAACTGACGCCCCGCGTCGACCAGTACACCATCGCAATGATGGTCCGCCCCGCCGAGTGAGGCTTTGACTTCAAACGACGATGACCGGCCGCCCACGGGCGGCCGGTTGCATTCGCGCTCATGGCTTGACGGAAGATCGGCCCGGCGCGATGTTCTCGCACATGACACAGCTCTATTTTGCCTACGGCTCCAATCTCGAATTGCAAGACTGGCGCACCTATTGCCGCCGCAACGGGCTCCATGCCGACGGGCTGCAACCCCTTCATCCGGCCGTCGCGCCCGATCACACCCTCGCCTTCACCCGCTACTCGCGAAAACGTGGCGGCGGCGTGCTCGACATCCTGCCGCGCCGCAGTGCCGCGGTTACGGGCATGCTGTTTTCCGTCTGCGATGCGACGCTCGCGGCCCTCGATCACAAGGAGGGCGCGCCGAAAGCCTATGAGCGGGTGCCGATCACGGTGCTCGACGGGGACGGCGCGGAGATCGAAGCCTTCACCTACCGTGTGAGGCCGCAGGATCGCGCGCCCTTCGTCGCGCCGCATGCGGATTATCTCGCGGTCTGCGCGGCGGGGCGTGCGGGGTTCGCCATCGATGCGAGCATCCTCGACGATGCGGCAGCCGGGCGCCCGGCAGGCGATATCCACACTGCCTTCGTCTATGGCACGCTGATGCGCGGCGAGCGCGGCGATCATTTCTGGTCACGCCACGAGACGCCACCGAACCCGCGCGCGGCACGGGTGGCGGGGCTGCTCAAGGATTGCGGGCCCTATCCGGGTATGGTGCCGCCGTTGCCGCAGGAGGCCGGCGCCGACACGCTCGTGCGCGGCGAATTGCTCGCCTTTTCCGATATCACGACCGTGCTCGATGATTTCGATCGATACGAGGATTTCACCGGCTATGGCGCGCCCGGCAATGTCTATCGCCGCGTGCCCGTGGCGGCCCGGGAGGAGGTGGCGGGCGCGGTGACGGAGGTCCGGGCCTGGGCCTATATCCTGCTCGATCATGACCGTTTCCCCGTCATTGCCGGCGGGTGCTGGCGCAGCCACCGGGCTGCCGGCTGAGCCTGCACCAGCGCCTTTCGCTCAGGTCGCTCTGCGCGTTTGAGGCTTAAGCTGTCCGCTTTCGCCTGTATGATCCGGGGTCGACGCAAGCGCCCCAGCGGGCAGGAGGGCACGCCATGACCGGTCCCGCGATTCTCGATATCGCCGATCTCGGCGCACGCATCCCCGACGGCGCACATATGGCGATCGCGCCGGATTACAGCGGCTGCGCCATGGCCGTGATCCGCACGCTGCTCAGCCGGCGCATCCGCGATCTGAGGCTCGTGGCGGTGCCGACGGCGGGGTTTCAGGCGGATATGCTGATCGGCGCCGGCTGTGTCGCCGAGATCGAGGCGGCTGCCGTCTCGCTCGGTGAATACGGCCCCGCCGGGCGTTTCAACGCGGCCCTGCGCGCGGGGACACTCACCATGCGCGACGCCACCTGTCCGGCGATCCATGCCGGCTTGCAGGCGGCAGAGAAGGGTATCCCCTTCATGCCGCTTCGCGGCATCATCGGCTCCGATCTCGTGGCGCAGCGTCCGGACTGGAAGCTGATCGACAATCCCTACGGGTCGCAGGGCCGCGACCCGATCCTGCTGGTACCGGCAATCACGCCGGAGATCGCGCTTTTCCACGCCCCCGCCGCCGATCGAGACGGCAATGTCTTCATCGGCGTGCGGCGCGAACTCATGCTGATGGCCCACGCCGCGCGGCGCACGCTCGTGAGCGTCGAGCGCATCGTCGATACGGATTTCCTCGCTGACGAGGCGCGCGCCGGCGCCACCATCCCCGCGCTCTATGTCGAGGCGATCGCGCAAGCCCCGCGCGGGGCCGATCCGGTCGGGCTGTTCGGCGCCTATGGCCCCGACGAGGCGGCGCTTGGCGCCTATGCGCAGGCATCGCGCGATGATACCGGCTTCGCGGCATGGCTGGAGGAGATCAGGACCGGTTCGCCGCAGGGAGTGCCGGCATGAGCGATGCCGCCGACATCCACATCCGCGAAATCCTGATCGCGCGTATCGCGGCCATGCTTGACGGCTGCGGCCATGTCGCGGTGGGGGCGAGTTCACCGATACCCGGCGCGGCGGCTTTGCTGGCGCAGGCGCGAAGCCACGGGGCGATGCGCGTCTCGGTTCTGGGCAGCACCCGGCACAATTTCTTCACCGATGGCGGGCGCGAGCTCTTCGATTGCGCCGCGCAGGGACGCATCGACGCGTTTTTCCTCTCGGGCGGGCAGATCGACGGGGCGGGCAATATCAATCTCGTGGGGATCGGCGACCCGGCGCAGCCGAAGGTGCGTTTTCCGGGCTCGTTCGGCTCGGCCTATCTCGCCTTTCTGGTGCCGAAGATCATCCTGTTTCGCGAGGAGCATACGCCGCGCACCCTGGTGGAGCGGGTCGATTTCATCTCCGCGCCCGGCACCTCCGACCCCGAGATCTACCGCCCCGGCGGGCCGCGCGCGCTGGTGACCGGGCTCGCCGTATTCGAATTTTCGCCGCAGCGGGCGCGATTCACCCTGCGCAGCGTGCATCCCGGCCAGACGCCGCAAACCGTCGCGAATCAGACCGGCTTTCGCTTCGATATTCCCGATGACGTGCCGCAAACGCCGCTGCCCGATGCCGCGACGCTCGCCCTGATGCGTGGCGATGTCGCGCGCGCCGTGGCGGAGACCTATCCCGGTTTCGCCGCGCAATTGTGGGGCATCGCCGCCTGAAGCGATGGCGGCGATTCAGCCCTTCGTTTCCGCGTCGTCGTCCGGTTTCAACCCTGCCAGCGCGCCGAACGGGTTTTCGCGCGGCTCGGACGGGGCCGGCTCCTCGAACACCGCGCCGGGCTTGCGCGGGAACGGGTCTAGCCCGAGGGCGAGGAACTCGGCGGTGACGCGGCCCAGATCGATCTTGCCGTTGATGATCTCGTCGGGCGGGTCGATCCGGCGCTGCTCTTCTTCCTCCGGCGTCAGCTTGCGCCGCTGCGCGGCGGCGAAATCCAGATCGACCTCTTCCTCGACCTCGGTCTCGAACGGATCGAGCGACACGCCGCAAACCTGGCTCACGCGCGCGCGCACAATCCCCTTGACGCTCGCGCGCTTGCCCGAGCCCTCGACGCTGAAGACGCCCTCGAGGGCGTGGATCGCCGGGATGTCGAGCGCCTCGGCAAGCGCGGCCATCTCTTCGGCACTGGCCGTGACGGTGATGTCCGTCCCGTGCTTGGGCAGGCGCTCCGCATCGATCAGGCGCGACAGCGGGCCCGGTTCGGGGGCCTCGGTGGCGGGTTCCGTGGATTTGTTTCGGTCACGCGCCATGGCGATCTCCTGAATTCTCGGGCAGGGCGGTGGCGTAGTCCGGACCATCGCGCAGGAGCATGTCGAAATCCTGTTCGGCCAAGGCTGCCTCCGCCGCGATCATGTAGGCGGCCAGTGCCTGCGCCGGATCGCCGCGTTCGGTGACATTGCGGTCGAGCGCTTCCTCCAGTGCGGCGCGGTTGTTGTCGTCGAGGGCCACGCCGTAGCTGCGGGCGCGGCCATAGAAGGCGGTGACGAGCTTCTTCATGCGCTTGGGCACGGCGAGGTCGCCGACGCCCATGTCGCGCAGCGACATGTCGAGCCATTTGAAGAAGGCATCGACGAATTCCTGCGCGAAATCATCCGCCGGCGGCGGCAGATGACGCAAGCGGCGCAGGACAAGCGTCATATGCAGGATGACGGATTCGTAGCGCCCTTCCAGCGTGTCGGGCACGCCGAGATCGGTATAGAGCGGTTCGGCGCGCGATGCGGCGATCACGCGGGTGAGCATCGTCTGTACCGGGTCCTGGACGCGGTCCTTGCGAAACCAGTTGAAGATCATCGGCCTCAGCTTTCCGGGCGCGCACGCCCTTGTCAAAATATTCCAGTCGGGTTACGCCATTCACCCGGCCGGGCGCAAGTTCCCCGAAGCCGCAGTTCGAACGGACCAGCGCCGGAAGCGAGTCACCATGAAGATGATCACCCGCCTTGCCGCCGTCTTTCTCGTCGCAGGCCTCACCACGGCCTGCATGCAGGGCGAGACATTCCAGCGCGGCTATATAGTCGACGAAGAAGCCGTCGCAAGCGTGCAGCCGGGCATGTCCGCCGAGCAGGTGCTCGAGACGCTCGGCACGCCTTCGACGGTGTCCACCGTCGGGAACCAGTCCTGGTATTACGTCAGCCAGACGACACGCCAGCAATTCGCCTTCCAGAAGCAGGAAGTCGTCGATCAGCGGGTGACGGCGGTCTATTTCACGCCGAATCTGCGTGTGGAGCGTGTGGCGCTCTACGGGCTGGAAGATGGCCAGATCTTCGATTTCATTTCGCGCACGACGCCCACGGGCGGCCAGGAGCAGAGCTTCCTTGCCAATCTCTTCCGCGGCGTCGTCGGTTTCAATCCGCTGCGCTGACCGGTTCTTGCGAATAACCAAAACGCCGCCGCGCGATCATCACGCGGCGGCGTTTTCGCATCCGTGATCGGCGCGCTGATCAGTCGCGGCGCAGCAGGCGCTCGAAATAGTCGCGCTCCTCACCCGGAAGGCCGGGATCGGCCAGACGGTCGCGCAATTCTTCGAGAATGCGTCGGGCACGCCGCGCCGGGCTCTCGTCGGCGCCGGGTACGCGGACGTCGCTTTCGAAGCGGCCCCGGTCGCGGGTCGGGCGACCCAGCGGATCGGTGTCGCGGCCTTCGCGCCCGTCCATCCGGCCCATGCGCCCTTCACCGCCTTCACCGCGCATTTCGCCCGGCTGGCCGCCGCCTTCGCCCCGGCCCTCGCCGAACATCTGCTGCATCTGATCGGCCATGCCCTGAAGGCCCTGTTGCAGGCCTTCGAGGGCGCGCCCCTGGGCATCGACTGCATCGTCGGGGCTGCCCTCGCCGAGGGCGCTTTCCGCCTCGCCCATCGCACCTTCGGCGTCGTCGAGCCCCTGCTCGCTCTGCATGCCGAGTTCGCGCATGCGCTCCTGCAATTCCTGAAGACGGTCGCGCAGGGCCTGTTGCTGCTCGGCGAGATCGCCTTCGCCGTCCCCCTGGCCCTGATCGCCCTCGGGCTGATCGCCGCGGCGCTGGCGCTGCGCGTCACCGAAGGTCTCGTCGCGCAGCTGCTGCTGCTCGCGGGTGATGGCGTCGAGCTCGTCGAACTGCCGGTTCAGTTCACGGGTATGGGGGTCGGAGAACATGTCGTTGCGCTGAGCGGTCTGGAGGTTCTGCATGATGTTGCGCAGTTCATCCATCAGGCGCTGGGCCTCGGCCATGTCGCCGCGCTGCATCGCGTCCTGCATGGCGTCCATCATGTCCTGGAGGTCCTGCTCGGTGATCATCTGCTGCTCACCGGAGGGCATGCGCGGCGCCTCGGCGTCGTCGCGATCCTCCATCATCCGGCGCGCGAGTTCGCGCATATAGGCGTCCATCGCCTCGCGCAGTTCCTCCATGAGCTGAGCGAGCTCCTCCGCGCTCGCGCCCTCGTCCATGGCCTGCTGCAGGCGCTCCTGCGCCGCGCGCAGGGCCTGCTCGGCATCGGAGAGGCCGCCATCCTCGATATCGAGCGCCATCGCCCAGAGCCAGTCGGCGACGGCGATGAGGTCGTCGTCGGTACGCGCTTCGTTGAGGCGGTTCGTTGCGCTGCGCAGACCGAGCCAGACGCCCCACGGAATCGCGAAACGCTCCGGCGCGATCATCAGTGCATCGAGGGCGCCCTGCACCCGGTCCCGCTGCGCAGGTTCGAGAACGAGATTGCGCCGCTGCTCGACCAGCGCACGGGCGAGCGGCTCGTTGAAGGGCCTTTGCGGCAGGGTGAAATCGATGACCTCGGAATAGCCGGTCTGCCCGGCATCGTCGCGCGCTTCGAGCTGGAGGGTCACCCGCGCGCCCGCCCAGGGGTGCTCGGTGCGATCGAAATTCGTCGAAGTGATCCCATCCTCGCCGCCACGCGAGAGCGAGAGCGACAATTCCGGCGGCGGCACGAGCGGTGCATGGGAATCGCGCTCGGGCGGCAGGGCGACGATGCCGCGCGCCTGCGCGACCCCGTAATCATCCTGCATCGTATAGGCGAGGGTGAAGGCGCCGCGCGACTGAACTTCCGGCTGCCCGGCGAAATCGATCTCCGGCGGCGCATCGGGGATCGCGGTGATGCTCAGGCGGTGATCGGGGGAGGCTTCGGGGCTGATTTCGAGCTGCGCGTCACCGTGAATGCGAAAGCGTTGTTCGTTGAGGCCTTCTCCGGCCTCGCGACCCGCGCCGTCGAGGGCGTCGAGCCCCGTCACGGCAGTGATGCGCGGCATCTGCTCGCCCGCCACCCGGATCACGATGACCGAATCTTCCGGCACGCGCAGGTGCTGGGTCTCACGGTTGAAATCGAGCATCAGCGGCGCGATGCCGGTATAGGCCGGCGGGTCGATCCAGCCGTCGACCCGCATGGCCGGGGCTTGCGCTGTCGGAACGCGCCAGTCGAAAGCGGCGTTCAGCCTTGCGCCGATCTCCGGCCCGGCAATGAAGGCGCTGGCGACGACGGCGAGGACGGGAACGGCGCGCAGCGCGTAGCGGTCGCGGCTCGGCATGGCCGGATCGGGGGCATCGAGGCGCATGCCGGCGAGCGCTTTCGCAGCACGGCGGCGATGAATCTCCCACAGGGCCATGGCGGCGGGATCGCGATCGCCGAGGGCGAGATTGTCATCGAGGGTCCGGGCCGGCCCGTGTTCGAGCCGCGAATCACGCTCCAGCCGCGACAGTGCCGCCGCGCGACCGGGTGCGCCGCGCAGGAATTGCACCAGCGCGCGGATCGCGGGAATGCAGGAGGCGAGAAAGGCGATCGCCGCAATGGCGACCACGGCGATTCGCGCCAGTGGCGGTATCTGCTGGAACAGGCCGAGCCAGGCCAAAGTCAGAAAGGCGGCGATGACGGCGAGCGGCAGCCAGAGCCGGGGCCAGATCAGCTCGATTGCGAGCGTGACGCGTGCACGTCCGACGAGGCGGTCGAGCCGCGTGCGCAGGCGGCGCTGCTGTATCACCGGATCAGCGTCTTGCTCTGGCGGGTTCTCTGGCCGAAAGCGGTGAAACAGGGCTCGCAGCCCTTGCGGGAGAAGTCGCATACGGCGTCCCTGCATCTCGTTTCTCGTCGGGCGCGCATCGCCCGGATCCAGCCGGCGATCACACCGGCGCGCACGGCCTTTAGACCCATCGGGCCTCAGTCTAACGCTTCCTCTCACATGGTAACACGGTTATTTCTGGGCGAAAGCATGCCGGTCGCGGCGATTGCCCGCAGCGCCATCGTGCACGACGACAGAAACGAGGAGCCCCTAATGCATCAATCCCCGGACGCTTCGCCCTCGGCAAACGCTGATGAGCAGCAAGGCCACGCGCTCGCCGGCGCAATCACGAACGGCGTCCACAGGCTGCGGCTGCGGGTCTATTACGAGGACACGGATTTCTCCGGGATCGTCTACCATGCCAATTATCTGCGCTATTGCGAGCGCGGGCGCAGCGATTGCCTGCGCCTGATCGGCATCGACCAGTCGCGTCTGCATCGCGAGGAGGGCGGGCTCGCCTTCGCGGTGCGGCGCATGGAAATCGATTTCAGGCGTCCCGCGCTGATGGATGACGTGCTCGATGTCGAGACGCGCATCATCGAGACGGGCGGGGCGTCGCTGACGATGGACCAGGCGGTGATGCGTGCGGGTGAGTTTCTCGTCGGCGCCCGTGTCGCCGTCGCCTGTATCCGCGACGGCAGGCCGGCGCGGATCCCGTCGTCGCTGCGCGAGGCGCTCGCGGGGATGCTGGCGGAAAGCGGGAACGGGTGAGGGTGTTGCGGGACCCCTTCCGGGATCCCGCATGCATGACCGGGCCTTCAGATCACGTAGCTCTTCAGCGGCGGGAAGCCGTTGAAGGCGACGGCGGCGTAGGTCGAGGTATAGGCGCCGGTGCCCTCGATGAGCACCTTGTCGCCGATCGACAGCGAGACCGGCAGATCATAGGGAATGCGCTCATACATCACATCCGCCGAATCGCAGGTCGGGCCGGCGAGCACGCAGGGCGTGGACGCTTCACCGTCATGCGGCGTGCGGATGGCGTAGCGGATCGCCTCGTCCATGGTCTCGGCGAGACCGCCGAACTTGCCGATATCGAGATAGACCCAGCGGATTTCGTCTTCCGCACGGCTCTTCTTCGAGACCAGCACCACTTCCGCCTCGATCACGCCGGCATTGCCGACCATGCCGCGACCCGGCTCGATGATCGTCTCCGGGATGCGGTTGCCGAAATGCCGCGAGAGCGCCTGGAAGATCGACTGGCCATAGGCCTCGACCGCCGGGATCTGCTTGAGATAACGCGTCGGGAAACCGCCGCCGAGATTGACCATCGACAGGCGGATACCGCGCTCGGCGCATTCGCGGAAGATCGCGGCGGAGGCCGCCAGCGCCTGGTCCCAGGCTTCCGTATTCCCCTGCTGCGAGCCGACATGGAAGGACACGCCGTAAGCGTCGAGCCCGAGCCGCCAGGCGTGCTCCAGCACCTCGACCGCCATTTCCGGCGCGCAGCCGAATTTGCGCGAGAGCGGCCATTCGGCGCCGGCGCCGTCGCACAGGATGCGACAGAAGACGCGGATATCCTGCGCACCGGTGAGCTCCGCCGCACGGGCGATCTTCTCGACCTCGGCCTCGCAATCCACCGCGAACAGGCGCACACCGAGCTCGAGGGCGCGCGCGATGTCGCGCTCCTTCTTGATGGTGTTGCCGAAGGAGATCCGGTCAGCCGTGGCGCCGGCTTCGAGCACGAGTTTCATCTCCTGTACGGAGGCCGTGTCGAAGCACGAGCCGAGCTCGGCCAGAAGCGCGAGCAGTTCCGGTGCCGGGTTCGCCTTCACCGCGTAGAACACCCGGGTATCGGGCAGCGAGCGGGCGAATTGCAGGTAGTTGTCGCGCACGACGTCCCGATCGACGACCAGGCACGGCCCGTCATCGTCGCGGTTGCGCAGAAATTCGTGGATGCGCGCGGTCATGGCGCCCTCCTGACAAAGGTTCGACGGACGGCGTCGTGCCGTCACGGCCAGAATTCAGGTGGCTGCGGGCCACCCAGCTCGGGGGTTGGACTGCGCCGACGCCGGACATGCTGTGGAGACATGAGCGGCGTAGGGCGGGTCGAACCCGTCGTGCTGCCTTCGTTTGGAACGGAAAAATCCGATCCGCACATGCGGCAATGATGAGACAAGCCTCTTCGGTTGCCGACCTGTGGAGGGCCGACGGAGACCAAAAAAGCCCGTGTCGTCGTTGCTTTAAGCCGCGCTGGGCGTCGTATTGCGACACCACAGGCCGGTTGCCTCCGGCACCAGTCGCTCTCCGTGAGCTTGAGAAGCTCGCGGGCGTGGCGATCAACCTGATCGCTTCCGCCGACCGGCACGCGACCACAGGCACGTGCGAAATTGGGCAAAGCGGTGGGTACAGCCATCGCCCGGATTTTTCAAGAAAAATCGGACCCGCCGCGTCGTTTTTTCGAGGGCGGCAATCCGGCCACGACGCAGCGGCAGTTTCGCCGCACTTTGCGCCCGGAGCGATGTCGGCGTAGGCTTCCCGCGCGCTGATGCGGCGCAATGAGGGGAGGATGGCATGCTGAATTTCGCGGAGATCATGCGCAACGCGCAGGGTGGGGCGGCGATCGAGAGCTTTGCAGCGCAGTTCGGCATGAGCCAGGAGGATACGCGCAAGGCGCTGGCCGCCCTCGCGCCGGCTTTCGCCGTCGGCTTGCAGGGGCAGCGCACGCAGCCCGATCACCTGCGCAGTCTCGTCGAGGCGATGACGCGCGGCGCGTATGCGCCGTTCTTTGAAAGCGCGGCGGAGGCCTATTCGCAGGATGCCCGCCGGCGCGGCGAGGAAGCGCTCGGCGCGCTGTTCGGCTCGCCTGATCTCGCGCGCAATCTCTCCGATCACAGCGCGAAGCTCGCCGGCCTGTCCCGCGAGACGATGTCACAGATGATGCCCTACGTGGCTGCAACGCTGATGGGCGGCATGGGAGAGCGCATGCGCAGCCAATCTGATTCGCGGCGTGATGGCGCGTCCGAAAATCCCTATGAGGCGATGTTCTCCGCCATGTTCGGCGTCGAGCCCGAACCCGCGCCCCCGCCCAAGAGCGAGGGTGAGAAGGCGGTCGCGGAGATGTTCGGCCACTGGGAGCGTTTCATGCAGCTCGGGCGCGAGATGCAGGATACGCAGATGCAGATGATGCGCACCCTCTTCGAGGATGCCGCGCGGCAGATGGCGAATGCGGCGCCGGAGACGGGCGCACAGGATAAGCCTCAGGCGCCGAAAGACGAGGGCTGACGCGGAAGCCTCAAACCAGCTTCTTCAGCGCATAGAGCCGCTCCAGCGCCTCGCGCGGGCTGAGCTCGTCCGGATCGATCGCGGCGAGGGCTTCGTGCAGCGGGTCCGGCCCGGGTGTGGCTTGCGGCGGGGGCTGGCGCGCCGGCGCGGCGAAGAGGGGGAGGTCGTCGAGCCGGGCGGTGGAGGGGTTTTCGCGATCGGCGCGCTCCAACTCTTCGAGGATGGTGCGCGCCCGCGTGATCACCGGCGCGGGCAGGCCGGCGAGGCGCGCCACCTGGAGACCGTATGAGCGGTCGGCGGCGCCGGGCACCACTTCGTGCAGGAAGACCACTTCGCCCTTGTGCTCGGCCACCTTGAGGGTGACGTTCGACAAACGCGTCAGCCGCTCGGCGAGGCGGGTCAGCTCGTGGAAATGCGTGGCGAAGAGGGCGCGGCAGCCATTGACGTCGTGCAGATGCTCGATCGCCGCCCAGGCGATGGAGAGCCCGTCGAAGGTGGCGGTGCCGCGCCCGATCTCGTCGAGGATGACGAGCGAGCGGCGGCTGGCCTGGTTGAGGATCGCGGCGGTCTCGACCATCTCCACCATGAAGGTCGAGCGACCGCGTGCGAGATCATCCGCCGCGCCCACGCGGGAGAACAGCCGGTCGACCAGCCCGATATGCGCGCGTCGCGCCGGCACCCGCGCGCCCATCTGCGCGAGCACCACGATCAGCGCGTTCTGGCGCAGATAGGTGGATTTACCGCCCATATTCGGCCCGGTAATGACGCTGATATGCCCCGCATCGGCGCCGGAGAGATCGGCATCATTGGCGATGAAGCTCTCGCCCGCCCGCATCAGCGCCGCCTCGACCACCGGATGGCGCCCGCCCTCGATGGTGAAGGTGAGGCTGTCGTCGATGACGGGGCGCGTCCAGGCCCGCGCCTCGGCGAGTTCGGCCAGAGCCGCGCTCACGTCAAGCGCGGAGAGTGCCTGCGCGATGGCGTTGATGCCTTGGGCCTGCGCCACGACCAGATTGGAGAGCTCGGTGAAGAGGGCCGTCTCGATGGCGCGGGCGCGCTCGGCGGCGCCGGCGATGCGCGCTTCCAGTTCGCCGAGCTCCACCGTGGTGAAGCGCATCGCGCCCGACATGGATTGCCGGTGGATGAAGGTCTCCTTCATCTCGTTGCGCAGCCAGGCCTCGCCGGTGGCCTGTGGGACCTCGACGTAATAGCCGAGCATGTTGTTGTGCTTGATCCGCAGGGTACGACAGCCGGTCTCCTCGGCATAGCGGCCCTGCAATCCCGCGATGAAGCGGCGCGAATCGCCTTGCAGCACCCGCGCCTCGTCGAGACCGGCATCGCGCCCCTCGCGGATGAAGCCGCCATCGCGGCGCGCGAGCGGGGGATCCTCGACGAGCGCTTCCGCCAGCACCTGCGAGACCCCGGGCTCGACGGCATCGAGCGCGGCACGCGCGCCGGCGATCTCATCGGGGAGATGGCGCGGGGCGTTGCGATCACCGTCGAGCAGGGCGGCGATGGCGCGCGCGGCGATCAGCCCGTCGCGGATCGCCGCGAGGTCGCGCGGCCCGCCGCGCTCCAGCGCCAGACGCGAGAGCGCGCGGGTAATGTCGGGCGCCCCGGCGAGCGCGCCGCGCAGGCGCTCGCGCAATGCAGGTTCGTCGACGAGGAAATCGAGCGCATCGAGCCGCGCGGCGATCTCGGCCAGATCGGTGGAGGGGCCGGCGAGGCGCTCGGCCAGGAGGCGTCCGCCGCCGGGGGTGACGGTCATGTCGATCGTGGCGAGGAGCGAGCCGGCGCGCTCACCGGCGAGGGTGCGGGTGAGTTCGA
>SL_7KL_010_BRINEDRAFT_10000980_pt1 | contig 13644 bp, 10 predicted proteins | sample SodLak_010_BRINE_FD_10663 | JGI IMG/M metagenome (IMG submission 10663)
CCCCGCCGCTCGGGAGTGGCTGGCGTCCCGCGGGTACGAGACGACGCTCGAGTACCTGCGCGCGGTGTCGATCCAGGTCATCGAGGAGACGGGCGTCCTCCCGCACCTCAACCCGGGGGTGATGAGCTGGGCGGACCTCGCCACGCTCAAGCAGGTCTCGGCCTCCATGGGCATCATGCTGGAGACCACCTCGGAGCGGCTGCTGGAGAAGGGACAGGCCCACTTCCAGGCCCCGGACAAGGTCCCGGCGCGTCGGCTCGAGACGCTGGAGGACGCCGGACGGCTCTCGGTCCCCTTCACCTCGGGGCTGTTGATCGGTATCGGCGAGACCCTCGGTGAGCGCGTCGACACCCTCTTCGCGCTGCGGGACGTGCACCGGCGCTACGGCCACCTCCAGGAGGTGATCGTCCAGAACTTCCGCGCCAAGCCCGACACCGCGATGCGGGACCACCCGGAACCGAGCTTCGAGGACCTGCTGGCCACCATCGCGACGGCGCGCGTCGTGCTGGGCCCCACGGTCCACCTCCAGGCGCCACCGAACCTCTCACCGGGGACCTTCCCGCTGCTGCTGCGTGCAGGTATCGACGACTGGGGCGGGGTCTCGCCCGTCACCCCGGACCACGTCAACCCGGAGGCGCCGTGGCCGCAGCTCGACGAGCTGGCCAGCCGATCCGCGGAGGAGGGGTTCGTCCTCACCCAGCGCCTGCCCATCTACCCCGACCACGCGTTGCTGCCCGATCCGTGGCTCGCGGGCCGGATGCGCGGGCCGGTCGCCGCGCTGATGGACGAGCAGGGCCTGGCCCGGGCGGACGTGTTGCCGGCGGGCCATCCCTGGCAGGATCCGGAGGTCACCTCCGGTGCGGTCAGCGAGCGCATGGCCGTGGTGCTCGACGCCCGCGAGGAGGCGGTCGCCGCTGGTGCTGGCGGCGCTCAGGCCCGTCCGGGAGGCAACGGCCAGCTGACGGAAGGACTCGACTCCGCGGCCGACGGCCGCAACGCGCGGTCCGCAGCCGCTGAGGACGACCTGCACCGAGCGGTGTTCGGGGACGTCCACGTGATCGCGGACGGGGTGTTGGCCGCCAACGCACCGCGGGTCGAGGGCCCCGCCCGCAGCACGATCCGTCGGGACGTCGCTGCGGCGCTCGCTCGGGCCCAGGCCGGCACGGTGCTCGACGACGCCGAGGCGCTGCTGCTGTTCGAGGCCACCGGGGTGGAGCTCGAGGCCCTGGCCGCGGCGGCCGACGAGGTCCGCGCCGACCGGGTCGGTGAGACCGTCACCTACGTCGTCAACCGCAACATCAACTTCACCAACGTCTGTTACACCGGTTGCCGGTTCTGTGCCTTCGCGCAGCGTCGGGACGACCCGGACGCCTACACCCTGTCGCTCACCCAGCTCGCCGACCGTGCCGAGGAGGCCTGGAACCTCGGTGCCACCGAGGTGTGCATGCAGGGTGGGATCCACCCGGATCTGCCCGGCGACTACTACTTCGAGGTGCTGGATGCCGTGCTGGCCCGCGTGCCGGGGATGCATGTGCACGGCTTCTCGCCCATGGAGATCGTCAACGGCGCGACGCGGCTGGGCATCTCGGTCCGGGAGTGGCTCCAGGAGGCGAAGCGTCGCGGGCTCGGTTCCGTACCGGGCACGGCCGCGGAGATCCTCGACGACGACATCCGCTGGGTGCTGACCAAGGGCAAACTGCCCGCCGCCCAGTGGATCGAGGTCATCACCACCGCCCACGATGTGGGCCTGCGATCCTCCTCGACGATGATGTACGGCCACGTCGACGAGCCCCGACACTGGGTCGCCCACCTCAAGCTGCTGCGCGGCCTGCAGGAACGCACGGGGGGCTTCACCGAGTTCGTCCCGCTGCCCTTCGTGCACCAGCTCGCGCCGATCTACCTCGCCGGGGTGGCCCGACCGGGTTCGACCTGGGAGGACGACCGGCGGGTACACGCTGTCGCGCGGCTGCTCCTGCAGGGAGCCATCGACCACGTGCAGCTGTCCTGGGTCAAGGTCGGCCTCGAACGCGGTGTGGATCTGCTGCGGGGCGGGTGCGACGACCTCGGTGGGACGTTGATGGAGGAGACGATCTCCCGGATGGCCGGGAGCTCGCACGGGGTGCGCAAGAGCATCGAGGAGCTCGAGGCTGCCGCTCACCAGGCCGGACGGCCCGTCCGCCAGCGCACGACCCTGTACGGCGACGTCGAGGTGCGTGGCTGAGGCCTGCACCCACGACGTGACGGCGACGCCGGGATGGCCCCGTGCGCGTTCACTGCGCGGTGCAGCTGTTCAGGTTCTGGTCGCGACGTCGAGGTTGCCGACGGCTGCGCTGTGCGTGCCGCGGGCAGGCTCGCGCTGCGGCTGCGGCTGCGGCTGCGGCAGCGGTGCGGTGTGGGACCGCCTGCACCCCGCTGCGGGGCGTTCGGGCAGCGAGATCGTCCTCGTCGCCGGGTATCCGCGGAGCCCTCGTGCCCCATGCGTGGACTGCAGGATGTGTCACGGTTCCGGTGGACCTCGACAAGAACCTCTACAACTGGCTTGACAAAACCTGTACAGCCCGCCACGATTGCACCTGCAACGTCACCGCACGACGTACCCACCGCGCCGGGATCCGGCCCCTCCGGGCCCGGCCTCGCCAACACCTCACCTCGGAGCAACCGTGGCCGCCACAGCGATCTCGATGGCACCCAACCCCACCACCACCACCACTGCCCGGTCCCACGTCGACCTGACGAGCGAGGAACTGCTGGTCGAGGTCGGGAGCGCCGACCAGGCCGCCTTCGCCGTGCTCTACGACCGCGTGACGCCGCAGGTCCTCGGTGTGACGCTGCGCGTCCTGCGCGACCGGGCCCTGGCGGAGGAGGTGACCCAGGAGGTCCTGGTCGAGGTGTGGCGCAAGGCTGACCGCTTCGACCCGGAGCGCGGAACCGCCTCGGGCTGGATCACCACGCTCGCTCACCGCCGAGCGGTCGACCGGGTCCGCAGCGAGCAGGCGTCCCGCGACCGGGACGACCGTGTCTCGCGCCGGGATGAGGTGCGCGCCTTCGACGCCGTCGCCGATGAGGTGCAGGTCAACCTCGACCACTGGCAGGTCCGCCGCGCCCTCTCCACGCTGACCGAGCGGCAGCGCGAGGCCATCGAGCTCGCATACTTCGGCGGCCACACCTACCGCGACGTCGCCCGCGTCCTCGGGATCCCGGAAGGGACGGCCAAGTCGCGTCTGCGTGATGGTCTCCTGCGCCTGCGCGAGGCGCTCGAGGGCCTCGTGTGAGCTGAAGGTCCGCGGGGACGGCACGACCGCCTCCCGAGCAGCGAGCAGCCCGCGCCGGCCGGCGCGGGCTGACTGCTGTGTGCCCAACCGAGTCGTGTGCAGGGCTGCGTGGTGCGCGGGGCCGCCGGACACCAGTCCTCGTGGTCGGGGAGGCTGGCAGGCACAACCGGTAGTGGTTTCCCGGAGCATCCGGGCTTGACCGTTCGCTGAGACTCGTGCAGGATGCCACCCGTGTAGTTCCACCGCTGTCGGCAGGTAGGAGTGGCAGGTGGGAGCCATCACCGAACTGTCCACCAAGCTCGCGTTCGACGCGGACGACCGCGTCTGGATGCTCGAGGCGAAGTGCCTCGACGCGGATCCGGAGGCCTTCTTCCCGGAGAAGGGCGGCTCGACCCGCGAAGCGAAGCGCATCTGCGCCACCTGCCCCGTCCGGAGCGAGTGCCTCGACTACGCCCTGGCGAACGATGAGCGCTTCGGTATCTGGGGCGGCCTGTCGGAGCGGGAACGCCGGCGGGCGAAGCGGCTGACTGCCTGAGCTGTCTCGGGCCGCGTGCCGGTTCGGCCACCGCCACGCGGCCACCGTGCGGTCCGTCGGCGGGTGCTCCGCTGCTAGCCTGCCCGATCGCGCGACGTCGCCCTCCGCCTCCGTGCGGGCGTGCGCCTGGAGCGGGCATGACGCTCCCGGGTCACTCGCCGGACGAGGTCGCTGCCCTGCCCGCGGCCGAGTGGGCGTGCGGCGGCGGATCGCCACGCGAGCTCGCAGGAGGAAGCGGACACCTTGTCGGCCACCCCGATCGCTGCACCTGCGCGGGTGCTCGCCGTGCTCGTCGCCCACGACGGTCTGCCGTGGCTGCCGCGCACGCTGGACGCGCTCACGGCGCAGTCGTACCCGGGGCTGGACATCATCGCGGTGGACAACGCCAGCGCGGACGGTTCCCGCGAGCTGCTCCTCGACCGGCTCGGCGAGCACCGGGTGCTGGTCGCCGATCGCGATCTGGGCTTCGGCGGTGCGGTCGCCATGGCGTTGGACGCCCGGCCGGCGGCCGACCACCCCTACGTCCTGTTGGTCCATGATGATCTCGAGCTGTCCCCCGAGGCGGTAGCCGCACTCGTCGCCAGCATGGAGTCGGATCCGCGACTGGCGGCGGTCGGACCCAAACTGCGGGCGTGGGGTGCCTCGGCCGAGTTGCAGGCCGTGGGCTCCACCATCGACATCACCGGGCGGATGGACACCCGGGTGGATCCCGGGGAGCTCGATCAGGGCCAGCGCGACCAGGAACGTCGGGCGTTGTTCGTGTCGACGGCCGGCATGCTGGTCCGGCGGTCGGTGCTCGATGAGCTCGGCGGTCTGGACCGCCGTTTCCACGTCTTCCGCGACGATCTCGACCTGTGTTGGCGTGCGTGGCTGGCAGGCCATGACGTCGAGGTGGTGCCGGCCGCGACCGCAGAGCACGCCGGTGCCGCCGCGAACTACCTGCGGCTGGGCCAGACCCGCTTCATCGGCCCGCGGTACTTCGCGGAGCGCAACACCCTGGCCGCGCTGCTCAAGAACTACGGGGCCGCGCGTCTGGCCCTGGTCGTCCCGCTCTACTTCCTGGTCGGCCTCGCCAAGGTGGTCGGCTTCCTGCTGACCCGGCGTTTCTCCGACGCGTGGCAGACCGTCCGGGCCTGGCTGTGGAACGTCACGCACCTGGCGGAGACGCGGCGGTACCGGCGCGCCGTGCAGCTCCACCGTGTCCGCGCGGACGCGGAACTGGCGGAGCTCTTCGGGCGTCTGGGGCCACGGATCAGGGCCTACGGGGAGGCGATGGCGTCCTGGGTCGCCGGTGGGGACGCGGATCCCGCGCCGGAGCCCTCCCACGACGCGCCGCCGCCGGAGGAACCGCGCAGCGTGGCGGCCCGGATGAGCCAACTGGTCAGGCGGCGACCGGTCCTGGTCAGCGGTGGTCTCCTCGCGCTCGTCGCAGCCGCGGGCACGTGGCCGCTGCTGCGCCCTGGGGAGCTGCGAGGTGGCAGCCTGGCGCCCTGGCCGGAGCGTGCGGGGGCGTTCCTGCAGGATCACGCGGCCGGCTGGCACGAGGCCGCGGCCTTCGGGACCTCGCTCCCGCCCGCGCCGAGCCAGGCCCTGCTCGGGCTGCTGCAGCTGCTGTTCGGCAACTCCGCCTACCTCGCCTCGCGGGCGGTGCTGGTGCTGCCCTTCGTCGTCGCCTGGCTCCTGGCGATGAAGGCCGCACAGACCTACAGCGACCGCCGACCTCCGCGGGTGGTCGCCGCCACGGCCTACGTGCTGTCACCGCCCGCCCTTGCGGCCCTGGCCACGGGGCGGGTGGAGGCCCTGGTGGTGTTCGCGGTCCTGCCGGGCCTCGTCGCCGGGCTGATCACCGCCACCCGCCGGCACACCCCACCTGCCCGGGCGTGGCGTGCCGTCGCAGGCTTCGCTCTGCTCGGTGCGGTCGCCGGGGCCTTCGAGCCGGCGATGCTGGTGGTGTTGCCCGCAGCCGGTGCGATCATCGCCGTGGCGGCGATCGGCCGTGCAGAGGACCTCGCAACCCGTGCCGCGCTGGCGGGTCGGCTCGGTGTGGCCAGTGCCGCGCCCCTGCTGCTCACGCTGCCCTGGTCGTGGGGGCTGCTGGCCGCGGATGGTCCGCTGTTCGGTGCGCCCGCTGTCACCGAGCACGCCGGTGATCCGTTGTGGTCGTGGTTGCTGCTCAGCCCGTCGCTGTCGGGCTTCCCCGGCGTGGTGGCAGGCGCGGGCTTCCTGCTGGCGGGTCTGCTCGGGCTGGCACTGGGCTGGCGGCGCAACGAGGCCCTGGTGACCACGTTGTGGGCAGCTGCGCTCCTCGGTGCCACCGCAGCCTGGTGGCTCGACCGTGTCGAGAGCGCGGTGTGGGCCGGCACGCCCCTGCTCGTCACGGTGGCAGCCTTCGCGGGCGCCTTCGCCCTGGCCTTCGCCACCGGTGCGCGTCGGCTCGCGCGGCACGCCTTCGGGTGGCGGCAGCTCGCAGCGTTGGTGGCAGCGCTGGGGGTGACCGCCAGCATCGTGGGGGTCGCCTGGGCGCTGGTCCGCGAGCCCTTCGACGGCTACATCCTCGGTGAGCCGACGCTGCCCTCCTTCGTGATGGCGGAGGCTGCCGCGGAGGGCCCGTTCCGCGTGCTGGTGCTCGCGGCCGACGGTGGCGAGGTTGCCTACGAGGTGGTGGATGGCAGCGGAGCGAGCATGGCGGCCTACGGCGTGCGGGAGCCCGCGGTGGCAGCGCGGGCCGTCGAGCAGGCCGTGGATGATCTCCTCGCAGCCCGCGACCCGGGTGCGGCCAACACGCTGGGGCGGTGGGGTGTCCGGTACGTGATCGTCCCCGACGGCGCCGAGGACGGCGCCCTGACCGACGCGCTCCTGGCGCAGGACAGCCTCGAGCCACGGCCGGTCGCCTCGGGACAGCTCCACGCCGTGGCCGGGTGGCTGCCGCACGTGGCCGTGCTGTCGGCGGGGGACCTCACGGCGTTCGAGGAGCGTGGAGCCCTCCCGCTCGAGGCTGAGGTCGGATCCCTCGAGGCGCTCGGCAACGGGCGCGCGAGCGGGACCCTCGAGGCTGAGGCGAACATCCTCGTCGCCGAGGCGCAGGACGATGGCTGGCAGCTGTCCGTCGACGGTGTGCGGGTCCAGCCGGCCGCGGGCTCCCTGGTGACCTTCCCCGGGGTCGGACCGGGTGCGGTGGAGCTCCAGCACACCGGGGACACCGCGCGCCAGCTCGCACTGACCGTGCAGGTGCTGCTGGTGCTGTTGGTGGTGTCCCTGGCGCTACGGCCACCAGGTGCGGTTCGTCGGGCGCGACCGGCCGATGTGGGCGAGCACGAGGAGGTGGGCCCGTGAACCTGCAGCGCGGTGCGCTCCCCCTGACGCTGCTGGCGGTGGTGGCGGTGTACGTCCTCCTGGTCGACGTCGTGGCCGGGCCGGCGCCGCAGCCGGAGGTCGCCGCCCCGACCGCCACCACCATCGAGCCGCGGGCAGGAGCTGCCCTGTGCACCGTCGGCGCCGGTGACCCCGGTGCGCCTGCGGTGGAGCTGCCGGAACTCGACGACGAACCGCCCGCAGACGTCGACGACGGGGAGGATGAGCCGACGGCGGCGCCGGATGACGAGGACCCCACCGACCCGGACGCCGAGGACACCGCAGACCCGGAGGACGCGCCCGCGGAGGACGCCACCCCCGAGGACGATGGTGACGGGTCGGACCGCTCCTCCCCGGTGCCGCCCGCGACCATCATCGCTGCACGACCCACCGGCGCCGGTAGCGCGCCGGCGCAGCTCGAGCGCATCGACCTCGTGGAGGGGGAGCGCTCCTCGACCGCCCTACCGGCGGTCTTCCCCTCCAGCGACCGGCGCACCGACGCCGTCCAGGCGGACGGGCCAGCGGCCAGTTGGCTGCGGTGGCGCGACGGCGTGGCCGCTGTCAGCCGCGAGTGGCGGCTCGAGGAGGTCTCCGGCTACCCGGACGCGACCGTGTCCGGTCCCTGCACCACCACCTCGGCAGCCACGACGGTGGTACCGGGGCTGTCGACCGTCGGGGGTGAGGAGGCGCGCCTGCGCCTGGCCAACCCCCACGACGGACCGGCCAGCGCGGCCATCAGCTTCGCGACGCCCGGTGACCGTCAGGCGCCACTGGTCCTGCAGAACCTGTCCATCCCCGCCGGCTCCGTGCGCGAGGTCGTGGTCAACGACGTGCTCCCGGAGCGTGCCGACCTGGCAGCGGTGGTGGAGGTGACCTCGGGTCGGCTGGCGGTGGAGGGGCTCCAGGTCGCGCGGGCGGCCATCGGTGGCGTCGACGGTGTCGCTCTGCTCCAGGCCACGACCACCCCGGCGGAGGACTGGACGGTGCCGTGGATCGTCGACGACGAGGTCACCGAGGGGTGGCTGTGGGTCCTCAACCGCGGCCAGCGGACCGCCACGGTGGAACTGACCCTGCACACCGAAGCCGGTGGTGAGGTCCCTGCGGGCCTCACCGAGGTCAGCGTGCCGGAGGGCGAGCTCCGACGCGTCGACCTCACCGGCACCCTCCCGGAGGACGTCACCGAGGCTGCGGTGACGGCCCGTTCCAACGGCGTTCCCATCATCGTCTCGGGTGGTGTCAGCCGGACCGGGGAGGACGTCGCGCGCACCGGCATCGCGGTCCAGCTCGGCGCGGTGAGCGACACAAGGTGGGTGGTGTCGGGAGCAGCCAACGAGGTGCGGCGTGAGCGGTTGCGGCTGATCAACCCGGAAGCCGAAGCCGCCAGCGTCGACATCACGGTCTTCGACGGTGTGCAGACCCGCACGCCGGAGGCGTTGCAGGGCATCGAGGTACCGGCCGGCGCCACACGCACCGTGTCCCTCGAGGACGTGCTGTCGCCGACATCGAGGTGGTCGGCGTTCGTGACCGCCACCAGCGGCGCCGTGGTCGTCGGCCGGGTGGGCTCCGACGGCGGTGGGGGCCCGCTCCACCTCGTCGCCGGTGCTGCGGTGCCGTCAGACAGCTGGTCGGCCACCGGCAGCGGGCTGCGGCCGGTCGCCCGCCCCGGGCTGGTGACCCAGCTGGGAACGGAGGGACCGAGCGCGCCGGGTGGCGTGCGCTCGGGACTGCTCGGTGATGCCGCTGAGACCGAACCCGGCTCCGATACTCAGGACCCGGAGGACCCGGAGGACCCGGAGGACGCGGACGCCTTGGCCGACTAGCGCAGCCCCGGGCCGCGTTGCGGGTTCGTGCCGCGAGGAACGCCCAGGGGCGGGCGTCCTACAGCCAGCCCCGCTCCTCGATGCCGTCGTCGTCGATGCCGAGGTGGTGGGCGACCTCGCGGAGCACCACGTGCCTGACGATGGCGCGCAGCTCATGGGCGTCCCTGCTGCGCAGCTCCAGCGGGCGCCGGTAGAGCACCAGCCGGTCAGGACGCCGGCCAGGTCCGCGCTGACCGCGTACCGGTGTCTGGTAGGTCGCCAGGCTGGGCCCGTCCCCCCGGGCGCTGTCGGGGTGGGCCGGGGGCACGTCGAGGATGCGCAGCTCGACCTGCTGGAGGTGGCCGAGGAGCGGTCGTGGCAGGGTCTGCAACGCCTCCCGGACCAGGCGGTCGAAACGGGCAGGGGTGTCAGCGCGGTAGCCGTCCGTCGGCCGTCGATGCGGATCCGCCGGGCGGTGCCGGTACCGGGCGTGACGATCGCTCATGTCGGCAGGCTAGCGATGTGGGGCGGGCGGCCCCGGTGTCCCACCCGCGGGGATCGCTCTGGTCGCGATCGCCGGCCCAACGAGGTGGATCACAACATCGCCTTAGGTGCCGCACGGTTGCCCAAGACGACCCGGGTGTTTGCCGAAACACAACGGTGTGGTTTAGCGTTCGAACCGTGGACGACGTGTCGGGTACCGCCGCGCTCGGGGCCGCCGGCAGCGGCGCCCCGGCGGCTGCATGGGCGCGCGGCGGTGTGGGCGGCCGCGTGACCCGCTCCGCGGAACGCGTCTGTGCGCGTCCGGCCTGCCGCGCTCCCGCGACGGCGACCCTGGGCTTCTCCTACGCGGCCCGTGAGGTGGAGTTGACCACCCTGGCGCGCGATCCCGCCCCCCAGACCTACGACCTGTGCACCGTGCACGCAGCTCGGACCCGGCCCCCCCATGGCTGGCAGCTGCGTGATCGCCGTCCCGACGACGACCGTCGTCCGGACGCGCGAGGGGCGGTGCCGGCCGACCTCGGCGGCGATCGCACCGTGGCGGTGCTCGCCGCTGCGCTGCGTGCGGTGCCCGGTGCCGTCTCCGAGGACGCCACCGCTGCACCCGCCGCCGAGGTCACGGCCACACACCCCGTCGATGGCCCCGGTGCGGACGCGGCCACGGTCGCTGCGGCGGTGGAGACACCCGACGCGGGTGCCGGCGCGTCCACCCGGCAGAGCGGTCCCACCCCCCGTCCGGTGCCGGGTGCCAGCCGCGCTCGGTCGCCCCAGCGGCGCACCGGCTGACACGCGGGGTCGGTGGTGCTCGTGGCCACCGGCAGCTCCGGCACGGGCGTCCGCACCGTCCGAGCGGTGCCACCTCCACCCTGGAGCGTGCCCGATGTGGTTTCTTACGGAGCAGCACGTCACCTAAGAGGCGGGGAACCCGCACCGCGCCGTGAGGACCCACGATGTCGCTACCCCGGGAGCTGACCCGGCAGATCCGACGGCTCGACCAGTACCAACTGCGCCGCCTGCTGATCCTGGTACGGGGCCTGCTCGTGCACGTCGACGGTGTGCCGGAGGAGGAGACGGGCCTGCCACCGGGGCTCTCCTACCGCCAGGAGGAGGTGCGGTGCGGGAAGTCCGGGTGCACCCGATGCCCCCACGGCCCCTACTGGTACGCGTACTGGAAGGAGGACGGGCGGACCCGCAAGCGCTACATCGGGCGGCACCTGCCCGGCGAACCGATGGCGCCGGTGGTACCCGACGCGGCCCGTGACGGGGACGCACCGCCCGATGACCGGCCCGGGGCGACCCGACGTCGGCAGTGAACACCTCGAGGAGCACCCGTGGACATCGCCCCTGACCCCACCTGGCCGTACCCGCTCCCGGGGAGCGGCCACGACGCGGTCTCGCACCTGCGTGCGGCACCGCCCGAGGAGGTGTTCCGGTCCTACGACATCCGTGGGGAGGTCGCCGGACCGATGGGTTTCGACCGTCGGTTGCTCACCCCCTTCGGAGCGAACGTGCTCGGCCGCGCCTTCGGTACCACGCTCGCCAGACGTGGCATCGGGCAGGTCGTCGTCGGTCACGACAGCCGGGCCTACGCGCCGATGCTCGCGGGTGCCCTCATCGAAGGGCTGCTGTCCACCGGGCGGGAGGTGGTCGCCATCGGGCTGGCCACCACGCCGATGGTGTACTTCGCCCAGCACCACCTCGAGATCGACGCCGCGGTCGCGGTGACCGCCAGCCACAACCCCAACGGTTGGGCCGGATTCAAGCTCTCGACCGCGCCGTCCACGACGCTCGGCCCCGAGGACATCGAGCAACTGCGGGAGCTGACCAACCGGGGGGACCACGAGCGCGGCCGGGGTGGCTACATCGAGCACAGCATCACCGACGCCTACATCCAGGACCTGGCCGGGCGCAGTGCCACCTCGACACCGCTGCGGGTCGTGGTGGACGGTGGCAACGGTGTGGCTGGTCCGATCGCGGCCGCGGCCTTCCGCGCCGCGGGACACGAGGTGGTCCCCATCAACCTCGAACTCGACTGGCGGTTCCCCAACCACGAGCCGGACCCGGAGGTGCTCGACGCACGCCTGCAGTTGGCCGCCGCCATCACCGAGCACGGCGCGGACCTCGGTGTCGCGCTGGACGGCGATGGTGACCGCTTGGGGGTGTCGGACGAGCAGGGGGCGACGGTGTACGCCGACCGCGTCGTGGCCCTGCTGGCCCGCGACGTCCTGGCGCGCCACCCGGGCAGCACGATCCTCTACGACGTGAAGTGCTCCCGGCTGGTCGGCGATGTGGTCCGCGCCGCCGGGGGCCAGCCCGTGATGGGGCGCACCGGCCACTCCCACATCAAGCAGCAGCTGCAGGCGCTCGGAGCCCCCTTCGCCGGGGAGCGCAGTGGACACATCTTCGACGCCGTCGACCACCTCGGGTTCGACGACGCGGTCCACGCGGGCCTGCGTCTGGCCACCGTGCTGGCCGCCGCCGGGCAGCCCCTGTCGGGGTTGGTAGACGGCCTCCCGCACTACCGCTCGAGCCCGACCATGCAGGCGCCCTGTCCCGATGATGCCAAGCAGGCAGCCGTCGACCGCATCGCACAGCGGCTGCTCGCCCTCGCCGAACCCGAGCAGGTGGTCCGGGTGGACGGGATCCGCGCGGAGTTCCCCGACGGGTGGCTGCTGGTACGGGCCTCCTCCAACATGCCCGGTCTCGTCCTGTTGTGCGAGGCGAAGGATGACGCGGCCCTGTTGCGCTACTACCGCCTGCTGCGCGCGGCCATCGACCCCGACCCCGAGGTCGGTGGCACCTGGCTCAACGACACCCTCGCCGAGGTGGCTGCGGCTGCAGGAGCGGGCGACGCGTAGCCTGCGGGCACGCCTCCCACCGGACAGGAGCGGCCCGTGGCCATCGATGACCGTCTGCTCGAGATCCTGGTGTGCCCGGCGTGTCGCGGCGGGGTGGACCACAAGGAGCGGCGCCACCTCGTCATCTGCCGCGAGTGCGGCCTGCGCTACCCGGTCCGCGACGGCATCCCCGTGATGCTGGTGGAGGAGGCATCGCCACCCCGGTGACGTGTGGCGGCGGCTGGCTATCCACAGCCGGGGCCACCTCCAGCGTCGCGTCCGCACACGTGCGTGGCAGGCTGCGTCGATGGAACCCTCGGCTCCCGCAGATGCACCGGGGCGCCTCGGCCTGATCCGGGCGCTCGCCGATCTGTTGGCACCACCTCGGTGTCTGGCATGCCGGCACCGTGGCGCGACTCCGTGGTGTGCCGGCTGCCGGGAGGAGGTCCGGGTGTTGCCGCAGGGGTGCCCGCGGTGTGCGGCCCCGCGGGGGGCTGCCCACGCGTGCTGGCCCCAGGACGCCCCCATCGACGCGGTCACGGCCGCCTACGACTACAACGGCGTGGTCGCTGCTGCGATCGCGACCGCCAAGATCGCGGGGGCGCACGCGGCGTGGCCGTCCCTGGCCGTGCCGCTCCTCGACCGTCTCGCGACGCAGCCCCCCGCGGTCGACGCGGTCACCTGGGTGACGACGCCGGCGGCACGGATCCGCCAGCGGGGGACCGATCACGCCGGCCGGTTGGCTGCGCTGGTGGCCGGTCGACTCGGGCTGCCCTGCACGCGCCTGCTCACCGCGCGGGGGACGTCCGGTGATCGTGACCGGTACACGGCGATCCGCTCGCTGCCCGGGACCGACCTGCTGCTGGTGGACGACATCCTCACCACCGGGGCGACCGCCTGGCGGGCGGGTGCGGGCCTGCGTGCGGCGGGGGCGGGCCGGCTCCATCTCGCCGTCCTCGCCCGTGCCGGGACGCACACCCTCGGTGCCGCGCCTGCGCGCTGTGACCTCTCCCGTGTGCAGTAGGTCCAAAGCCCCTCGCATCGGTGGCGGCGCGGGGCCTACGGTCGCTCGGCAGGCTGGGGAGTGGGCTCCTCGCCGGAGCCCTCGGAACCGGTCCGTGTCGAGGTGGGAGACCATCCCGACAGGCACGACGCCACGCGCGCGTGCAGCCGCCCTCCTGGGAGTCCGCCCGCGCGCAGGCGAGAACGCCGCGCCACGGGCGCGGCCCCCGAGCACGACCGCGCGGCAGCGGTCGTGGGACAGGAGGACCGATGCGGATCACCGTGAACGGAACCAACCTCGACGTCACGCCCCGGATCCGGGACGAGGCGATCGCGAAGCTCTCCCG
>SL_7KL_010_BRINEDRAFT_10000982_pt1 | contig 13623 bp, 13 predicted proteins | sample SodLak_010_BRINE_FD_10663 | JGI IMG/M metagenome (IMG submission 10663)
TTCTTTTCATTACAACACTCCTAAAGTTGTTGGACACAGGGCTCTGTGCAACAGCGACTGGCGGCTTATTTCCCTCACCGCCAAGCCATCTGTATGCACAGTGTAAGCGATTTGCCAGCCCAACGCAAACCTTAATTCAAGCCTTTTTAACGCCTAATTGACGCTGTGCCACCAGACCCCATCAATCCGAATCCAGCGCTCCTCAATGGTGCGCGTGGGTCGCAATTGCCGAAAATGCCCCGGCCCTGTGGCAGGCTGATAGGTGACTTGCACACTGAGCCGGCACACGTCCTCAAGGCAACTGGCCCCGATGACCTCAGCTTCGACCCAGCGCACCGGGCGGCTGAGCACATCAATCATGTACTCATGTAATGGGGTGGTCTCGCGGTAGCCTGGGCTGAAGAACTCATAGGCCTGCTCAAACTCGCGCGCCACGACATGGTTCCAACGCGCCTGCGCTCGCTCTTCCACCGACTGTGGCTCCGGCGTGCCGCAAGCCGTCAAGCCAAGCACAGCCAAAGCAAGCAGAGCAGCCAGGGTAAAACCCACCGCACGATTCCGAGTTGGTTTGTTCATTTCTGTCGAGTTCCTTATGTCAGGCATAACAACACATTCCATCAATCTTGGTGGTTTATTCAGTCCAGCGGCGGATCCGTGCGCACCCGCAGCGGCTGTAGGCCACGGAACTGGCGACTGATCTCATCCGACAACTCGCTCAGCTGATCGGTGCTCTCGACCACTGTGGGAGTAATCAGCACCAGTGTTTCGGTGCGATCTTGACTGGCGCGGGTGGAGCGGAACAAGGCGCCCAGCCCGGGGATGCGCTGCAAACCGGGCACACCTCTTTTTCCTTCCAGCTCTGTGTCTTCAATCAAACCCCCCAACAACACGGTTTGGCCCGACTGCACGGCCACCTCGGTGGTGATGGTGCGGGTGTTGATGATGGGGTTGCCGCCCACACCTGCGTCACCCGGCGAGGACACCTCTTGGCTGATCTGCAGGTAGACCAGGCCGCCTGGGTTGACGCGCGGGGTGACATTTAAGGTCACCCCTGTGCTGATGAATCGCACATTGCCGATGGTGCTGCCTTCAGTAGAGCCGGTGACAAAACTGGTGGACTGCACAGGCACTTGGCGGCCAACGTTGATGTTGGCGTTGACATTGTTGCGCACCATCAAAGAAGGAGAGGAAATGGTGCGCACATTGCTGATGGTCTCCAGCGCATCAATGGTGGAGGCGACAAAGGTGCGACTGAGGTTGCGGCGGGTGACTGAACCCACCACATCGGTGCCTGCACCAAAAACCAAGGTGTTCTGGCCACGGCTGGAGGCAAAGCCTCCGGGCACGTCAACATCTACGCCGATGTCCGCGCCACGGTTGGCCAAGAACCAACTGACGCCATAGCGCAGCGAGTCATTGAGTTCAACAATCAACACTTGGGCCTCAACCAACACCTGTAGCGGCTCCTCATCCAGGCGGCTGATCGCCGACAAGATGGCGTCATACTGACTGGGCGAGGCCTGAATCAACAGGGAGTTGGTCTCGATGATGGCGCTGATGCGCACATCACTGTCATCGCCGAGCACGAAGACACCGCCGTCACCCGCGGCACCCGCTGCCGAGCTGCTGCGCGCCTGCCCACCGTCTTGTTGCGTGACGCGTGAACGGAAGTCGCCGGCTGAGCTGACCTCGGCCCGCTCCATACCAGGCGCCACATCACCCCGGTCACGACGGGTGGGGGTGGTGCGCGAGGTGCTGCCAGAGAAAATCTCACTCAAGTAACCGGCCAAAACGGTGGCCTCGAGATTTTTAACGCGATACACGTACAAACGCGCGCCGGCCTCTGGGCTGGAGCGGTCTAAGCGCTGAATCCAGCGCTCGGCCTGATTTAAGTAATGGTCGCTGCTGGTGATGACCATGATGGCATTCAGCCGAGTCAGGGGCACAAAGCGGAACATGCCTGCCAGCGGTGTGTCGGCGTCCTCGCCCAACACCGACTGCAACTCAGGCAGCAGCTCATCGACCTCGATGCGGTTCAAGCTAAACAGCCCAACCGACATGCCTGCCAACCAATCGACATCAAAGGTCTGGATAATCTGCATATAATTGCGCAGCTCAAAGCGCGTGCCGGCGACAAACAGCAAGCGCCGCTGGTCATCAGCGTTGACGATGGCATCACTGCGCGCATACGGCTGCAACACCTCAGCCATGCGCGTAGGCGTCAGGTAGGTCAATGGCACCACCATGACCTCATAGCCCCGAGCCATGTTGAGACTGTCCATGCGTGGCACCAGATTGCCGGCCACGGCCTCAGCGATCGGCAACACGTGGTACTTGCCTTCGCGCCAAACCAGGGTGGCGCCGTTCCAACGCAACAGCATTTCCAGAACAGGCATGATCTGGTCGCGGGTCAGTGGCCGCGCGGTGGCAAAGGTCACCTCGCCGCTGACACCTGGCGAAATCACGTAGTTCTCTTGCAAGATGTGATGAATGATGGCGTGCACCACTTCTTGGATGCCCTGCCCTTCGAAGTTAAAGGTGATATCCCCATCCTCTGGCGAGGCCTGGCGGCGGCCGATGGCGCTGGAATCGAAAAACACGCCAGTGCCTTCAAAGCGCTCGTTGCCCTCAAAGTTACTGCCGGACGGGGCAGGCTCCCGATTGCCACCAAGTAACAGCCCGTCCGCATCATCACGCGGCACCGACTCAGCACCCTCAATGGTGGTCGTGATGGCTGGCTCTGGCATTGGCTCAGGCTGTGGCTGCGCCGTACTGGCACAGCCTGTGATCACAAGCACTCCGACGGTGGCCCACAGTAGCCTCCATTCAACACGCATTGACATTATGGTCCACCTTCTTCTTGTTGACGGGCGCGGCGCTCGGCCTCGGCCCTGAGTTCGGCGCGGCGCTCAGCGACGCGTTCACGGATTTCTTCAGCGCGACTGCGCGCTGCGTCGGCATCGGCTTCCGAGCCCTCACCATCGGCCTCTGTCTCGGCCTCTGTCTCGGCATCTGCCGACGATGAACGCGACGGCAGGCCACTGTCACCGGCCACCAAGTTCTCGGTATAGACGGTCAGCTCCAACATGGAGCGCTGGCCATCGGCAGATTCAAAAGACACACCGCGCTCCTCAATGCTGGTCAGACGCCACGCCGCTTGCGGGCCCTCCAGACTCATGCCCTCGCGCAGGATCATGACCTTGCCCGCTTCCTGATCGTTGACCATGGCCAGCTTGGTCTCTGGCGTGATGATGACACCGGCTATGATGGCTTTGAGCGGATCAATGGGATCGGGTTCCGGCTCTGGTTCCGGCCCAGGCTCAGGGAGATCGACGTGTTGCACCAACACGGGCATGCGCCGATCGGGGAAGAACAAGGGCCGCTGGGTGATGGTTGCGTAATGGTCCAAGGACTCTAGCCCCGCATCGGCCTCAGCGACGGTCACAGGCGGCACCGACCCATCCCCCGCTGCGGCAATGCGATCAATGCCGCTGCGCAGGTGGCCCACCAGCAACAACAATGCCACCCCCAGCAACACAGCCAACGCGATCATCAGCACCGAGGTCAGCAGGTTGCGGCGAAAATCAAGCATCACTCTCATCACCTGCATGGGCGCGTTGCCGGTAGCCATAGAGGTCAAAGCGGATCTCCAATTGACCATCGGCATCAGTCGTGGCGCCGCCGCGGCGCGCCCGAGTGGCCCGCTGCTGAATCAACACATCATCAATGAATAACATCGGCGGGCTGGACTTGAGGGCATAGGCAATACGCGTGAAGTCATCCAATGGACAAGTCATGCGGACATTGACTGTGACCTTTTCAAATTGTTCCGACTCGCCATCATCGGCACGGTTTTCAGTGGCGTTGACCTGACAGAACCCATCATGCTGACTTTCAGCCCGCACGGTGTCGCGCAAACGCCGGGTCATGCGCGCCGCCGCGGTATTGAAGTTACGCTCCGGCAAAAATAACTGCTGGGTCTCATCGCCCCCCCGCAATGCGTCGAGTTGCCGCTGCAAGGCAGGCTCACTGGCCAACGCACCCTTAAAGCGCGCCGCCTGCTGCGTCAGCTGGGCACGATCGCGACTGATGTCGGCATGGCGCACGACAAACCAATGAAACCCGACCAGGTAGACCAGCACCACCGCCAGCACCACCAGACCAATGGCCAAGGTCGCACTATGGTCCTGTTTGGGCAGCCACTGCATGCTCGACCTCTCCTGGGGACAAAATGCGCGCTTGCGCGTTGAAGCGCTCTTCGCCGGTGTTGGCGTCGATGCTGACTCGGCCGCGGAACTCGGCGTCATCAAACAAAGGGGAATCATTCAAAATCTCAATCAGGGCCTGCGAGCCCTCGGCAAACCCCATCAGAATGACGGTGCTGCCACGTATCTGTAACTGTTGCAGCCAAAAGTGATCGGGCATGATGCGGCTCAACTCATCAAGCACTTGCACACTGACCGGCTCATTGTAGCGCTGATCGGCCAAAAAGTTGGCCGCTTCAAGCGCGGCATCGACATCCCGCTGCAGCGCCATGACTGACTCCGACTCGGCGCGCAACGAGGCGACATCACTGCGCAGTTGTTTCACAGCGCGATCACGCAGATAGATCGACTGCGCCATGACCACCACCATCACCAGTGCCAGGGCACCCGCCAAGGTCCAGTTGAGTCGCTTGCGTTGATGCACATAGGCGGGCCGGTCGGTCGCTGGAATTAGATTGAAGCCCTCACCAGACGGCCCATCATCACGACCTTCGTGGCTTGGCGACAGCGTGTCGATGGCATGCGGCCGAATACCCACCGCTGCCAAGTGATCCTGAACCGGATCCAGCACCGCTGTGGGAATCAAGCGCAAACTCAGGTGCAAACGGCGGTTGGCCGCATCCCGCTCGATGACACGATGGTCATAGGCCAGTTGATTGGCGCTAAACGGCGTCATCTGATCCAACTGAAAGCGCAGGGCCTGATCTAGGTTGCCCTCCACCGCCAGCGGTAGGTCGACATTTAGATCGAGCGCGGCTTCAGTGGGAATCAGCACGATGACTTGCGGCGGATCGTCTTGGTGTTGACTGAGGTGGCGCTGCCAGCGACTGCGCTGCAAGCTGACATCCTCGGTATGACTGAAGTCATCAATCTTCTTGAACTCATCCGTGCGCAACCACAGCGTAAACTGGCCGGGCTGATCCACGTCTGCCACCAACACCAACTGCGGTGCCGGCGGCATCAAACGGGTGCGCACAGAAGCCGGCACCCACTGCATCAGAGCACTACGCCACCAGTGCAAAAATGCCGGCACTGGACTGGCCTCATAACGGCGCTGGAGATCCGCCAGCGCTTGGGTCAGGGCTGCATTCACCAATCAGTCCTCAACCTGCTCGCGCCAGTAACGCACACGGAAGGGGCGACCACGGGTGTTGACGCCCAACGATAGCGTGGCATGGATGGCTGACCACGTGCCGTTGGGCAAGGTGGCGCGAGAGACCACGCTGAAGTTGCGGCTGCCGGTGGTCAAGTTCACCACCATCCCGTTGGGCATGATCAATGCCTCCACATCCAGGGGATCGGTGGCTTCACGTTCGGCCACAAACTCCCGGGCACTCTCCAAATCCATATCAGGAAACGCCGCCAGCACCTCGGCTGGGGCAAACGCGGGGTTGGGCATGGCGCCACCGCCTTGAATGCTAAATAGGTCTCGTGTTTGCAAAAACAACTCCCATGTCATGCCCATCACTTGTTGCAATTCCGCCACCGAGGAGAAGGGCTGGTTGGCCGGACCATAAGGCAGTCCTGCCGCATAGTACTCCTCAATCTCCGCGCCATACTCGCGCGGCTCATCATCTTCATCACGCCAATCGGCAATGGCATCGGCCAAACTCACCGCGCGCAAGTCATCGACACCATTGGCGTAGAACAGTTCAGCGAGCAGGTCTTCAGAAGCTGAATTGAGGTTGATTTTACCTGACTCGTCACGAATGCGAATTTCTAATACAGCGCCGGCAAATTCCACGGTGTAGGGTCGACCATCCGGCACCCAGCGGGTCTCTACATCCGGATTCATCATTTCAAACACCGCACGGTGCACGCCCGCTTCAGCGGCATAGCGTGCATCGGTCGTGTCGAACAAAAAGCGCGCCTGCAAGGCCTCTGTGCGCGCCAGTGTGGAAAACACGCCAACCACAATGGTCAACAGGATCAGCAGCCACAAGACCACCACCAAAGCGACACCGCGCTGACCTTGACGGCTCATCGGCGTCGCTCGGGCCGGTCAAGCAAATCTGCGCCGCTGCGGATCTCGCGGCGTCTGATGACTTCTGAGTCCAAGTGCACGGGCGTGATCAAATTCGGCCAAGCCAGACCATTGGCGCGATCCATGTTGATCTCGAGCTCAATCGCCAAGGGCACGCGGGTGACATCTTCCCACTCCGGCGTCCAAAACGGCTGATCGGCTTCCTCGAGGTCCTCATCGAGAAACCAAAACTGGCCTTGGCGCAGGTTCTCAATCAACACCACGCCTTCGCCGCGGTCAATCTCGCCTTCCTCATAGCCATTGAGCATGGCAAAGTAAAACACCAGCTCGGTGCCCTGCCGGCCTGGCTCCAATCGAAATCGTTGCACGTAAGGTCCGCCATAGCTCAGGTAACCTGGCATGGGCGCCACGAAGGTCACCTCATTGCGGTCACCGACAAAACGCACTGGGTTTTCATCAAAGTCCATCTCAATCACCAGCGTTTGCGCTTGACTGAGTTGGCGCCTAACGAATTGGTGGGTCAGGCGCAACTGGCTGGTCTCTTGAATCAGCGCCTCGCCACTGGTGCTGGCACGCTGACTGGCACTGAGGCCACCGACTGCCGCGGCCAAGATCAGACCCAGCAAAGTGATGGCCAAAAGCACCTCGACCAAGCTGAAACCATTGCGTGGTGAACCCAGCGTTGTCATCACATGAAATCTCGCTGCCGCTCTTCCCAGTTGACATCGACGCTGCGCAAGGTCTCAAACCGTTGCGAGCGCCGGCCATTAGACCACTGCACCTCCAACACCACCCGGTACAGGGAAATCGGCAACTCCATCACGTCCAAGCCGCGTTCATCGAACACCAGCTCCTCAGTGATCTCCATGGACCATGAGAAGTCATTGTCAAACTGGCCATTGCTGCGACCAGGCTGAATCATGTTCTCGACACCCAATACATCGAGCTTAGATTGCGCCCACAGCGCTGCCTGCGTGAAGTCACCTGCCCGCCGCGTGTTGCTCATAGAGGTTGACAGGATTTGCATCATCAAACCAAACAACAAGGCAAACATGGCAAAAGCAGCCATGATCTCCAGCAGCGTGAACCCGCCATTGCGCTGAGCCGCATTCGGGCTCATCGCTCTGCCTCGCGATCTCGGCTGATCTCGCCGGTCAGCCAGCCCACCGTAATATGCCACTCACGGCCATCGGCACTGAGCACCACCCGGCCACCGGTTGAGGCGCCATCGGGGTAAAAGCGGATGCCACCGGCATTGTTGCCGGTCAACTCCGAGCGCGCCGTGGTCAGCGTGATCTCCAAGCCATCCGGCAAACTGACTGGATCCCGGCCAGGCACTTGCCAGGTGCGTGCGTCAGCATTGACCAAAAACACCTGCTGCTGTCGCTGGGTGATAGCAAGACCGCGTGTCTGGCGCAAGCCAGCGGTCATGTCACGGGCGGCGTTGCGCACCTCGGCGCCGGTCAAAGATCGAGACATCGACACCCCGGCCACCGTGAACATCAAGGCCACCATGACCATGACCACCAACAACTCGAATAGGCTAAATCCGCGTGCTACGCCTCGCACTCATCAATCCCAGTTGGTGATCTGACGATTGGATCCCTCACCACCCGGCCGCCCGTCTGCACCATAAGAAAAGATGTCGAAGCTGCGATGCTGACCTGGAAAGCGATAGTTATAGGGCTGATCCCAAGGGTCGTTCAGGTTCGAGGCATTGACGTAAGGGCCATTCCAATTGCGTGCGCCGCTAGGCCGCTCAACCAATTCCCGCAGGCTGCGTGGCGCCCGCCCAGTGTCGAGATAGAACTCATCCACCGCCATGGACAGGCGTTGGATTTCTGCTTCAGCGGCACGCACACGCGCATCCTCACCACGCTGCATGATATTGGGCACAACCAGGCCCGCGATCAAACCAAGAATCACCAGCACCACCAGCAGCTCAATCAGTGAGAAGCCCTTACTGACTACCACCCTCGGCCTAGGCATGCTGCGAGTGGTGGCCCTCAGGCCATTGAATGGGGTTGTTGTCATTGTTTACTCTCCTGATAGTTTGACGCCCAGCGGCGCCGACAGTTCATCTTGCAATCATCATTAGGCGATCAGCTCATTCACGCTGAGGATGGCCAGCAACACCGACATCACGATCACCCCAATCAATAGCGCCAAACCCAGAGTCAGCATCGGCACCAGCAACGACATCAACCGATCAATGGTGACTTTGACCTCGCGGTCATAGGTGTTGGCGACTTTAATCAGCATGTCATCGAGTTGGCCCGTCTCTTCACCCACATTAACCATCTGAATAGCCAGCCGCGGCAGGTGCTTACGCTCAGCCAGCGCCGGCGCCAAGGGTGAGCCCGTTTTCACCGCTTTCGCCGCCTCGGCCACGTCATCGGCCAGCACCGTATTGGTCATGACATTTTTGGCGATAGACAAAGCTGACAACAACGGCACCCCATTGATTAGCAAAGTGCCGGTGGTACGGGCCAAGCGCGCGGTTTCAATTTTGGCGATCACATCNCCCAGCCACCGCGTGGCCAGAAACCGCCCNTCCCAGCGCCGGCGCGATTCAGGCTGGGCCAGTTGCCGCCGAAACCATACACTCACACCCAGGACAATCAGCAGCAAGCCCCACCAAAATGCCTGCAACACATCGCCAACGCCCACCACAATGCGCGTCAGCAGTGGAAGTTCGCCGCCAAAGTCATCAAACATTGGCGTGAATTGGGGGATGACATACACCATCAATAGCATCAAAGAGGCCACCGCCAGCACCATCAGCAGCGCGGGATAGATCATGGCGGAGACGACCCCGTCTTTAAGCTCTTTGTTGCGCTCTAGATACTCGGCCATACGAGCCAAGGTTTGATCCAGTGAGCCGCCCACCTCCCCGGCCCGCACCATATTGATGTAGAACCTTGAGAACACACCGTGGCGCTGCTCCATGGCGTCGGACAAAGAGCCCCCTTCGCGCACATGATTGCGGATTTTATTAACCAGGTCGCGGATGCGATCGTTCTCCGCCAGCTCAGCCAAGATACTCAGGGAGCGATCCAGTGGCAGACCAGCACCGAGCAAAGTGGCCAATTGCTGAGTCAGGTCTCCCACTTCACGCTGATTGAGGCCGCGGCGGCCGCGCCAGAGCTGATGAAACTGAAAACCCGTGCCCTGCTCACGCGCTGAAATGGGGATACTGCCGGAGGCCTGTAAGCGGGCAAACACTTGGTCTTGGCCGGCCGCCTCCATCTCACCGCTGAGGGCTTCACCACTGGGCGTGACCGCCTTGTACTCAAATATCGGCACGGCGCTTTTCCTCAGCCCTCCTGCGTGACACGCAGGACTTCTTCAACCGTGGTCTGCCCAGCCAGCGCCTTCATCAACCCGTCCTCATACATGGTGCGCATGCCGGCCTTGACGGCCGCCGCCTCAATCTCACCACTGGTGGCTTGACGCATGACCATGCGGCGGATCTCATCGGTCATCAACAACACCTCATGGATGCCGGTTCGGCCGCGATAGCCCGTGGGCACCGCCTCGGAACTGCCGGGCCGATAGAGGATGACCGGATCGGCGTCAGTAAACTTACGCAAGCCCAGCTCCTCAATCAACTCCGGCATGGCCTCATAGGGTTGTGCCGTTTCAGGATCAAGTCGACGCACCAAGCGCTGCGCCATGATGGCATTGACGGTCGAGGTCAGCAGGTAGTCCTCCACCCCCATGTCCAGCATCCGCGTAACGCCACCGGCGGCATCGTTGGTGTGCAGGGTCGACAGCACCAAGTGCCCAGTCAAAGCCGACTGAATGGCAATGCGTGCAGTTTCTAGATCACGCATCTCACCAATCATGATGACGTCGGGGTCTTGGCGCACGATCGAACGCAAGGCACCGGCAAAGTCCAAGCCGATCGAAGGCTTGGCCTGAATTTGGTTAATGCCCTCGATTTGATACTCGACCGGATCCTCGACCGTGATGATTTTGCGCTCTGGGGTATTGAGCTGACTCAGTGCGGTATAGAGTGTGGTGGTCTTGCCCGATCCGGTTGGACCGGTGACCAAAATAATGCCATGCGGCGCTTCCAGCGCTTTCTTGAAGATCTTTTCGCTGTCGTCAGCAAAACCCAAACTTGGGAAGTCCAGCACCACCGCCTCTCGGTCGAGAATACGCATGACCACGCTTTCGCCGTGCGCGGTGGGCACGCTGGAGACCCGTAAATCCAGCTCACGGCCACCAACACGGTGCATGATGCGCCCATCTTGGGGCAGGCGCCGCTCGGCAATGTTGAGCCGCGCCATGATCTTAACCCGTGAAATCACCGCCGCCGTTGAGCGCGCTGGAGGCGCCTCGACCTCTTGCAACACCCCATCAATGCGGTAGCGCACCTTGAGCCGGTTCTCAAACGGCTCAATATGAATGTCCGAAGCCCGCGCCTCCACCGCTCGCTGCAAAATCAAATTCACCAAACGGATCACTGGCGCTTCAGACGCCAAGTCACGCAGATGTTCGACGTCGGTGTCATCGTCCTCAGCATCACCCCCATCAAGGTTGTCCGCAATCTGCCCCATCGCACTGCGGCCGCCGCCATAGTAGCGCTCAATGACGTTGTCAATCTCTGAGGTCACGCCCACACGGGGCACAATGCGATGCCCGGTGGCCATGGACAAGGCGCGCAAGGCAAACTGATCCTGCGGATCGGCCATCACCACCTCTAGCCCTTCTTCAGTGACGGCAATGGGCACCAGATGCTGCTGCGTCATGTAGCGAAGCGAGAACTCAACGCCCTCGGGCGCACTCTCGGGGTACTCTTTGTCGCTGACCAGCGGGATCTGAAGCAACTCCGACTGCGCGCGCGCCAAATCACGCTCAGAGACCAAACCAAGGCGAACCAATAAGGTGAGCAGGTTGCCCCCATGTTGGTCGCGGTAAGCCTTGGCGCGATTGAGGTCTTCCTCACGCAAGCGGTTCTCGGCCATCATCAACTGGCACAGTTCAGCCGCGCGATCCTCTAGATGGCTGCCAATGCTGGGCAGCAGATCGCTGTCTTCCGTACTAATAATGGCTTGTGTTTCCATCGCCCTAGATTATCACGCAGGGCAGGCGACGACCGCCTGCTACTCCGATATTGACCGCCGCATTGGGTTGAGGTTCAATGGCTGCGCCTGAGCACATGCTGCTCAACAAAGGCCCGATTCATCAAAATCCACAAGGCCACCGGCACCACCGCCGGTAACATCAAAAAGCCCAGCTGATAAAACAAAGCGATCAAATCCATCGGCACCCCCAAGCCAGCCGCCACCTCGCCCGCCTCAGGCCCAGAGCGAAAGGCCAGGTCGGTCAGGGTTTCCCAAAACACACCCCACACCGTGACGCCGGTGATCACCGCAAAACTGATCAGCAGCTGCACCATGCGTTGAGTGACGGCCAATGGCGTCGCCATAACCAGGCCAAACAACAGGGCCATGCCCCAAGCATAAACCATCGGATTGACGAACAAATCCAAGGCCACCTCACGCCCATCCACTGGTCGGCTGAGGATGATGGCGGTCTGAATCTCAAACTGAAAATTAAGCTGCACCAGCCCCTCGAAGACCTCGGGGAACGCGCTCGTCANCAGCCACTCGGCCAAGCGCCCGGCGGGAAACATCAACAAACTCGAGGCAAAAAACCACAAGAAAAAACCCAACGGCAGGTACAACAACGCCAACACGAACATGGCCTTGACGGGATTGTCCAAGAAGGATTCAGACATTGAACTCAATCTCCATTCGCTTTACCCATTGGCAGCGCGACTGATCAGGTCACCCATTGCCGTGCATTATGGAACATACGCTGCCATGGTGAGTCGGCGCCCCAGCTCGGCGGCGACCAAGAAAAGTTTACCGTGCGCAGCAGCCGCTCTGGATGCGGCATCAATATGGTGATGCGTCCGTCGTCATTGCACAGCCCTGTCACCCCCTGCGGCGAGCCATTAGGGTTGTCGGGGTAGTCCTGCGCAGGCTGGCCATGGCCATCGACATAACGCAGCGCGATCTGGCGCTCATCCAAACCCTCCGCCCCGGGCCGCACCCGCCCCTCGCCGTGTGCCGTCACCACCGGGATCACCGAGCCGACCATGTCGGCAAAAAACAATGACGGACTGGGCTCAATGCGGACCTGGCTGAGTCGCGCCTCGAACTGCCAAGACTGGTTGTGAACAAAATCAGGCCAGCGCTGCGTGCCTGGCATCAGTGTGCGCAAGGCCGAGAACATCTGACAACCATTGCAAACGCCGAGGGCAAAACGACCCGGATCAGCAAAGAATTCGGCGAAAGCCTCAGCCAGATCCGGCTGGTGCAAAATACTGCGGGCCCACCCTTGCCCGGCGCCCAACACATCCCCAAATGAAAACCCGCCACAGGCCACCACGCCTTGAAAGTGTTTGAGTTGATGGCGGCCAGCACGCAGATCGCTCATGTGCACATCGACGGCATCGAAACCGGCATGAATAAAGGCCTGCGCCATCTCGCGCTGACCATTGATGCCTTGCTCGCGCAAAATTGCAACTTGGGGCTTGGCGCCCTTCAACACCACGGGCAGCGGACTGACCTCAAAGCCAATGCGCGGGCACAAGCCCGGCCGCGACCAATCACTGAGCGCGGCCATCGCCTGATCAGCACAGTCGGGGTCATCCCGCAACCGTGCCATCTGATGCGACACCGCCGACCAAGCTGAGGCCAAATCGGCCATCGGCCGTGACCAAGACTGACCCATGGCGGTGGTGATGGTGAAAGCCGCATTGCCGTCTTCAAACGCCACGGCCTCGCCCAAGTCACTCACCCACGCATCCAAATCAGCGGCTGCAAACCGCGCCATGACTTGATCGACCTCACCCTCAGGCACTTGGATCACCCAGCCCAGCGACTCATTGAACCATAGAGCCAAGTCCAGATCGGGTGCTTGAATGGCCAAGCCGCAATGACCGGCCAGGGCCATCTCCAACAGCGTCACCATCAAGCCGCCATCCGAACGATCATGACAGGCCAGCAATAGGCCATCAGCGAGAAGACCTTGAACCACGGCAAAGGCGCGCTGCAACAAGGCGGGATCGTGGAGATCAGGCACCGCGCCCAACTCACGCACAAACACCTGCGCCAGCGCAGAGCCACCCATCCTATGCTGGCCCTGACCCAAATCAATCAGCAACAAACGCGCTGGCTCAGCTTGCAGTTGCGGCGTGCAATGGGCACGCACATCATCGATGACAGCAAAGCCGCTGACAATCAATGACACAGGTGAAGACTGCGCCTGCTCACCGTCGATATCACGCCAACGCGTGTGCATCGACAATGAATCTTTGCCGACAGGAATCGCCAGGCCCAGCTGCTGACACAGCTG
>SL_7KL_010_BRINEDRAFT_10000985_pt1 | contig 13619 bp, 11 predicted proteins | sample SodLak_010_BRINE_FD_10663 | JGI IMG/M metagenome (IMG submission 10663)
GTCAGCTCCGATCCCGAACCATGGGTTGAAGAGATGCTTACGATACTGGAAGCTGTTAATTGGGTCGGACCCGCCCACATGGACGTGCTGTTCGATCCGGTAGACGAGACCTACAAACTACTCGAGGTGAACCCACGGATCTGGATGTCTGTAGCCCTCTCGATTAAATCAGGTGTTGATATTCCCAATGTGATACTCAATTTGGCTACTGGGACTGATACAACGGACCCTCAGTCGTATCGAACCGATCTTCATTATCGATGGGTGTTGCCTAACGAAATTCTCTGGATACTGAATGGTGGGGACAGAGTAGATCGAATAAAAAAAATCGCATTCGACAGGAAAATCCCGGTCTGTTATGGAGTATTGTCTCGAGAGGATCCGTTCACGATCATCGGAACTCTCGCTCAAAGTGCTGACTTTCTGCTTGATACCGAAAAACGGCAGTTGATTTTCGATAGAGGGTGGTAAAATGAGTTCCAATGAAACACTGAAAGTTCTACAAATCGCAAGCTCTGGAATGGAGTTCTTCCACGAACAAGTTCGAGTGCTCAGAGGGCTCGGCATCGACTGTGACGTACTGTATTATCCTCCCGACTCTCGTAAGAAAAAGCAGATTCACGACGGACTGTTACGTAAAGTGTACGGCCATAATCCGATTTATTACGCAATACGGGGATCATTGTTCTATCCGAAAATCGTTCAATCGACGTTGCAGACAGACTACGATATTATCCACGTCAATTCGGGCGTTGTCGCTCCGCTAGGTCTGCTTCAGCCTCAGCGTCCGATCGTACTGACACTTTGGGGCGACGATCTGTTGGGTAACCGGTTGGCCGGGTACCAATCCGAAATAACGAAAATCTGCGCCAAACGTAGTAACGAGATTATCGTCAGGAACGAGGAGATGAAAAATGTACTACCTTGCGATGCAACCATTATTCCAAGCGGTGTTGACACGTCAAGGTTTAGACCGATGGATCAGACAGCGTCGAAAAAAGCGGTCGGTTGGAACGCTGCCGATCTCCACGTGATATTTCCGTATCCGAAGAGTCAGACAAAAAAACGGTATCACATCGCTGAGCAGCTAGTTGAGCAAGCGAATATGGCACTTGACGAAACGGTACAACTGCAGACCATTTCTGGTGTTGACCATGAAGACATGCCACAATATTATAACGCTGCAGACGTGCTTCTCTTACCTTCCCTTCGCGAAGGATCACCGAATACTGTCAAAGAAGCAATGGCCTGTAACGTACCGGTTGTCTCGAGCGACGTCGGTGATGTAAGAGAGCGACTCGATCCGGTATCTAATTCGTACGTCTGCTCGGACGATTCAGAGCTAAAAGACGCCCTCGTAACCGTTCTCCAAACCGGTGGTCGATCTGACGGAAGAGAGTACGTAGAAGAAGTAAGCCTCGATCGAATGGGCGAGCGGATCGTAGCTATTTATAAATCGCTACTTGGGGATACAGAAGAGCAAAATCAAGAGACTATATGAGCATGGCAAACAAAACTATTTGTTCGGAACGAGAACACAATTCTCTTGTTGAGAATGAAGCTCCATCCGAACGGATCAACACATATGACGTCTCGAAACTGCATCGTTCTATGAACAACGTACCACGCATTCTCCGTGGTCTGACCTCTAACACCTCCGCATCGCGGCCCATCGTCCAATGTCAATACAAGACACCTCAGAACGCCCGAAAATGAACGTTTGTTTCGTAATGAATGATCTAAACAGAGGTGGCGCTGAGCGGCTCGTAATAGATCTCGTGACACAGATGCAAACTCTCAATAACGTCTCTCCAACACTCATCGTTGCGAATAAACGGGGTGAGATCGAACCGAAGTTCGCAGAGAATGGGTGTCAAATAGTGTCTCTCGATATTGGAGTATCTATAAAAACGGTCCCTGCTGGTATTTCGAAGTTGACGTCGGTTCTCCAATCACTTGATCCAGACATCGTTCATTCACATATCTCGTATTCGCATCTTATTAGTCGGGTTGCATGTACCCAACTATCGATACCGCACGTTGCAACCTACCACAATGTTTGTGAGAAGCGGACGCTGCCAAAGCGCATAGCAGAGCGATCGATGCGCGGACTCTCAGATCGGATTATTTGCGTCTCTGAGGGCGTTCGTGAATCTTACGGTGCCACACCCAGTATGGACGTAATATACAATGCGATCGACGTACGTGATTTCAACCGCCGAATCTCGCAGACAGATACATCGGCCGTCGAAACAGAAGTATCGCCTGACGAGACGGTATTTCTGAACGTCGCTCGCTGCGTGGAGGTCAAACGCCAGCAGGACCTCATCCAAGCGGTTAAAAAAATGGAGTCTACAGACATTCATCTCTTCATTGTCGGTGACGGACCGCGTCGACCTCTGCTCGAGGAGACTGTGACTGAACTGGGGGTGTCGGATCGAGTGACTGTTACAGGATACGTCGATCGAATTGAACCGTATTATGCGATCGCGGATGTATTTGTCTCGTCTTCCTCCAGAGAGGGGCTCCCATCAACCCATATCGAAGCGATGGCAGCAAAACTACCGATCGTTTCAACGCGGATACCTGGTGTGACGGAACTAGTCAAACACGGTGAGAATGGCTATCTCTGTGCAGTAAGTAACCCTGACGCGCTTACAGAGAATATGGAGCGTATGCGGGCGAATGATAAACGGTCTCTTGGTGACCGAGGCTTTGAGATCGCAGAGTCGGAGTTTTCGATTGATGGGATAGCTAGCCAGCACGTGGAACAATATCGGAGTTTGATGTAAGTGGCCACACATGCATTCAGACAATAATACGAATCGATTGACGTTCAAACTGATGAGAACGACGTCAGTCGCGCTCACGTACGCTATGTACGGGCGAAAGTATGCGCTCCGCTGCGTCCGACGAAGGTACTGCACGTTGATCCGACCAAAATAACGAAGATCCCCGTTGAGAAGCCGTCGGTACCGATCCCGATCGTCTCTGGAGTGGACGGTGGCAATTGGGACTTGGAGACGAGAAGGGTAGCAGACGACGTCGTATACGAATCGTTCGAAAAGCACTTTCTAGACGNATATCCGTGGAAAGATACCGAATATCACTCGTTTATGCTGGATCGAATCAAAGATACGAGTAGCGAGTGGAGGCATTACGAAACCTTAGAAGACGCTGAAAAGCGGTACAAGGCGCTTGATCGCTTATATCAGAATATCAATGAACAGGGCTACAAATCGCAGCAAGAACTTACTGACGACCAGTTTGTCATATTTTCGAACAAGGACAAATACGGGGTACCTCTTCCACCAGAATTCAAAGAGATCAGTGTCTACGTCTCGAGAGATGGTGAATTTCAATGGGCTGCAGGAATGCATCGGCTCTGTATCGCGAAGTTAGTCGGTATCGATACTATACCGGTTCGGGTCAGACTTAGACACAAAAAGTGGCAGGAATATCGGGACTCAGTCTATCTTAATCGAGATGAGACGCGGATGCATCCGGACATTGGATATCTTGTCGATTACTGATTATGTACAAGCATACCTCGCACCTGAGCCACAGAGGCTCTTAAACATATCCCAGATCTTTCAATCGATCCTCTACAACAGCATCTGTAACATCTTCACGCTCTTGAATTGACCCCTCCGAATAAATCTGAGGGCGACTACCGTTCTCAATAACTAACCAAGGAACTTCTACTAGTTCACGGGTGTAAATTCCGGATGGATGTCCCCATTCTTTGATCGGTATTGGTCGAGAACGCTCTCCAACCATATTCCCGTGATCTGAGGTTATAACTATTTTTCCGGATATTAAATCAAGTAAGTCCTCAACAGCGGCGAGAACACGTTTACAATTTTCATAATAGGCTTTGTTTATGCGTTCTTTCGTGAGATTCGTTTGTCCTCTCATCTGGAGTCCCCAAATGTTAGATCCCATATCTGAGTTCACTAACATATCGCGCCCAACGTTTTCTAAATCTGTATTGATAAATGGATAGTGGGGTTGGAGGTAGTGGATGATGTGCCGCTTGTGAGGGTGATTTTCGATATACTCTTTTGATACTTCAGTCATCTCTTCGGGATACACCGTACCCACATCTTCGTCCCATCGACTCGTATTCCACACATTATTTACTTCATAAAATTTGGTATTGAGACGATCGTGATGTTTTTGAAACTGAGGGCTCGCGGTTGTATATACCGTATCGAGGCATTCCTCGTCAGCAAAGTTGCCATACAGAAATTCGGATGTGTTAGAGCCTCTGGACATTTTGGATTTGAGTTTACCGTCAAGAGTATTAACCGAAGCAAACATATCGTATCTGAATGCATCAAGTATTACGAGTACGTCCCAGTCCTCATCAATAATTTTAATCCCATTTGCGTTGAATTTATGCCCTGAAGTGTAATCATAGTAATGACGGTTAATCTGTCGAAGAGCTAAATTAGGGTTTTTAATCCCTATTCTAATGTGATTGAGATCATACATAGTCAAGCAATTCACTTTCCACACAAAAGTGCTTAATGGTATGTGCTTTTCTCGCGAATTACTCCTATCATCACCATGGTGAAATCGTATTGTCGCGTAACGAGCTGTACTTCACTCTCTCAGTTTCAGGCACAGATCACTTAAAAATCAGGAGATGTGATATAGAACGACCTCGGTACGGAATTGTATTCTCAGTTGACGTCAGTAAGATAACGGCCTCTTGTTCCTTTGCGTCTGTAATCTGCAATTCCGTGCACAGAGGTGTATATTAAAAACCAACTTTCAGGACTCCATGATTGATCGTTGTGGCCACAACCCTCTGTCTCTGGTTTTAGCATACTGGAACCGCAACTATTTCATTATATTCAACATACTAACCAATGCCAGCCTCTGACTCATTAAGTATTTATTGCTCATTTACAACCGGATATCATAGTCAATGTGTTATCGATACCAATTCTCGGTCAAAAGCCACCCGCTTTTATATATCGGTGAAAGAACAATTAATTCGTAGCAAGACATGAACAATCCGATCTTTCGAGTACTTCGCAATCCAATATGTTCTATCAAGACTGTCGTCCTGCACTTGAAACACTATCCACCAGATGAGGCTTATTACATCCGACTTGTCGGCTCGCTTCGGGACGACTACACCGATGCGGGCCTCTTCGAACTGAGGCACCCATCGCCGAAGGAAATAAATTACTGTTCGCCTCGGTTTGACAATAAATGGGCCCTCGCTGGTAAAGTGATTGGAGGTACGTGGGACCAGCGACAGGTCGCGTTCGAGGAGGCGTCCTTCTGCGACGGCGTCAGCGCCTCGTTCTATCAGTCGCTCAAGACGCACTTCGAACGCGGCGTCGGGTGGGAGGAAACACCCTTCGTTCGGCAGGTTCTCGACCAAATCGAAGTTGGCGAAACGACCTGGACGTGCGCCACCCGCGCCGACGTCGAAGAGAAGTGCGATCGGGTGGACCAACTTTACGAGCGGATCGCAAATCGTGGCTATCGAACTCACGAGGAACGGATTCGAGCGGGGGTCGACGATCTCAAGCCAACCCGGAGGACGGCGCTATACCGCTGGTTAAAGACGCACACAGTCGTCGGAAAGGACGAGATCTGCGTAAACATCGCCCGTGACGGCACACTGCTCTTTTTTTCGGGAAAACACCGGCTAGCAATCGCTAAAATCCTCGGTTTGGACTCGATCCCAGTCGTCGTTCTCACTCGGCACGAACAGTGGCAAGAGGTTCGTGATCGTATCACCGCCAGCAAAGCCACTGACGTTCCGGCGGGGCTTCGTATTCACCCAGATCTGCAAGACATCGTGTAAATGGTTCGGGCGATCCGTGCATTCTGAGGGGATTTCAATCAGTCTGCTTCCAGTCCCAGTCGTGAATAACGTTATAAGCTAGCTTCCCAAAGTAAGATTATTAAATGGTGGTTCGATCAAGCGGGTACTCCCGTGTTTGGCTGTGTGCCGGTTACATAGCCATAGTGATAGCTACAGTTGCTGCATATCGGCAGCCGGCAACCGGTTACGAGCTTTCGACCTACACGGCAACGCCAACGGTTTTTTGGATCGGTACGGTTCTTGCGCTAGTGGTTTCGGTACTCGTCGTATTCTCTCACACAGAGAGCTACAATCGGGCGCTTGGTATCTCCCTTGGTGGGCTTTCGATGACAGCGATCGTCGCGCTTCCGATCATACGCGGGTACCACTATTTGGGAACGAGCGATGGCCTTAGCCACCTAGGAACCGCAGGGGACATGAATGCAGGAATTATGGACGTCACGGATAATCGGTATCCAGTTGTCCATACTCTTGGGTCCATTTTCAGCGACGTTACCGGCATCGCCATGCACCATGCGCTCCTTACCCTAATCGTCATTTTTGTTATCTGTTTCTTTCTCTTTATCCCAATAACAATCAGAGAACTTACATCCGACTCACGGCTTGCATACATTGGCATGTATTCAGGGCTCCTGCTCCTTCCGATCAACCATCTGAGTGCATCGATGAGAGTCCACCCGACGAGCCAGGCGCTCATGTACGCGCCTGTGGTCGTCTTTCTGTTCATTGCGGTCTACAGGCAACCGACATGGCGATACTCAATACTGTTTCTCATTGTCTCGACAATGTTGGTCTTCCTGCATCTCCAACAGGCGGCGAACTTCGTCTTGCTCTTTGCTACTATTGCCGCACTGCAACTTGGACACGCCATGTTGACAAAGAATCGAAAATTGACTCGCGGAAAGTTCGTCTACCCACTCGTAGGTGCATTCGCTCTCATTTTTTGGTTGTGGGTGCAGGACATCGATACTTTCTGGACATCTTTGGCCAATACAGTAGTCGTCCCGTTTATTGAGACACAGGCTGCGGAGTCGACCGCTACCCGAAGTGTATCGCTCGAACAGGTCGGCGGGAGCTTACCTGAGGTGTTCTTTAAGCTGTTCTTTGTCCCGCTCGTCTATTCTGTCCTCACAGGGATTCTGTTACTCGGTGTCGCGTTACGATCCACTGGTATTTCGACGCCTCGCTCGCTCCAGCGCATCTTTACTTCTGACGTGAAGACTGAGCGGGTGCTCCTCGTTTATTTCATCGGTGGCTTCATCACGGTCTCGTTACTCTTCTTTGCGTACCTCCTCGGAGGCATCTCTGACCAGTACTTTCGGCACTTCTCGTTCATAATGGTTCTTGTGACCATCCTTGGATCGATCGCTTTGGGACGGACGGTACTTTACCTTGGGAACCGATGGTCGAGCAGCACCGCGCGTCAGGTGGCTTCTCTCACAGTGCTTGTATTACTAATCCTCACGATCCCAGTTGTGTTCTCATCGCCGTACTTTTATTACACGTCGAACCACGTCACCGAAGCGCAGATGAACGGCTACGAAACGACTTTTAACCACCAGCAAGAGTCGATCGCCTTTGACAACATTCGATCGACAACCAGCCGGTACGGAAATGCGATTCAGGGGCGAGATATCCCGAGAGAGGACTATTACATGGAGGGTGAACGACGAGGGGGAGTTCCCGACCACTTCGTGCGCCAGTCGTTACGGGAATACTACGACCAACAAATGTATTTACCCGTGACGGATGCAGACAGGATCCGTGATCCGATCCTCTGGCAGGGGTTCCGGTTCAGTCATGATGACTTCCGCTATCTCGATAGCGAGCCCGGCATAAGCAGAGTTCAGTCGAACGGCGGATACGATCTGTACTTCATCGAACCCGAAGATGAGTACAACATGTAGTCGTCCGTCATTATTGGCCCGACTAGAGGAGATCAATAATATTATCTGAAAAATTCACATACAGAGTTTCAGACTCAGTCGGCTATCAGCACCGTAGGAGTCGTCGTTGCGATAACTTGGAGGGCATAAAAGTCCTCTCGATGAGCCGATCGAACTTGATAATTTCGGCGCAGGAGTGTACGGAGTAGAGGGATTACGGTGATTATTTGTGGAGTCAAGATGAGTGGGCATCGTCCCTCTGATGGGCTGATACCATCGATTCTATGAGGACGTTCTGTAATAACTTGATTCTCGATATGCGCCTGTTGAGTTTGTCAGTGTACGTGCTCATCGTATCATGTTCCCACCCAATCGCTATGCGGTGTAGATAGATCGACGGAAGGTACAAAAGGTATGCTTGGTACTCGAGTCCGACGGTTTCACAGTAATCGTGAACAATCTCCTCGGTCGCTCTGGCATATTCGTTGTCGTCGCAGAAAATTGCACGAAAACCAGCCTCAACACTCCCGAAGACATACTTTGCGACGTTTAGCGGAAATAGTCCCGCGTCGATGGTCGGCCATCCGGAGAGCGCGCCGTATTCCCAGTCGATGACGTTTGTCACCGCTCCATTGCGAACGTAGACGTTCTCGATCAAATAATCGCCATGAACGGGTGTGCGGAATAGCTCGACAGAAGCGTCGACCTCGGGCGCGTGCAGATCGAGCGGCGGGAACGAAAGATCCGCTTCGACTTCCGCTGGTGACCTGACGACGGTCTCACCACCGAACGTCTGCTGAAATTCGGCGAGCCAGCCAAGCCCGATCCGGAGCATACGACGAAATGACTCGATATCTCCGCTAATCTGGTCTTTGAGCGGTCGTCCTTCAACCGGTTCCTCACAGCGGATAGTTCCGAACCTCGACTGAACGGAGTGTCCAACTGGAAGGGTCTCAACGATTGGCTCGCCGGTTGCACGGAGCGCTGAGAGCACATGAATCTCCCGCTCAGTCACGGGTGCGTGCGCCTCGCGGTTCGGGATTTTCAATACCTTTGCAAGCGCATCATTCTCGAAATCGAGTACGACCGATCGCGTCCGACCCGAGATCAAAAACGGGTCGGTGTACTCCACAGCGCTACGTTTGGACGGGGTAGAACGGTTAACAGACCCGATCACACAGTAGCTTGGGTAGCCGTACTCAAGCGCACCGAGCCGATCGCCGAGCCTCATCGCAGCGCTCGCTGCGCTGTGTCGATGATCGTTCTCCGACACAACTTCCCTGACTTGGCGCTGGAGCGCTCGCACCGCATACTTGCTGTTGACATTAAACACGTACTCGACTGATTGCGCAGTCGGGAAGAGGGCGTACACGTCTGATACTTCCAAACCAGCTGATTCCAGCACTGAACGATACCCATGGGGAGTCGCAGGCAGGAGGTCCCCACGCCCACCTGGTGGGCGGCGCTCTAGACCGACAAAACTGGGAATCCCAAGCCGTCGTGTCCAGCCGTCCAAGATAAGAACCACCGTCCCATCATCGGTAAGAAACCGTCTAAGGTTACAAACGAGGTCTCGCAGATTTCGACCATTCGAGCCGGTAAGATCAGCAACAACCGTATCGAAGCTTTTGGAGGAGAACGGGAGCCGATCGAGTTCAGCGTGAACTGGAATGACACGTGACCGGCTCTCGTAGTCTTTCCGTGCTGATACCACTCGCAGCTTCATAAGGTCCGGATCGACAGTATAGACCTCGTCGACGAGCTCCGCCAGCGCCATCGATCGACGCCCGTATCCTGCCGAGAGGTCAAGACAGCGGCCTGAGACTGCATCCGATGCGAGGATACGCCAATTGTCTCGGTTGACGTCGTGTATCTCTCCCAGCACCTCCGATCGGTACTCATGATCCGCCAGGATATCATTCGCAGCATCTCTGATGGTCGTTTCTTCGACGCGCTCAGCAAATTGTACACGTTCGTGCTCGTCGAGCCATCCTGGAGAGTCCGATGGCACCCAATTTGGTGCAAAGCTCGGAATCCCATACTGCATGATTCCCTCGACACCGCAGTTCGGACATTGTAGTGACTCGTCCACGAAGTCGAGCGAACAGTTCGGACACGCGAGGATCATGTTTCGTATCATGGGATGTAGTTTGGGTATCTCGTCATTAGACCAGTGCAGACCGGATTTTCTGGATATCTAGGAGGCCGACAAGCATCGATAGGACCGCCCAGATGAGGACGCCCGTCCCGATAACGGCGAAGAGCGTGATCCACCCTTGGACGTATCCGAGCAGACCGAATACCACCAGCGACATCGCGCCAGTGACCGCGGTGATTGATGTGATGTTTTGAAGAATCAATTTGAATTGGAGTTCGAACTCTTGAGAGATAATATAGACGTTCGCGAACGTGTACATCGAGTATGTGATCATCGTCGCGATGGCTGCACCGACCACCCCGAAGATAGGGATAAGAATGAGATTGAGTATGACGTTCAATACCGAAGTGATCCCTTTGACAATGGCACGCGCCCGAGCCCTCCCGAGGAAGTCCAGCGCGTTGCTCGTGATCTTTGTGATTGCTTTGAGGATCACGTACAGCCCGAGAACCTGGAGGACCGGCACGGCTCCCGCGTAGTCTGCTCCGAACACGAGGTTCACAAGCGGATCTGCAACGAGGATGATCCCTGCGGCTGCCGGTACGTACAACACCAGTGAGTGGGTGAGCGCCGTCTCGTAGATCCGAGATGCTTGCTCAATGTTTCCGTCTGCTTTCTGTGCACCGAAGGTCGGAGAAAGCGTGAAGCCAAGCGCCGAGATTGGTGCTTCGAGAAAATCCACCACTTGCTTGCTGACGACATAGTAGCTTACTGCGGCTGGGTTGAGCAGGACACCTACGAGGATTGTATCGACCCGTTTGTCCAGTACGTTCGCTCCGCTCGTCGCAGTGAGTGGGATTGAGTACTCTGCCATCCGACGCCTGAGTCCAGGCTCTATGGAAGGGGCAATCTCACCGTCGCGATACACTCGTTTATAAATGATTCCCAACCCGAGTGCAGCTGCCAACATGTAGCTAAGAATATAGCCCCAGAGCGCACCGATCGCGCCAAAGCCAAGAACAACGAATCCAAGTACGAGAAACAGCTGGCTAAGTCGTTCCAGCACGTTCAACAGCGCCGCGAGTTCGATCGCTTCGAATCCCTGTAGAACTTTCTGAATGTACGCGCCGAACGTTCCGAATCCGAGATAGAGAAAACCGAGGACTAAAAACGGTGCCAACTCGGGCTCCCCGATGAACTCGGCGATATACCGATTGCCAACAACGAGTGCGGTCGCGACGCAAAGGGTGGTTATTGAAATGAAAGCGAGCGAGTTTCGAATTATGTGTGGGACCTGACCCGGCGATTTTTCTTTATATTCGGCGATGTACCGGGCTGCCGACTTGGCGAACCCCAGCCTGGCAAACAGCTCCAGCGTTCCGAAAATAGAGGTTGCAAGAAAGAGAAGCCCATACGCGTTTGGATCCAGTAGTCGTGCTAGCCCGATGACGAGCACTGCGCTGGCGATCGCGCTAATGATCTGGCTTGCAAACTGGGCTTTGAATCGAGAGAGAAGGCTGGTAGTCAGGCTCATCAATAGTGGCTGATCGGCCCCTCCAAGAGTAACTTACAAGCACAGCTCCAGAGTATCACTCCCGACGCTATCGCTGACAGTTCCCGTCGAATCAACATTTTGGCCGTTAACCATTGGACGTTCGGAGACCAAGACCCTACTGGTAGTGACGATATAGTGCACATCGCTGTCCATCCCATTGAACGGTGTCCTCCATTAATAACGTTTGTAGTCGTACAAATAATGAATTCACCGTGCCTGTACGTTTTATACAGAATCGAGGAGAATACCCGCGCCTTTAGGCGCGGGAGGATGTCAATTTTTGACAGTTGTTGGAGCATATCCCCCGATGGAGTTTTACCGATCTACGGGGACTACCTTGTATGCGCATCCTTGTTACCGGCGGGGCCGGTTTCATCGGCAGTCACCTCGCGGAGTGTTTCTCACGTGACGGCCACAACGTGACCGTGCTTGACAACCTAGAACCATACTATGATATCGGCATTAAGCAACACAATATCGAGACGGCTCGTAAGGCAGCTCATGAGAGTGATGGAAGCTATGAGTTCGTTCAAGGTAGCGTCACCGATCCTGAGATTGTGCGTGAACTCATGGCCGACATCGACATTGTGTATCACCAAGCAGCCCAAGCGGGTGTCCGAACCAGTGTCGAAAACCCGAAGAAGCCAAACCGTATCAACGTCGACGGGACGCTGACAATCCTCGAAGCGGCCCGCGATGCGGACGTAACGCGCGTGGTTAACGCGTCTTCGTCGTCTGTATACGGCAAACCTGAATATCTCCCGTACAATGAGGAGCATCCCACGACGCCTGTCTCTCCGTACGGTGTCTCGAAGCTCGCAGGGGAGAGTTACGTGCGCGTTTTCAACGAAGTGTATGGGCTACCGACAGTCTCGCTTCGATACTTCACCGTGTACGGCCCGCGAATGCGACCCAACATGGCAATCTCAAACTTCGTCTCCCGTTGCACCAATGGGAATCCCCCGGTGGTCTACGGAACGGGCGAACAGACGCGTGACTTCACGTATATCAACGACGTCTTCCAAGCGAACCGAACCTTGCTAACCGACGGCGGGGCAGATGGTGAGGTGTTGAACATCGGATCGACAGATAACATCGATATCCACACGCTGGCAGAGGTAGTCCGGGACGAGATCGACCCGTCGCTCGACCTCACGTACGCCGATCGCCACGCTGGAGATGCCGAACACACTCACGCCGACATCACGAAGGCGAGCGATCTGATCGACTACGAACCAACACTCTCGATTCGTGAGGGCGTTCGGAAATTTATTGATTGGTACGAGGCGAACCGAGAATGGTATGAACCGCTCGTCCTGAAATCCTAACTCGTGATTTCGTCAACGAACTGCTGAGGATCCTAACGGCTGATGAGAGGATCGAATACGTCGCATATCGGGAGAGTCGACAGTTTAGTAAGCCATTGTCACGATAGTGAATTCATGGGTACTACGCGTCGAATCCAATTTGTACACGCGTTAACCGCGTGGATGCTCGGGGCAGTACTGCTGTTAGCCGTTCTCGACGCGTTATCGCCGGAGTTCCTCTTTACAATCTCACTGATCGGCTTCTTCGTTATTGTCGATCTTACAGCCGCGTTTAGTGTCACGCCAAGGTGGCGAAAGCGGCTCTGGGTTGTGATCGGAATCGGAATATTGGGTATCAGTTATATCGTCTTCCGCCGAACGATGGAAGTACTTCCGGAGGTGATGTGAGTGCGAGGTAACGATCGGGGCGGTGCTCGAACCCGTCTCAAATCAGTCGATTTTCGACAGTTTGGGTGGTCATATCCGAAACTGTTGCTCGTCGCACTAGTGGTCGCGCTCGTTCTCACCGCCGTCGTACTCATGAGTATGACGACAGCGGGCTTCAGCGCGTACAATCCCGGCTGGGACGGAACTAGCGAATTCAGAGAACTGGCCGACGATCGGAGCGAACTCACCGTCGGAACGANCGCTGGACACTACGGCACACTTGAAGCCGACACTGCAACGGCGATTGTAATGNCTCCCGAGTCCGAATATGACGAGACCGAAACGGAGCAAGTTCGAACGTTCGTTGAAGATGGGGGAACGCTTGTCGTTGCCGATAGCTTTGGCNCGCATGGGAATCAACTTCTGTCGGACGTTGGAGCGAACGCACGGTTCGACGGCGCGTTGCTCAGAGATGAGCAACACTACTTCCGTTCACCCGCGATGCCGGTCGCGAACAACGTCGACAGTCACCCGA
>SL_7KL_010_BRINEDRAFT_10000988_pt1 | contig 13610 bp, 12 predicted proteins | sample SodLak_010_BRINE_FD_10663 | JGI IMG/M metagenome (IMG submission 10663)
GGGGAGGATAGTCATGCGGCACAGGTCAACGACAACGGGCCCTCGCACCCCCGGCAGCTGCGGGGCAGACTGACATCCATGCACCGGCCCTGCCTCCCACGGCGCGCAGGGTCCCACAGGACCAGTGGGGTTGCCCATGGCCCCACCGGATCGGCCACCCGCGCCCCCGACAGGCCACCCGCGCCCGAGACAGACCACCCGCGCCCCCGACAGGCCACCCGCGCCCGAGACAGACCCGCACCCGGAACAGCCCCCCACGCATCCCGACCGGAGCCACCAGTGACCACCGAGCCCTCCCGCGTTCGTGCCATCCCGACCCACCTCGACGACGTCGCAGCGACGCTGCTCGGCGATCGCAGCCGGATCCGTGAGGAACTCGAGGCGCTGGTGCGCATCCCCTCCATCAGTGCGCTGCCCGACCACACCGACCGCGTCCGTGCCAGCGCTGAGGCCACTGCGGCGCTGCTCGCAGCTGCCGGCCTGGAGGACGTCGAGGTCCTCGACGACGACGGTATGCAGCCGGCGGTCACCGGCGCCTGGCTCCACGCCGGGCCCGCAGCACCGACCGTGCTGCTCTACGCCCACCACGACGTGCAGCCCGTGGGCACCGCCGCCCGGTGGACCACCGAGCCCTTCACCCCCACGGAACGTGATGGTCGGCTCTACGCCCGTGGCGCCGCCGACGACAAGGCCGGGATCATGGCCCACGTCGCCGCGATCCGCGCCTGGCTCACCGCCCGAGGCAGCCTGCCCGTGAACGTCAAGGTCCTGATCGAAGGTGAGGAGGAGATCGGCTCACCCAACCTCCCCGCCCTCCTCGAGGGCGCCGCCGAGCGACTGCGCAGCGACGTGATCGTGCTCGCTGATCTGGTCAACCACGAGGTGGGTTGGCCCTCGTTGACCTACGCCCTGCGTGGGATGGCGGATGTGACCGTACGCGTGCGCACCCTGGCCCAGCCCGTGCACTCCGGCATGTGGGGCGGTGCCGTGCCCGACGCCCTGACCGCAACGGCCCGGCTCCTGGCGACCCTGCACGACGATCGCGGTGAGGTCGCGGTCCCCGGTTTCCTCGCCGATGTACGCCCGCTGCCAGCGCTCGAGCGGGAACGCTTCGCCGCACTGGGCACCGACGAAGAGCGGCTCCGCGCCGACGTGCAGCTGCTCGACGGTGTGGGGTTCATCGGTGACCCGGAGCGCAGCGTCGAGGAGCGGCTGTGGATGCGTCCGACCATCACGCCGACGGGCATGGATGTCACGCCCGTGGCGCAGGCCTCCAACACCCTGCTCAGCGAGGTGACCACGAAGCTGTCCTGCCGGCTCGCACCGGGCCAGGACCCCGCACGCGCCCTGGGCGCTCTGGCCGACCACCTCGTCGACCACGCACCTTTCGGCGCCGAGGTCGAGGTCACGATCGGTGAGTCGACGCCGGCGTGGCTCACCGAACCCGAAGGGCCGGCGTGGGATGCGGCCGTTGCCGCGATGACCGCCGCCTACGGTCGCAGCCCCGCCGCCGTGGGCTGTGGCGGCTCGATCCCCTTCGTCGGGCCCTTCAGCGATGCCTTCGGCGGCGCCCCCTGCCTCCTCGTCGGCGTCGAGGACCCGCGTTCCAACGCCCACGGGGAGGATGAGTCGGTGCACCTCGAGGACCTGTACAGCGCGTGTCTCGCCAACGCCCTGCTGCTCGCCGAACTCGCCGACCGCATGCCCGCGCCGCGGCCTGTGGGGTAACCCCGACGGCGCAGCCCCGACAGCGCAGCCCCGACAGCGCAGCCCCGACAGCGCAGCGCCGACCTCGCGGCCCTGACGGCGCGACCCCGACAGCGCAACACCGACAGCGCGACCCCGACAGCGCAGCCCGGACGGAGCTCCCGCACGACAGATGGGCGCCCGCGCCGTCGGGGGGAACGGCGCGGGCGCCACGGGGGGGAGCCTGCGGGGGGCGCCGGTCAGGCGGCCCCGGTCGCTCGGGAACTGGGGTGCTCATCGCGCGGATGGGTCAGCCGCCGGAGCAACTCAGGCAAGCTGCGCGAACCCTCCCCGGGCCGGGTGAGGTGAGGGCGCTGTCGAGCCCGAGCCGCGCGCTGCTGGTCCTCGCGCATCCGCGTGCGACTCATGACCTGTTGCGCGTGTAGATCGATCACATCGATCACCTCCTCACGTACGTCTCGGTCGGGGAACGCCGGAACTGTGCCTGGCGTAGCGCTGTTGCCGACCAGCTCATCATGCCACTTACGTTCGACGTCTGTCAAATGTTTCGACGTCGAGAGTTCGCTTCCGACAGAACAACGGATGGGTCCTCAGGTACGACAACTGGCGAACAACAGCGCGCACAGCCGACCTGCGATGCACGCCGTCCATCGACCAACGTGCACTCGCCCGGTAGGGTCGTGGGGTCGATGGTCATCGAACGCGCGATACGGCGCGACGCCCGAACCGAGGTCGAACGGTGCTCGTCAGGGACCTGCGCCCCAGCGGCACACCGCAGACGGTGTCGCTCTTGGTGCGTGCGTCGGAAGCGGCGGAACTGCTGCGGCTGATCGGCGTGCTGATCGACGACGACCAGCAGGGCTACGACGTCGGAGCGGAACGGATCGCGAGCCTTCGTGCCGAGCTGAAGGCCGATCTGCTCGAGGACCTCACCGACCTCGACGGTGGCAGTGGCATCTCCTTCCAGGTCCTGTCCCTGCTCGCCGCAGACCTGCCCGAGCCCGGCGCGGTGGACGATCTCGAGGCGGCGCTGGCCGCTGACCCCGGGCTTGGATGGCGACTGCTCCTCGCCCACCACGCCACCGCGGCGGAGATCGCGGACGTGGAGACGCTGGAGGCGGTCGTCGCCGGGGAGACCGACGCGGTGGAGGCCGCCACCAGCGACCTCGATCGACTCAAGGAACCTCCCGAGGGTGTCGCACCGCTGCTGGCATGCACGCCCTCGGAGCACGGTGCGCGCCTGCTCGCTGCCATCGACGGACTCCGTGGGCTGTGGGAGGAACTCGCCGGTGAGGCGATGAACGCGATCACGCGCGACGTGGCGCACCGCCAGGCCCAACTCGACGACGGCCTCGCGATCGCCGACATCGTGATGGAGGCGACCAACGGGTACGAGCTGTCAGGCGATCCCGCCATCCATCGCATCGTCTTGCTCCCGAGCTTCTGGCTCCGTCCCTGGCTGGTGGTCGGCCGCCGTGCCGACGCCGAGGTGCTCACCACCGTGGTAGCCGAAGAGTTCCTGGTCCTGCCTCCGGAGTCCCCCCCGCCGGCCCTGTTGAAGCTGTTCAAGGCCCTCGGCGACGAGAGCAGGCTCACCCTGCTGCGGCGCATGTCCACCGGAGCGATCAGCCTCACCGAGGCGACCAACGAGCTCGAGGTCGCCAAGGCCACGGCGCACCACCACCTCTCCATCCTGCGTCAGGCCGGTCTGGTCTCGATCGGCGGCAAGGGCCGGTCCTCGCGCTACCGGCTCCGCGAGGACCCACCCGCCCTCGCCGCCGAGGCCCTGGCGAGCTATCTGCAGCCACACCGACGAACGGCCGCCAACGCCCGCACCGACGCCTCCTAGGCTCGTCTGCGACCGCAGGAGCGCACCGATGGCCGACCCCTTCGACGCGGGCTACACCGCCCACGACATGGAGCGTGTGCCCGACCGGGTGGACGAGGAGGACTACCGCAACCCCTTCGCCCGGGACTATGACCGGCTGGTCCACACCCACGCCTTCCGGCGCCTGCAGGGCAAGACCGGCGTGGTCGCTCCGGGCGAAGCCGACTTCTTCCGCACCCGCCTGACCCACACCATCGAGGTGGCGCAGCTCTCACGGCGGCTCGGCTGGAAGCTGCGTGCGCATCCGGATCTGGTGGAGGCCGCGGCCATCATGCACGACTTCGGCCACGCCCCCTTCGGCCACGTCGGCGAGGAGGAGCTGTCCGTCGCGATCGACGACACCGCCCGCGCCTGGGGGCTCGACCCCGCCGAGGTGGGCGGCTTCGAGGGCAACGCCCAGACCTTCCGCCTGGTGGGTGCCCGGCTCTACGGCTCGGGGACCCAGCCGGGGTTGCACCTGACCCGTGCCACCCTGGATGCCGGGATCAAGTACCCGTGGGAGCGGGGCGAGGTCAGCGACGTGAAGTGGTGCTTCTACCCCACGGAGCGCAAGCTCGCCGCGTGGGTCCGCGACGGCGTACCCGAACACCGCCGCCACGCCCAGAGCTTCGAGACGCAGATCATGGAGTGGGCCGACGACGTCTCCTACTCCGTCCACGACATCGAGGATTTCTACCTCGCCGGCTCCATCCCCCTGGCGCTGCTCACCCAGTCGAGCGAGGCCCGCGAGCGCATCGCCGCACAGCTGGTGGCGCGCCGCGAGTCCAGGGGCAAGCTCGCCACAGGCCCCAGCGACGATCCTGCGCACTACACGGGCGCGGACCTCGCCGCGGCCTGCGAGGAGCTGTTCGCCGCCCCCGACAGCCCCTTCGAGGGCTTCCGTTCCCTGGCGGGCGAGTTCGACGGCTCCGTCGAGTCCCGCCAGGCCATGCGGATCATGCGCAAGCGGCTGATCAACCGGCTGGTCCTGTCCGTGGGACCACGCCACCGCGACGCTCCCACCCGACGCCACCACAACGATCTGTCCATCCCCCGCGACGCACGACTGATGAACGACGTGCTCCGCGATCTGCTGTGGGTGTTCGTGATCGAGCATCCCCGGATGGCGACCTATCAGCACGGCCAACGCAAGGTGGTCCGCGAGCTCTACGAGCTCCATGCCGCCACCGTCCACCGGGGCAGAGCCGACACCTCGCTGTTCCCCCGCCACCTCCAGGCCGACATCCAGCAGCTGCTCGAGGCGACCGACCGTGCCGATGCCGAACCGGAGATCCTGCGCATCATCGCGGACCACATCGTGGCCATGACCGACGATCACGCCGCCCGTATGCACCGACGGCTCACGGGCCATGTCACCCACGGCTTCAGCGACCTGTTCTGAGCACCGACGAGCCGCAACCGCCTGGAACCCCTCACCCACTCGCCTCTGCAACCGCGGCACGCACCTGCACATCGACCGCATCGAGGAAGCGGTCACCGACGAACAGCTCCCGGTCGTTGTGACCGGCACCTGCGATCTCGACCAACTGCGCACCCGTGGCCTCGGCCACCTCGACCGACAGCCGGTTCGGCACGATGCGGTCCTCGCTACCGACCACCACCAGGATCGGTACCTGCACCTCGGCCAGGAACTCCAGCGTCGGATAGCGGTCGCGCAGCAGGGTGCGGATCGGCAGGAACGGGTACGCCGACCGGCCGACGTCGGCGAGCTCCGGGAACGGTGAGCGCAGCACGAGCGCGGCCGGTGGACGTTCCGCCGCCAGTGCGGCGACCACCGCGGTCCCGATGGACTCACCGAGGTAGACCACGCGGTCCGCGTCGATCTCTGCCCGGGCGTCGAGGTGGTCGCGGGCCGCACGGGCATCGGCCACAAGCCCCTCCTGCGAGGGGCTTCCCGGGTTCCCGCCGTAGCCGCGGTAGTCCAGCAGCAGCACCGCGTGGCCCCGTGCCACCAGGCCCCGGGCAGTGGGGAGCCGTCCGGCCCGGTTGCCCGCGTTCCCGGGCGCCAGCAGGATCGTGGATACCGCTGCCGCGGCACCACCCTCGGGTGCGAGCAGCCAGGCGGTCAGCTCGAGGCCGTCCGCGGTGGTGAATCCCACCACCTCGACATCCTGCGGTGGCGTCGGATCCGCGGTGTCAGGCAGGTAGATCAGACTGCGCTGGAACACCGCCGCGAGCAGCGTCACGGCCAGCCACGTGCCGCCGATCACCAGCAGCACCCGGCCCAGTGCAGCGAGCATGGAACCTCCTGCGGCGTGACGGTGGTGGTTGCTGCAGGTGAGCGGTGGCCGCCCTGCCAGGCCCACTTCCCCCTGTTGTGCCCGTCGACCGGTAACGTGGTGGTTCCACGCCACCGCAGCGGGTCCACACGATCTCATTCCTTTGGGACAACCCGCTCAGTCGTGCGTGCAGATAGGGACGTTCACATGCCAGAAGGTACCGTCAAGTGGTTCAACGCCGACAAGGGCTTCGGTTTCATCCAGCCCGAAGAAGGCGGCGATGACCTGTTCGTGCACTTCTCCGCGATCCAGTCCGACGGCTACAAGTCGCTGGACGATGGTCAGCGCGTCAGCTTCAACGTCGGTCAGGGCCAGAAGGGCCCCCAGGCGACCGAGGTCACCCCGCTCTGAGGTGATCACGCGCACCCGGTCGTGAGGTTCGGACAGCTCTAGGGCCCGACGGACAACAGGATCGAGACGAGCCCCGCCGCTTGCGGCGGGGCTCGCTGCATGTCNGGGGGCGGCGGCTGTCGCGGTCGCCTCAGACCCTTGGGGCGTACAGGCCGTCGATCACCTCGGCGTACTTGCCGTGGATCACCGTGCGCTTGAGCTTCAGTGACGGGGTCAACTCCTCCGACTCCGCCGTCCACTCCGACGGCACGATCTCCCATGCCTTGACCTGTTCGACCCGGGCGAGATCAGCGTTGCCGATGTCGATGGCACGCTGGACCTCGGCACGGACCTCCGGGTGCTCTGCCGCCTCGGCGACGGAGGCGAACGCCAGGCCGCGCTCCTCGGCCCAGCTCGGCAGCGCCTCGGCATCCAGGACCACCAGCGCGGAGACGAAGGGGCGCTCATCGCCCACAGCGCACAACTGGGCGATCAGCGGGGAGCGTTGCTTGATCGACTCCTCGATGTTGTTGGGTGAGAGGTTCTTGCCACCCGCGGTGATGATCAACTCCTTCTTGCGTCCGACGATGCGGGTGTAGCCCTGGGCATCCATCGTGGCGAGGTCGCCGGTGTGCAACCAACCGTCGCTGTCGATGGCCTCAGCGGTGGCCTCGGGGCGGTGCAGGTAGCCCTCCGTGATGATGGGGCCGCGGGCGAGCAACTCACCGTCCTCGGCGATCTGCACCTCGATGCCGGGGAGCGGGGTACCGACGGTGCCGATGCGCACCTCGCCGGGCCGGTTCGCGGTGATGACCGCGGTCGACTCGGTCATGCCGTAGACCTCGAGGATCTCGATGCCGATGGCCTTGAAGAAGGTCAACAGCTCCGCACTGATGGGTGCAGCACCGGACAGGGCGTACCGCAACTCGTCGAGGCCGAGCCCCTCACGGATCTTGGCGAACACCAGCCGGTCGAACAGCGCGTACTGGAGGCGGACCTTGGGCGAGGGGGTACGCCCGGCCAACTCCGCGCGGACCTTCGCGGTGCCCACTTCGACGGCCTTGAGCGCCAGCGCGCGCTTGCGCTCGTTCTCCGTCTCGTGGATGCGCCCCATGATGCGGGTGTGCATCTTCTCCCACACCCGTGGCACAGCCATGAAGATGTTGGGACGGGCCTCCTGGAGGGTCGGCAGCACCTCGGCGACATCCTGCACGAAGGCGATCGTGCCGCCCGCGCGGATCCCGACGTAGTGGGTGGTCATCCGCTCGGCGATGTGGGCGAGGGGGAGGTAGGAGATGCCGCGGTTGCCAGCGCGGATGTCCAGCAGGTCCATGACCACAGCCAGCTGGTAGAGCAGGGCGCGGTGGGTGATGACCACCCCCTTGGGCGGTCCCGTGGTGCCCGAGGTGTAGATCAGGGTGACGGCGTCGTCGGGCCGCACCGCTCGCCAGCTGTTCTCCAGCTCCCCATGGCCGGTTTCGAGGGCCTGCTCGCCCTCGGCCAGCAACTGCGCGTAGCTGAGCACCTCCGGCCCAGCCGTCGACCTGCCCAGCTGGTCCCCGCCTGATGCCACCGGGTCCCCGCCCGCGGCCACCGGGTCCCCGCCTGATGCCACCGGATCCCCACCCGCGGCCACCGGGTCCGGCTCGAGGACCACGATCGCCTGCAACTCGGGGAGCCGGTCAGCCACCGCCTGCCAGGTCGCCAGGAAGGTGGCGTCCTCCACGATCGCGACCTTGGCCTGGCAGTTGTCCGCGATGTAGGCGATCTGATCGGGGGCGAGGGTGTTGTAGACGGAGACGGGTACACCACCGGCCAGCAGCACGCCCACGTCGGCGATCACGTGCTCAGGCCGGTTGGTCATCATCAGGGCGACGTGGTTGCCGTGGGTCACACCGCGTCGCCGCAGTGCCATCGCCACCCGGCTGGCCTCCTGGCGGTACTGGCCCCAGGTGTGGGTCCGGAAGCCCTCCCCCTCCTTCACCTGGAGCGCGACCGAGTTCCAGTTGGCGTCACAGGTGGCCGCGAACACGTCCAGCAGGGTGCGGCCCTCGGTACGCGCGAGGATCTCCTCGCGCACGGTGCACGTTGCGTCATCTCCCACGCGGTCTCCCTCCGCTCGTTCAGCGAAGCACAGCCGAGGAAGCCGCCCGGGTCAAGCCCCTGTTGTCTCCGAGGCGGTCGCGTGTAGCGCCGGCCCGGCCCTCACACCCCCAGATCACGCCGGTCGTAGGCGACCACGGCGACCACCAGGCTGACCACCGTGAGCGCCAGCAACGCCCCCGCACCGGCCAGGCCGAGCCCTTCGTTCAACGGATCGTTGCCCAGGTACCAGTGGAAGGGCGAGAGCTGCTGGAGCCAGGCACCATCGTCGACCAACGGAGCCAGCGCATCGACGATGTAGCCGAGCACCGTGACCGTGGCACCGACCGCCAGCGCCAGCGCCCGACGCCCCGTCGCCGCGCCGATGGCGAAGGTGACGCTGCTCATGGCCAGCACCAGCAGCAACAGCCCTGCGGTCGCTCCGATGAGCGGTCCGGTGCCGACCTCCATGTCCAGGGCGCGCACCAGACCCAGGGAGACCCCACCGACGATCACCGCGAGCCACACGATGGCGATCACCAGGACCAGGTAGCGCTCCAGCAGCAGCCGGGCCCGCGCCAGCGGGCCGGTCCCCTCCAACTCGAGTCCACCGGCTTCCTCCTCGCCGGCGATCAGCCGGGCCCCGAGCCCCAGCCCGAACACCAGCATCAGGATCGGAGCCAGCAGAGCGTAGACGGTGCTCTCCAGATAACCGGCGGGTGAGCCGATGGCGTCGTAGCCCATGGCCGTCACCATCGCCTCCGGCAGGCTGTCGATGAGTGCCTGCAGCTCCGCGGTCTCACCCATGGCCGGCCAGAAGCTCACGTAGAGCGCGGTGACACCGGCGAGCGCGATCCCCCACCCCACCAGCGCGCGGCGCTGGACCCGCAGCACCCACCGCAGCGCGGGCAACGCGCCCGCCGACGGCATCGTGCGCTGTTCAGCGGTCATCGTCGGTCACCTCCTCCTCGGACACGGGGACCCGGTAGTGATCGAGGAACAGGTCCTCGAGTTCGCGGTCCTCGGCGGACCAACGTCGCACGTGGGACCGGGCCGCAACCTTGAGCAGTTGATCGGGCTCCCCGCGCAACAGGCAGCTGAGATGGTGGTCAGCCACCTCGATGTCGCTGACGCCAGGGAGGCCATCGAAGTCGCCGACATCGACGGGGTCGGCGAAGTGCAGCTCCACGCGCTGGCCGGCGTGATGACGCAGCGTTGCCACATCGTCGAGGTCGACGATCCGCCCGGCACGCACGATGGCCACACGCTCGGCGATGACCTCAACCTCGCTGAGGACGTGGGAGGACATGAAGATGGTGGCACCGTCGGCCTGTGCCTCGCGGACCATCGCCAGGAACTCCTGCTGGAGGAGTGGGTCGAGCCCGCTGGTCGGCTCGTCGAGGATCAGCAGCTCGGGACGGTGCAGGAAGGCCTGGATGACCCCGACCTTCTGCTTGTTGCCCTTGGACAGGCTGCGGATGGGGCGGTCGAGGTCGAGGGAGAGCCGGGTGGCCAGCTCGCCGATGCGCTGCGCTCCAGCCCCACCACGCAGCCGGGCGAGGTGGTGCAGCAGCTCGCCTGCGGTGGCCCGCCCCGTCATCGCCAGCTCGCCGGGGAGGTAGCCGATGCGGGCCCGCTGTTGCGGGCCCCCGGCGCGGGGTGGGGTCCCGAACACCTCGGCGTGTCCGGCGGTGGGGCGTAACTGGTCCAGCAGCACGCGGATGGTGGTGGACTTGCCCGCCCCGTTGGGCCCCAGGAACCCGAAGACCTCGCCGTGGGCCACCTCGAGGTCGAGGCCGTCCAGGGCGCGCACGCGGCGGGCGCCGCGCCCGTAGTCCTTGATCAGCCCTTCGGTACGGATGGCAGGGTTCATCGCGGATCAGGCCTCCTCGTGGGGTGCAGCGGTTGCCATCGCCGCCGTCAGCTGCGCCGAGGCCTGCTCGGTCATGATCCCGCGGCCGAGGATGTCGAAGGCGGGTGCCACGTAGCCGAGGAGCTCCTCGGGTGCACCGAGCAGGTCGACACCCAGCAGGCGTTGCGCGTGCTCGTGCAGCACCAGGGCACCCATCGACCACAGCAGCAGCACGGCCGCCCGCTGCCGCGGGTGATCCGTCGCCCGCAGCATCCCGGCGGCCTCGCCGTCAGCCATGTAGGCCACCGCGTCGTCGACCAGTTCGTCGAGCAGTTCGGCGACGTGCGGCGAACCGTCGGTCAGGGTGCGTGCCAGGTAGGCGAGCAACGGGGGGCCGTCGGCCCCGGTGCGCAACGCGGCGATCGGATCGAGGTCAGCTCCCTGCCGCACGGAGTCGGTCTTGCGGGTGCGGATCAGCGCGGCCACGTGCCGGTCGCACGCGACACGCAGCGCGTCCTTGGTCCCGAAGTGGTGGATCACCAACGCAGGCGAGACACCCGCAGCCTCGGCGATGCGGCGCACCGGGGTGGCGTCCACCCCCACCTCGGCGAAGCAGGCGATGGCCGCATCACGGATCCGCGCGGACGTGGACCGGTCGTCGGTCAGCGTGTGGTCGGTCGTGGATGGCAGGCCCGGTTCTGAATGCATGTTCAACATGATGAACGCGCGTTCACCCCCCGCCTAGGGGCCAAGGTCCCGCTCGCTTGTCGCGCAACGCGCTCGCAGGCTGCTACCGCGCCGGCAGGCACGGCCAACGCACGCCCGGGGGGCCGCGGCCGCCTGCCCCTCACGCCCGAGCGGCGGCCAGCAGCGCCTCACCCCCGAGTGGTCGTCGGCCGCCTGCCCCCTCACGCCCGAGCGGCGGCCAGCAGCGCCTCGGCGGGACCGAGGTCGAAGGGGTCGGCGCACCCCACCATCAGGTGGGTGATACCGGCCTCGAGGTAGTCGTCGAGCAGTTCGATGTGCCGCGCACCGATCAGCGCGGTGCGCTCGATCTCCGCCGGATCGCGGCCGAGCCGCTCGCACCAGGTGTCGAGCACGGCGTTCTTGTGCGCGAGCACCTCAGGCTCGCCGATGCCGTTCCACTGATCGGCGTGCTGGGCGACCAGCCGCAGGGTCACCTGTTCACCACCACCACCGATCATCAGGGGCAGGTCACCGACGGGCGGGGGGTTCAGCGCCGACAGTCGTTTCCGGATGCGGAAGAGGTCGGCCTCGAGGTCCCGCAGTCGGGCGCCACCGGTGCCGTAGGGGAACTCGTACTCCTGATAGTCGCGCTGGAACCAGCCGGCACCGATGCCGAGCACCGCCCGGCCGCTACTGAGATGGTCGATCGTGCGGATCATGTCCGCCAACAGGTGCGGGTTGCGATACGACGAGCAGGTGACGAGGTTGCCGATCGTGACCCGGGAGGTCGCGCCGGCGAAGGCGGCCAACAGCGTCAGCCCCTCGAAGTGGGCGGCGTCGGCGTCGCCGTAGAGGGGGAAGAAGTGGTCCCAGGTCCACAGGCTGTCGAACCCGGCCTCATCCACCCGTCGCGCCGCGTCGAGCAGCGCCCGGGTCGTGGTCGCCTGGGGTTCCAACTGCACCCCGACCTTGCACCGTGCCACCTCGGCTCCTGTCCTGCGATGGAGCGCACGACACTACTCGGCGTACGCCCATCGCAACAGGCCCGCCGGCCCGCACGCGGCAGCCATGGTGCTCGGCCACACGGCACAGGCCGTTCCGTCAGCACGCGGCAGCCCTTGTGCACGGCCACACGGCACAGGCCGTTCCGTCAGAACGCGGCATCCACAGCGGCCGCGACGAACACGAGGGCCAGCCACACCGTGGAGAACCCGAACAGGCGCATCGCCGTGCGCACATCGACGGCACGACGCAGTTCATGCGCCAGCAACAGCCACAGACCGGTGAGCACCAGCGAGGGCACGATGAACAGCCAACCGGCCTGCGCACCGGCGATGTACAACAGCACGATCGACAGCAACAGGTAGCTGTAGAACAGGATCTGCCGGGTCGTCTCCTCGTTGCCGTGGGTGACCGGCAGCATCGGCAGCCCGGCCGCGGCGTAATCCTCGCGGTACTTCATCGCCAGCGCCCAGAAGTGCGGCGGCTGCCACCACAGCATGATGGCGAAGAGCAACCAGGGGCGGGGGTCGGCGAGGTCACCGCCGGTGACCGCGGCCCAGCCGGTCAACACCGGGACACAACCTGCGATACCGCCGATGACCACCCCCTGGGAACTGCGGCGCTTGAGCCCCAGGGTGTAGACGAAGACGTAGAACAGGATCGCGCCGGTCGCCAGTGCGGCGGCGACGAGGTTGACCAACAGCGTCAGCCAGGCGAACCCGACGACCCCGAGCACGAGTCCGAGGATCAGCGCGCCCTGGGGTGCGATCTCATCGGTGGCCGTCGGCCGCGCCGAGGTGCGACGCATCCGTCGGTCGATGTCACGATCGAGGTGGTTGTTGAGGGCGTTGGCACTGGCCGCTGACAGTGTTCCACCGATCAGCGTGGCCAGCACCAGCCAGGTGGACGGCCACCCCTGCTCGGCCACCACCATCGCGGGAACGGTCGTCACCAGCAATAGCTCGATGATGCGGGGTTTGGTGACGAGCACGTAGCGCTTCAGTACATCGAGGGGCCCGCCCCTGTGCTCGTACCGCCCTGCGGTGTGCATCGGGCCGACCGGCCCGCCGCCGTCAGCGTTGGCGTCGGCCGCAGTTGCTTCCACCGAGGTGGCGGTCGCACCGGCGACGGTGGGTTCCGCGGCATGCGGGCCCACGGCATCGTCACCTTCGGGGATGGGACGCTCGCTCATGGCCGCGTGGCCTGCGCTGACGAGCCGGTGGTGGCCGCGGGCGGTGGCGGGTCAGTGTCCGCGGCCCCGTGGTCGGCGTTCGAGGTGACGGAGCGGACCTCCACGAGGTGGCGTGTCCCGAGCCACAGCAACAGCAGCCCTGCACCGATCGCGGTGGCGTAGAGCACGAGGTGGACCGTGATGAAGGCTGCCGAGAAGCTGCCGGTCTCACCGAGCAGGTTCACGATGCGCGTCCCCCACAACCACAACTGGAAGACGCCGAGGGCCAGCAGCAGCACGCCCCGCCGATGGTGGGTACGAGCCGGCAGACTGACACGGTGAGACGCGGNGGGCGGTCGGAGCACGCGGGAATACCCTTGGACGGGGTGGTGGCAGGGTACGCAACGACGCCGGGGGGATACGACCCGCGCGGTTGGCAGCGGTGACCAGCGCACACCAGCGGCGCGCTTCCATCCGACACCCCACCCCGCAACGGTGCCAGACGTCGCATCGTCCCGGCACGGTGGTGACCGCGCCTGGGGGGACAGGGGCAGGCGCCGCGGGCCGTCCCGCACGCCGACCGGCACGCGCACGCGCAGCCCACACCGTCCC
>SL_7KL_010_BRINEDRAFT_10000990_pt1 | contig 13596 bp, 11 predicted proteins | sample SodLak_010_BRINE_FD_10663 | JGI IMG/M metagenome (IMG submission 10663)
TGCGAGCCGTCCGAATACGTCAGCTCCAGGATGCGCGACTTCTGATGCAGCTGGATATCGGTGGGTCGGTGGGTACTGCTCATGCGGCCTCCAGAATCCACAGTCCGGGCGCCGCCCGAACCGAATCAGCGGACCGCCAAACGGCGGCCATCAATGGACTGCGAGGATACCAGCCCTGCGGACCAGCGTGGCATCTCCCCTCGCGCCGCAGGCCTGCCGGCTCGCTAAAGTTTATCGCGCAAGTCTTCCTGAATATGTGCCTTCGCGTCGCTTGGAGCGTGCTGCCGTCCTCTTCGTTGTGGCCGTCACCAAATTTGCGCCGACACAGCGCTATTCCAGTTTTATTAAATGCTGCCTTTCATACGAGCGGCATATGCACCCATATTAAAGGCGGTGGACTTCTAGATCGGGTGCCAGAGGTCAAGCCCATCTAGTCCCGCCGCGCGAGTGAACGCTTTTTCCGGAGAGTAGTGTGCAGAAGCTGGCAGGGGGGGCGGATTGATCGTGCAGCGGTAACGGAGAGTCCGTCCACGATGGATGAAGAACGAGAGATCGGTTACGGATCGTCCCATCCGCTTCTAACGTAGAGAGGGAGGCTTGCGCGGGATATGTCGCGGGGTGCGATCTTTGAGTCCGGGCGTCCCGGCGCTGTCAGGCCGAGCGCCAGTCGCGCGAAGCCTCGCGATAGAAGGTGGCATCCGCGGTGGTGGCGCCCTGCAGGGAGCAGACGGCGGCTGCGAACTGGAGGGCGCGGTCCAGGGTGGTTGCCCAGGGCCAACCGTGTTGCTGGCCGATGATGGCGACACTGGCGAAGGCGTCGCCGGCCCCCACGGCGTCGCGGAAGCCGTCGACGGCGGGGGCCGGGGCCTGCCAGTGCTGGCCATCGGTGGTGTGGATGGCTGCGCCGTCGGCGCCGTGGGTGATGATCAGGGCGGAGCGGATCGCGGCGCGTTCCAGGAGCGCCGCCGAGCGCTCCGGTGCGGCGACGTCGGGGGCCAGCGTGGCCGCCTCGTCGGTGTTCAGCTTGACCACGTCGGCCCCGCGCATCAGCGCGAGGACGTCGTCAGGCTGGTACCACGGTGCGCGCAGGTTCACGTCGACGAAACGATGTTGTGCACGGGCCTGTAACCGTTCCAGTAGCTCGCGGTTGTCCGCGCGCATGGCGAGCGTGCCGTGATAGAGGAGGCCCGCGGTGTCCGGCAGCTGGTCCGCCCATTCCGCCGGAACGGTGTCATAGGCCTGGTCAGGGACGATGGTGTAGGTCGGTTCGCCGTCTTCCAGGGCGATGCGGACCTGGCCGGTGGGGGCCGCGGGGTGCCTGTACAGGCCGCGGGTGTCCATCCCGATGCGGTTCATGCGCTCGCGGATGCTGCGGCCGTCCGCGTCGTCCCCGACTCCGCCCACGAAACAGGCGGCCTCGCCCAGCTGGTGCAGGTTCCAGGCGACGTTGAAGGGCGCGCCGCCGAGGACGCGCGTACCGTCGGGGAAGCAATCGACCAGGACTTCGCCGAAGATCAGGTGGGGTTGAGGCGTGCCGTTCATGGGTTCCCTCGGCAGTGGATCAGTCGCCGGCCCGCTCGATGCGGTCACGGCCTCGCTTTTTCGCTTGTAGCAGCGCGTGGTCGGCGGCATCGAATATCGCCTCCGGGGCGGCGGCGGGGTCGATTCCGGCCAGCCCGGCGGAGATGGTGACCTTCAGACGCGTCTTGCCGGAGCGCACGATCAGACGGTCCACAGCGTCGCGGATGGTATTGGCCTGGCTGTATGCAGCGTCAGGTTCGCGATGGATGATCATCACGAATTCCTCCCCGCCGTAGCGCGCGACGAAATCCGGCTCGCGCACGCCCTCGGCCAGGATCTCGGCGACCGCCCGCAGGACCTTGTCGCCGGCAGTGTGGCCGTACTCGTCATTGATGGTCTTGAAGTGGTCGATGTCCCAGACCAGCAGCGAGGCCGCGCCCGATTTCTCGAGTTCTGCGGGGAGTTGCTCCAGCCGCTGTTCGAAGGCCATTCGATTGGGCAGGCCGGTGAGGCTGTCGCGGCTGGCTTCGGCGCGCGCCTGTTCCAGCCGGTTGCGCAGCGCTTGCACCTGACCCTCCAGGCTGCGGCCCTTGGAGCGCAGGAGGCGGTTCCGTTCCTGCACCACCTGCAGTTCGTCTTCCTGCTCGTTCCGAAACGTGGTGACGCGCTCCACCATGCGGTCGAGACCGCGGGTCACCTCGGTGCGCAGCGTCGCGAGGTCCTCGACGTCGACCACCCGGCCTTTGATGTGTTCGACATCCCCGGAGATCCCCGCGTGCAGTTCGGAGACCGATTCCCGGGCGCGCTGGCCGCGCGCCTCGTCTTCGGACAGGGCGGTATCCACGTCTTCCAGGCGGTGCCAGATCTCGCCGACGACCTCGGTGAGTTCTTCGCGCTCCGTCATTGCCTGTTCGCACTTGTCGTGCATCACCGAAAAGAGGCGTGTGAGGGTGCGTTCGATCTCTGCCTTGTCGCGCCGATCGGCGGCCCGGGTGAGGGCCTCCAGCTCGGGGTCGAGGAATTCGAAGCCGAGCAGGCCACGCTGGACGACCGCGAGGATGCCGTCGGCCAGGTCCTCTCGCTGATCGCTGGAGCGCACGGCATCGGCCAGCTGGCCGCTCAGGCGATCCAGCCAGGCGGTGTCGCCGGGGTCGGATTCGATGGCGCGGGTCAGGTCGCGCACGGCGCCTTCCAGTGCCGGCACCTTCGCGGAGACCACCGCGAGCGATCGCAGGGCGACGCGGCGGATCGCGTCCTGCAGGGCGCGCTCCCGATCCAGCGAGCGCTCGAGCTCGATAATGGTCTTGCGCAGATCGCTGTCGGACATCGGGAAATCCCGGATAGTAGGCGCGCCTATTTAAACGCGGAAATGGGGTGGATGCCAGGGAAACACGGACTAATGTACACACTGGCGCTCGAACCGTACCCGTCTTTCGACATCGGTTTAGTGCGCTGGATCATGAAGGGCCTGGCGCTGCGGCAGTTCGATCTCGATACCGACCGGCAGGTGGTCGGAGAGCGCCACGTTGTAGACACGCACGTCGCTGACGTGCAGGTCGGGGGTCAGCAGGATGTGGTCGAACACCAGGCGCGGGTCCCAGGCGGGATAGGTGGCCGGGCAGGCCATCGGCTCCATCAACCCGGTACGCGCGATCAGTTGCCGCAGTTCCTCGCTGTCCTGCTGGCAGTTGAGGTCGCCCATCACGATGGCATGCGGAAAATCCTGGATGCGCTCCGCGACGTAGGCCAGCTGGGATTTCCGCGTGCGCTTGCCCAGGGCCAGGTGCAGCAGGAACAGCACCAGCTCCTCGCCGTCGCCCATGGCGTAGCGGGCCTCGATCGCGCCGCGGCCGGGCAGCGCTCCGGGCAGACGGTGCATTTGCACCCGGTCCGGCTCCAGGCGCGAGAACAGGGCGAGGGAGTGCTTGGCGAACTGCCCCAGATCGCGGTTGATCCGGTTGTAGGTATACGGGAAATGCGCACGTTCGGAGAGATAGGAGGCCAGATCGACGAAGTTGCTGCGCAGGCTACCCCCGTCCAGTTCCTGCACACCGACGATGTCGAACTCCGAGATAAAGCGCGCCACCCGGTCGAGGTTGTCCATGCGCCCACCGTAGGGGAGCACGTGCTTCCAGCTGTTGGTCAGGTAGTGATGCAACCGGGAGGAGTGGATGCCGACCTGGGCGTTGAAGCTCAAGAGCCGCAGGCGCTGGCTGCCCTGCTCGTGGTGATATCCCAGGCGTTCCGGGGTGGAGGCTTCCGGTTGTGTCGCGCCCTCGGGCCCGGTGGGCGCGGTGCGATCATGGCCGGACGCGATCGAGGTCATCGCGGGTCGTCTCCTGCTGGCGGGGAAGTCCGCGTTGTCAGAATGGACAAACCAGTTCGCCCAAACGTTCCGTCAGCTTCATGTTCTCGCTGTAGTCCACTGGGCAGTCGATGATCGTGACCCCGGGTGTTACCAGGGCCTCGCGCAGCGCCATCTCCAGGCTGTCGCCGGGTTCGATGCGCACGCCGTGCGCCCCGAACGACTGCGCCAGCTGCACGAAGTCCGGATTGCCGAACTCGACGAAGGCCTTGCGGCCATATTCGCGCACCTGCTTCCACTCGATCAGGCCGTAGGCGTTGTCGTTCCAGATCAGCACAACGAAGTTGAGGCCCAGGCGAACCGCCGTTTCCAGCTCCTGCACGTTCATCAGGAAGCCGGCATCGCCGGTGACCGCGACCACCTGGCGTTCGGGGTGGAGCTTGGCGGCGGCAATGGCGCCCGGCAGCGCAATGCCCATGCTGGCAAAGCCATTGGAGATCAGACAGGTATTGGGTAGCTCGCAGCGGAACATGCGCGCCATCCAGAGCTTGTGCGCGCCCACATCGGTGATCATGATCGCGTCGAGGTCGGCGGCGGTGCGCAGATCCCAGATCAGCTTCTGCGGCTTGAGCGGCACCTGAGTGTCGTTGCGGTGCTCGTTCATGTCGTCGATCAGGCTCTGGCGTAGCGGGCGCAGGATGGTCTCTTCGCGGGGGCTAACCTGTTCCGCCAGGCGGTGCAGGCAGGTCGTCAGATCGCCCAGTACCTCGGCGGTCACATTGTAGTGACCGTCGATCTCGGCCGGCGCGGAGTCGATATGGATCAGGGTCCGGTCGGCGTCCGGATGCCAGAAGCTGGGCGGGTATTCGACCAGATCGTAGCCGATGCAGACGATCACATCGGCCTTGTGGAAGCCGAAATTCACGAAGTCCTGGCTTTGCAGGCCGACCGAGCCCAGCGCCAGCGGGTGGCGGAACGGCAGTACGCCCTTGGCCATGAAGGTGTTGGCGACCGGAATGTTCAGGGCGCTGGCGAGCATGGCCAGGGCGCCGCTGGCGCCGGAACGGATCACGCCGTTCCCGGCCAGGATCAGCGGGTGCCGGGCCTCGTTCAGCAGGCGCGCGGCCGCCTCCAGGGAGGCTTCGGCCGGTACGGCGGCCGGGCCGGCATGTACCGGCAAGGGTGGATTCGGGCACGGCAGCGAGGCGATGTTCTCTGGCAGCTCGATGAAGCTGGCACCGGGTTTGCCGCCTTCGGCCCACTTGAAGGCCTTGCGGATCACCTCGGGCAGAATCTCGGGTTCCAGCACCTGTGAGCTGTACTTGGTGATCGGCTGGAACAGGCCCTTCAGGTCGAGGACCTGGTGCGATTCCTTGTGCAGCCGATGGGTGCTGGCCTGGCCGGCAATTGCGACCAGGGGGGCGTGATCCATGTTGGCGTCGGCGACGCCGGTGATCAGGTTGGTGGCACCGGGCCCCAGGGTCGCCAGGCAGACGCCCGCCTTGCCGGACAGCCGCCCGTGAACGTCGGCCATGAAGGCCGCGCCCTGCTCGTGACGGGTGGTGACGAACTCGATGGGGGAATCGGCCAGGGCGTCGAGAACGGCCATGTTCTCTTCCCCGGGGAGGCCGAAGATGCGTTCAACGCCCTCCTGTTCGAGGCACTCGACCAGACGCTGCGCGGTGGTCGGATCGCTCATGGCCGAACCCGCCGGAACGGGCCCGCGTTAGCCGCGGGCACGTTCGATCAGGTAGTCGGCAACCTCCAGCATTTCGTCGTGCCCGCCGGCCATGCTGGCAGAGACGATAGCCTCGCCATTGACGACCAGGGTGGGGACGCCGCCCACGCCGTAGTCCTGTACCGCCTCGGTGGCCTCGACGATCCGCTGGCGAATCGCGTCGGAGCGCATGGTTTCGCGGAACTCGTCGGCGTCCAGTCCGCGCTGGTTGATGAAGCGCAGGATGGCGCTTTCCGAGCGCAGCTGGCGGCCCTGATCGTGGATCGCGTCGTAGAACGCCTGATGCACTTCGTCGAGCACGCCCAGCTTTTCTGCGGTGTAGTAGACCCGGGCATGCAGCGCCCAGACATCGTTCATCGGTGCTGGCAGGTATTCGAACTGTACGTCGTCGGCCAGGCCGGGCTTCCACGCCTGGACCTTGGGCTCGAATTCGTAGCAGTGCGGGCAGCCATACCAGAAGATCTCGACGACCTGGATCTTGCCGTCCTCCAGGCCGGTGTCGAGCGGCGGCTGGATGGCGCGGTAGTGCTGACCTTCGCGGTATTCGGCCGCGAGGCTGGTACCGGTGGCGAGCAGCAGGCCGGCGCCGCCCAGAGCGCCCATGAATTCACGACGCTTCATTTACAGTTCTCCGTAGGAATGCAGGCCGGACAGGAACATGTTCACACCCAGGAAGGTGAAGGTGGTGACGAACAGGCCGATGATCGCCCACCAGGCCATGACCGGACCGCGCCAGCCCTTGGTAAAGCGCATGTGCAGCCAGGCCGCGTAGGTCAGCCACAGGATCAGGCTCCAGGTCTCCTTCGGATCCCAGGTCCAGTAGCCGCCCCAGGCCTCGGCGGCCCACATCGCGCCGAGCACGGTGGCGATGGTGAAGAAGGCGAAGCCGATTGCGATGGCCTTGTACATCACGCTATCCAGCGCTTCCTTGCTGGGAATGCGCTGGGTGATGGCGGCGTCCGGGCGGGTCCGTTCCAGACGGTGCTTGATCAGGTAGGCCACGCCCAGCATGGCGGCGATGGCAAAGCCGCCGTAACCAACGAAGTTGGTGGGCACGTGGATCTTCATCCACCAGCTGTTAAGCGCCGGGACCAGGGGTTCGATCTCCTGCGCGCCGCGGCTGAACATGTACCACAGCAGGAAGGTGACCGACGCGGCGATAACCAGCATCACGAACGCACCCATGGTGCGCTGGCCGGTGCGGCTCTCGTAGTACAGGTACATCAGGGTGGTCATGGCGGCCAGCAGGATGAACACCTCGTAGAGGTTGGCCACCGGGATGTAGCCCCAGGTCGGGTCGGTCAGGTAGATCTCGCGCCAGCGCACGAGCAGGGCCATCAAGCCGGCGCCGGCGCCGATCCAGGCAAAAGCCCCGCCGACGCGGGTGGGGAAGTCGGAGCGGCTGAACAGGCCCGTGACGTAGGCGACTGTGGACAGGTACAGGAAGACGCTCATCCACATGACACCGGCCTGACCGGAACCGACGTAGTTCAGCCAGAAGTTGGTGCTGCCGCGGGCGAGGTCATCGGCGTATAACCAGATCCCGAACAGTGCGAGTACGCCCACGATGATCGAGAAGGCCTGCCATGGTCGCCAGAACCAGCCCATCCAGGCGCTGAGACCCACGGCCAGGATCAGGCCGCCGGTGTCGTAGCGGTCCATCATGTGGCCGTACTGCCAGAAGGCAATTACGCCGACCGCGATGGTCAGGGCGATATACGCCCAGTCGCGCAGCTGAATGCGCCGGAAGATGCCGGGCCGTTCGAAATCCAGGGCCTCGTGGGGTACTGACATGGATCGCTCCTCCGACTGATTAACTTCTAGTCGTTCTTGTTGTTTGATTCACGGGTGCTGTCATCGGCGTTGCCGACTGGCTTCTGATCGATGATCCAGCGCTTAAGATGCGCGAAACGTTCCTCGAATTCCACTTGATGGCGGTTGCTGGTGCCGGCCATCACCACGTGGGTGCCTTCGCCGTCCTCGCGCCGCCGCGCCATGATCCACAGGCGCTGATAGGACACGTAGAACAGCAGGAAGATCCCGACAATCAGCATGGTGCTGCCGACGTACACCGTGCTCTGGCCCGGGGCGCGGGCGATCTGCAGGCCCGAGGCCTCGCGGTGCTCGAAGTCCTTCAGGTGGAAGAAGAACGGCGACTGATACAGGCTGATCGCGTTGATCGCCGAGATTGTGTCCTCCAGGAAGCGCTGTTCTTCTTCCTGGATCGAGACCACACCCTCGTCCTGCAGGACCTCCATGTAAAGCCCCTGGAGGCCGGCGTGAAGGATGCGGACCATCAGGTCACGTACTTCCTCGATGCGATCGGCCGGGACGCGGCGTTCGATCTCGTTGTGCACGGCCATGTAGCCGCCCTGGGCAAACAGCCCCATCAACTCGGCCGCGGTTTGCGCAATCGCCTGGTTCTGCGACCCCTCGACGGTGTCGTCGTCACGGGCGACCTGGCGGGCGATCTCGTTGCGCACCTCGGGGTTGTGCAGCATGGCCAGATAGGTGCGGAAACGTTCCAGCGAGTTGTCGGCATCGGCCGGCAGGAACAGGTAATGGAACTCGTCGGCCGGGCTCTCGCGCACGCCGCTCAGGAAATACATCGCTCCTTCCTGCAGGGCCGGGCGCTGGTAGTTGCGGTAGTACAGGCCATGGCCGGTGCGATCCATCAGGCGGAAGTCGAAGCTCGGGCCCATGTGCCGGTTTTCGCGCACGCCTTCTTCATTCAGGAGCGGGACCACGTTCTCCAGCTGGAAGTTGGTGAACTCGATGGTACGGGTATCGCCATCCGGGGTCGGGATGTCCATCTCCTGGAACACGCGGCCGGGGACTTCGAGCGCTTGCAGCGCCTCGGGACCCAGCGGGATGGCGTCGATGTCCAGGCGGGTGCCGCCGTCGGCAAAACTGGCCTGGAAGATGGCGTAGCCGTTGTAGATCAGCGGATAGTTGACCGAGATCGTATGCCGCAGCGGCTCGTCGCGGTTCGGATCGTGGATGATCAGGTCCGATTCGTAGGAGCTCTCGGCGCCGGTGGAAAAGCGCTCAATGCGGAACTCCTCCAGTTCGATGCGGAACGGCAGTTCCTGGACGAAATAGCCCTCCCGCATCGGCAGGAAGACCACGTTGGCCGAGGCGCCCTCGGGGATCTCCACCGAACCGCGGAAGGACGGGTTCCAGTCCGGGATCCAGGCTGAGCGGGGGACCTCGGAGATCGGCACGCTGCGGGTCTCGATCTCCAGGTTCCCCAGCCATTCGTTGATCTTGAGCAGGGTCGTGCCATCGGCCAGGGCACCGACACAGATGACGACAATACCGACATGGGTCAGCAGGTAGCCCAGGCGATTCCAGCGCCCGCGCATCGCGGCAATGACGGTCTGGCCGTCGGTGCTCTTCTCGCGGGCCCGGAACCCCTGGGCCTTGAGTACGCGGTGGGTATGCTGCAGGAATTCATCCTGCGGTTGATCCAGGTCCGCCTCGGCGCTGGCATTGAACGAGCGCAGCGACTTTTCCTTGACCTGTGTGTTGTAGCGACGCAGATCCTTGATCAATCCAGGGGTCTGGCGGTAGACGCAGAATGACGTGGAGATCACCAGGAAGGCGACGACCAGGAGGAACCAGGTGGCCGAATAGACCTGGTACAGCCCCATGCCGGCAAAGATCTCGTGCCAGAACGGACCGTAGTCCATCAGGTACTCGGTATAGGGTTCGTTCTGTACCAGGACAGTGCCGATGACCGACGCAATCGCGAGCGCCACCAACAAGGTGATCGCGAGGGTCATCGAGCCCATGAAATCCACAAGGATGCGGCTACGCCGCGGCTTGCGGGCGGCTTTCTGGCGAGATGCGGAGGACGGGCTGGCGTCTGCGGCCTGATCGATATTCGACATTCTGAAACCTGCTTTAACCCTGGCGACTATGCGAAGCAACCCGAGGGGGTTCAATTTCCAAGACAAACTGCACGGGCGTTCCGCGAGCACTGGGTGGACCGATGGCGTGCCGAGGAGTTCGGTCGTGCCCCACCATGACGCAAGCGGCTACGAAGGCATTCCCGCAAAGCGTGTTTTTCTTGCGCCCAACAAAAAGGGGCGGCCGAGGCCGCCCCTTCCCTGGGTCGCTTCGCCGCCGATCCTGCGCGGCGCAACTGCGGACCGGATCAGTTACCGGTCTGCAGGCCGGCCATGTACTGGGACACGGCCTCGATGTCGGAATCCGACATGTTGCGCGCGACGTTGCGCATCATGCGACCGTTGTCGTTGGCGCGATCGCCGCTGCGGAAGTAGCGCAGCTGGTCGGCGCTGTACTGCGCGTGCTGGCCGGCGACGGCCGGGAACATCGCTTCCGGATTGCCGTTGCCGTTGGGGCCGTGGCAGGCGATGCAGGCGGCGACATTCTGCGACGGGATGCCGCCGCGGTAGATCTGTTCGCCGCGCTCGACGACGTCTTCGTCGGCGGTGCCGCTGCTGATGCTCTGTTCGGCGTAGAACGCCGCAAGGTCGCGCATGTCCTGCTCGTCCAGGTTGGCGACTTGGCCCAGCATCAGGCTGTTCACGCGGCGCTCGGACTTGTAATCCTGCAGCTGCTTGGTGGTGTACTTCGGGTGCTGGCCGGCGAGCTTGGGCCATTCCGGGTTGACGCTGTTGCCGTCAGCCTGGTGGCAAGCCGCGCAGGACTGGGAGAGTTCCTGGCCGCGCTGAGGATCGCCCGCCTGGGCCGCCGACAGCGGGAGCAGCAGGGATACGGACAGGGCAGCAAAGAGAGCGGAAAGCTTGTGGTTCATGATGGAGAATCTCCTGCTTGTAAATGCGTGCCGGGTCTCGACCCGTTCCTTGTGCCCCATGGTAGGGCGATCAACATAAGGGGCGCAGTTTATAGCACAATGCTAATTTGTACTCAAAAATAAACCGAGCCCCGCACTCGGCCAAGGACTGTATCCTCCCATGCAACCCCGATTCCGCGAGACCGCCTTCATGCGCGGGGTGGCTCAGCTATCCCAGCTCCCCGAGGATGCCGGCGTCGAGATCGCCTTTGCCGGGCGTTCCAATGCCGGTAAGTCGAGTGCCCTGAATGCCCTGTGCGGGCGCAAGGCACTGGCGCGGGTCGGGCGCACACCGGGACGCACCCAGGAGATCAACCTGTTCAGCCTGCCGCCGGCCGAGCACTGGCGGCTGGTGGACCTGCCGGGTTACGGCTTTGCCAAGGTCTCGGCCGGCAAGCGGGCCGAGTGGGACCAGTTGCTGGGGGCATATCTGCGGACGCGCCAAAACCTGATCGGGCTGGTGCTGATCATGGATATCCGCCGCCCGCTGACGGACCTGGATCGCCAGCTGCTGGAGTGGGTCCCGCTGGAGCGCTGCCGCCTGCACTGTGTGTTGACCAAGGCGGACAAGCTCTCGCGCCAGGAGGCCGATCGGCAGCTGCGCAAGGCCCATGGCGAGCTCGAGGTCATGGGCGTGGAGGCGACGCTGCAGACCTTTTCTTCCCTGAAAAACCAGGGCGTGGACGATTTGCGCGGCCTGCTCGGCGACTGGCTGGTTGACCACGAGTCCGGTTGAGCCACGGGCATGGGGCCGGGTGTCAGGCGTTGGGTCAGGAGGCTTGGACAAAAAGAAGCCCCGGCCTTGGGGTGGGACCGGGGCTAATTTCGGCCTCTACAGGGGGTGGAGAGGCCTAGTGCCCGCTCAGGGAGAGAAGCGGGCCGCGCTGGGCTAGAGCGCTTATGAAGTGAGAAAGCGTCGTCCGGGCAAAGTTCCGGCCGGATCCGTCTGGATTGCGATTTTTTTCACAGAATCGATTGCCCCGGCCTTACACAGGCGTTCTGCGTGAAAGGGGCGAACTTATTCGCGGCCTTCATGGCCCTCCATTCGGGCCTGCAAGGTAGCCACCAGCTCGCTTGCCGATGTCCCGTGCGGGTGGATCTCCAGGAGTTCGCCTTCGGGCCCGATCAGGTAGGTGGAAGAGCTGTGATCCACCACATACCCCATGGCCGAGTCGATCTCGGTGCGCTCGTAGAACACCCCGTAGCGTTCGGTGATGGGGCGTAGCTCCTCGTGGGAACCCGTGGCGGCCTGGATGGCCGGGTGGAAGTGGCCGACGTAGGTTTCCAGGCGCTGGGCGTCGTCGCGTTCCGGGTCGACGCTCACCAGTACCGCGGCGACCTTGTCCTCCAGTTCCGGGGGCAGGCGATCCAGCGCGGCGCTGATCCAGCCCAGGCTGGTGGGGCAGGCATCCGGGCAGGCGGTGTAGCCGAAGTACACCCAGACGTATTGCCCTTCCAGGTCCGCGAGCCGGAACCGGTTGCCCTCGGTGGATACCGGCAGTTCGATCGGCCCGCCGGATACCGCATCCGCCACCGGCAGGCGTTCGTGGTCGGCCCCCTGGGGCACGGGCGGCGGTGCCGGGCGGAGCATCACGAAGACGAGCAGGGCGCCGGCCGCCAGCACGGCCAGCGCCCATAACAGGCTGCTCAGCGGAATGCGCTGCATGTCGATCTCCCTCAGGGTGTGTCGCTGTGGCTGCGGCGGGTGACGAAGCGGAACTGGACCCGGGCCGCATCGGGGTCGCCCGCGGGCATGACGGTGGCGGCCCAGGTCATGGCCTCGGTGGTGCAGATGGGCAGCGTCGTCTCGCCGGTGTAGCGGCCGTCGCCGGTATGTTCCAGTCGCGGGCGCTGGAAGCCCATGTACATCTCCACCCCGGCCAGGTCCAGTTCCAGGGCCTCCGGGTCGCCCAAGTGGGTCCGCGCGGTCGCATCCAGATCCAGGGTCAGGGCCAGGGGTTGCAGCATCGGCACCGGGCGCGGCGCGATCTCCAGGGTGAGCGTGCCGCCTGCCGGATGGGTGGCGGTGCAGGGGGCGACGTTCAGATCGCACTCGCCCGGCTGGAGAATCGTGACGTCGCCCGAACCGCCGGTGTCCAGATAGCGATCAGCCAGCACCCAGGCCGTAGCCAGCAACAGGATCGCGACCAGCCAGGGGGCGACCCGATTGAAGCGCATGGCGGGCGCGTCCGTCATTTAGTGCGCATCGTCCCAGTTGGCGCCGACGCCGATATCCACCACCAGCTCCACGTCGAGATCGGCGGCGCCGCTCATGGCCTGGCGCACGAGGTCGGTCAACGCATCCAGTGCGTCGTCGGCGACTTCGAATACGAGTTCATCGTGTACCTGCATGATCATGCGGGCATCGATTCGCGCCTCTGACAGGTCGTTCGCGACCCGTACCATCGCGCGCTTGATGATGTCGGCGGCCGTGCCCTGCATCGGGGCGTTGATCGCGACGCGCTCGGACTGCTGGCGCCGGGCGCCGTTGCGACTGTTGATCTCCGGCAGGTACAGGCGGCGACCGAACAGCGTCTCGACATAGCCGTTCTCGCGCCCGCTGGCGCGCGCCTTCTCCATATAGTCGTGCACGCCGGGATAGCGATTGAAGTAGCGGTCGATGTATTCGCGCGCCTCGCCCTGCTCGATGCCGAGGTTGCGCGCCAGCCCCCAGGCGGACATGCCGTAGATCAAGCCGAAGTTGATCGCCTTGGCCGCCCGGCGCTGGTCGTTCGAGACCTGGTCTGGCTCTGTGCCAAAGACCTCGGCGGCGGTCGCGCGGTGGATGTCCTGCCCCTCGGCGAAGGCGCGCAGCAGGCCCGCGTCCTGCGACAGGTGGGCCATGATGCGCAGCTCGATCTGCGAGTAGTCGGCCGCCAGCAGCTGGTGGCCCGCCTCGGCGATGAACGCTTGCCGGATGCGCCGCCCGGCCTCGGTGCGCACCGGGATGTTCTGCAGGTTTGGCTCCGACGACGACAGGCGCCCGGTGGCCGCACCCGACTGGTGATAGGACGTATGCACCCGCCCGGTCTTGGGGTGGATGCGCCGGGGCAGGGTCTCGGTATAGGTGCTGCGCAGCTTGGACAGCCCGCGGTGTTCCAGGATCAGGCGTGGCAGGGCGTAGTCACCCGCCATCTGTTCCAGCACGTCCTCGGCGGTCGAGGGCTGGCCCTTGGGCGTGCGCCGCAGCACCGGCAGCCCCAGGCGTTC
>SL_7KL_010_BRINEDRAFT_10000991_pt1 | contig 13584 bp, 11 predicted proteins | sample SodLak_010_BRINE_FD_10663 | JGI IMG/M metagenome (IMG submission 10663)
CGGGCGACGCCTATCATGTGGTCAATGGCTCGACCGTGCTGATCGACAAGGGCTATCACCCCTGCTGCGTGCTACCGGGGTATGAGATGTATTATTTCACCATCCTCGGCGGGCAATCGCAGCGCAGCCTCAAGCAGTATTTTCAGCCCACCCATGCCGAACAGCTGCACACGATCCCGGGCATCATGGACATGGTGGCGAAGTTCAAATGACGCTGGCGACACTCGCGCAAGTGCTGCGCCCGGCCGTGGCACAGGGCTATGCCGTGCCGGGGCTGGTCTGTCTGGGCTGGGAGGATATGCGCGCCTATGTGGCGGCGGCCGAGGCCGAGCGCGCGCCGGTGATCCTGCAGGCCGGTCCGTCCTGCCGCGCGCACACCCCCCTACCCGTTCTGGGCGCGATGATGCGGCATCTGGCGGACAGCGTCGATGTGCCGGTGGTGGTGCATCTCGATCACGGCTACACCTTGGACGAATGCCGCGAAGCGTTGGACGCGGGGTTTACATCACTGATGTATGACGGCTCGCGCAAGCCGCTGGCGCAGAACATCGATGAGACCGCGCAGGTGGCGGCGCTGGCCCATGCGGCGGGCATTTCCTGCGAAGGCGAGATTGGCTTTGTGGGCTATGCGGGCGGGGACGCCTCGGCGGGCACGCATCTGCAGACGGATCACGAGGGCGGGCTGGACGAGCCCCGCATCCGAGCGATCGAGGCCGCGACGAACGTGCCGCTGGTGATTCACGGCGGCTCGGGCGTGCCGTACGCGCAGCGCGCGGCGCTGGCGAAGGGCTCGCAGATCGTCAAGTTCAACATCGGCACCGAGTTGCGCATGGCTTTCGGGCAGGCGCTGCGCGAAGCCGTCAACGCCGATCCGGACCGCTATGACCGGGTGGCGATCCTGAAGGAAACACATGACCCGGTGATGGCAGCCGCGCGCGCGGTGATCCGCAATCTGGGCGCATCGGGGAGGGGCTGAGATGCTGAGGATCGGACTTCTGGGCTGCGGGCGGATCGGACAGGTGCATGCGCGCAGCATCCGCGCGCTGGATAATGCGCAGGTGGTGGCGGTGTCGGACGCCATGCCGCAGGCCGCGCAGGCGCTGGCGGCGGACACCGGGGCCGAGGTGCGCGAGACCGACGCGATCCTGACCGCCGGGGACGTTGACGCGGTGGTGATCGGCACGCCGACCGACACGCATTTCGACCTGATCCAGAGCGCGGCGCGGGCGGGCAAGGCGATCTTCTGCGAAAAGCCCATCGACATGTCGGTCGACAACATCCGCGCCTGCATTGAGGTGGTGCGCGCGGCGGGCGTGCCCTTCATGACCGGGTTCAACCGCCGGTTCGACCCCAATTTCGCCGCCCTGCGCGCCCGGCTGCGCGCGGGCGATATCGGCGCGGTGGAACTGGTCACCATCACCTCGCGCGACCCGGCGCCGCCGCCAATAAGCTATATCGAGCGCTCGGGCGGATTGTTCCGGGACATGATGATACATGACTTCGACATGGCCCGCTTCCTGATGGCCGAGGAATTCACCACGCTGCACGCCGTGGGCAGTGCGCTGGTGGACCCGGAGATCCGGGCTGCGGGCGATGTGGACACGGCCGCCGTGATCCTGACCACCGCCAGCGGACGCATCTGCCAGATCTCGAACTCGCGCCGCGCCGCCTATGGCTACGACCAGCGGATCGAGGTGCACGGGGCAGAGGGCATGCTGCGGGCCGAAAACCAGTTGGAAACCACGGTCGAGATCGCCACCGATGCCGGTTTCCGCCGCGACCCCGCGCAGCACTTCTTTCTCGAACGCTACGAGGTCGCCTTCCGCGCCGAAATGCGCGCCTTCCTTGCAGCAGTGACGGGTTCCAATACACCGGACCCGGGCATTCATGACGGATTGATGGCGCAAATCCTCGCAGATGCGGCCGCGCTGTCGCGCGAAACGGGTCGGCCCGTCGATCTCCCCTCCGACTAGCCGCGATCACTCCGGCGCCACAGGAGCGCCCAGGCCAGGTAGCCGCCGATTGCAGCGCTGAGATAGGCGAAAACCATGCTCCCGGCGCTCGCCTCGACGAATGCCCAGACCAAGGGGAATGCCACCACGAGATACCGGCGCCACGCTGCGCGGAAGAAAGGATGTGACGGGTCGATCAGCCGCATTCCCGCAGTGTGCGATCAAGTCTTACGCAAGGCAAGCCCCGTGTCCGGCTGCTGCAAGGCACCGGCCTGCCGCGCAATCCGGAGCCGTCGCGTTTGTGATGTTTGGGTGGACGTGTCTGTTTTGCAAGGTGCCTGTCCCTGGAACTTCTGATCAACGCGTTCGTTAAGCCAAACGCCTTTCCTCCCACAGCATACGTCGGCCTATCGCCAGGAATATCCACTTTTTGTATGAGATCGCCGTGAAATAGCGGAGGGGATGGGTCTGGAACCGAACGTTCGCCAACCGACACACGCAGGCAAGATCCACACGCAGGCAAGATAGACGGTGGCATGTAAGACGGCCCGCAGAAGCCGTCATGCAAATTCCTGCATCGACCCAAGCAGAAGATCCGTCATGTTGACATCCATGTCTTGGGTCAGTGCGCTGACCGCAACGCCAGTGTCGAAATCGACGGCCACCCGGTCGACATGCGCATGCCCCGCAACCCTGCACGATCACCCCCACACCGCGCCCAGTTTCATCTTGTCAGCAATCCTCCGGGGGGAGTACAGCCCGCAAGGGGGCTGGCCCCCACCCGCCTCACGCGGCGCGGTCGCGAACTGCCTCGAGCGTAGACCCGACCAGCGGCAGGCGCAACCGCACCGCGCAGCCACGCTCCACCGGCAGGAGTTCCGCTCCACCGCCGTGGCGTTCGGCAATGGCACGCACGATCGCCAGCCCAAGCCCGCTGCCGCCGCCGTCATCGGCACCCAGCCGAACGAAGCGCTCGAACGCGTGTTCGGCCGCGGCTGCCGGGATACCGGGGCCGTCGTCGCGGACCTCGAGCCGAGCCTCGCCCGCGGTCAAGGACAGGTCCACGCGCACTTGGCTGCCACGCCCCGCGCCGTAGCTCAGCGCGTTGTCGATGAGGTTGTCCACCGCCTCGGCGAGCAGAACGCGATTGCCCTGCACCGTCACCGGCTGTGGCGGCGCGTCGAAGGTGACCTCGACCCCGGCGGTCAGGGCGCGCGGCACGTGCCGCCGCGCCACCTCGGAGACCAGTTCTCCCAGATCGAGCGTATCAGCGCGCGGCGGTGCGTGGGTCGCGGTATCGAGGTTCAATAACTGCCGTGTCATTCGCGACAGTCGCCGCGCCGCCTCGGCCAGATCGGCCAGCCGCGCGGTCCGTTCGGCCGGATCGCGGCTTTCCAGCGCCGCGTCGGCCTGGGCATGGATCGCCGCCACCGGGTTGCGCAACTGGTGTGCAGCATTGCCGATGAAAGTGTCACGCCGCTCCAGTTCGCCTCGCAACCGGTGGAACAACTGGTTGATGGTTGCCACCAGTGGCGCCACCTCGGGCGGGACGGGGCGGCGGATTGGGGTCAGCTCATCGGCGGTGCGCTGCGCCACCGCCTCGCGCAGCCCAGCCAGCGGCGCCAGCCCGCGGTTGATGCCGAACCAAACCAGCGCCGCCGCCGCCAGCACCAGCGCCGCCAGCATCGTGCCCGCCTGCATCAGCAGGATCAGGCTCAGCCGCTCGCGCTGGCGCACGGTCTGCCAGACTTGCACCGTGGTCCAGCCGTCAAAGACCGGATCGGCGATGAACTCGCGCTGGACCACCACGCGCACCGGATCGCCCAGATAGCGGGCGTCGAAGAACACCGGCTTTCCGCCCGGCAGGTCGGCGGGCAGCGGGTCCACCGGCGCATCGCTGTAGCCGGCCACAAAGCTGCCCTCGGCCGCCGAGACCTGGTAGTAGACCGGGTCGCCGATGGCGCCGACAAGCGAGTCCAGCAGCGCATCGGCCAGCACATCGCCCTGGGTCAGCACCACCTCGCGGGCGACGGCGTGGGCCACGACCTTCAGCGTCTGGTCATAAAGCTCGGTGCTCATATCGCGCGCCTGCACGTAGCGCAGGGCGCTGGCCGCCACCGCAACCACCACCAGCGGCAGCACGATCAGCACGAACAGGCGCGCGCGCAGGCTGCGGACCGACCCGTGGGCCGTCCACGCGCTCATGGCGTTGCCTCGAGTGTCAGCATATAGCCCAGCCCCCGGATGGTGCGAATCGCCACGCCACCGCCATCGACCTTGCGCCGCAGCCGCGAGACCAGAAGCTCGACCGCATTCTCCTCCACATCGGCGCCGGTGCCATAGATCCGGTCACACAGCGCAGCCTTGGAGATTACCCGCCCGGCGTGATCGCTCAGCGCCTCCCACAGGGCCATTTCGCGCCGCGANAGCGCCACCTCACCCCAGGGCGCGGTCAACTGGCGCCCCTGCCGGTCGAAATCAAGCGCGCCGAACCGTTCCGAAGCGATCAGAGCCGCCCCACGTCGACGGCCCAGCGCGCGCACTCGGGCGCGTAACTCCTCGATTTCGAAGGGTTTGGTCACATAGTCATCCGCCCCCGTATCGAGGCCCGCCACCCGGTCTTCCAACCCGACACGGGCGGTCAGCGCCAGCACCGGAAGCGCCGCCCCTCGCGCGCGCAGATCGCGGATGATATCCAGCCCGCTGCGCCCTGGCAGGTTGATGTCGATGATCGCCATATCGGCCCCGTCGCGCGCCAGAAAGGCCGCGCCCTCCAAACCGCAGGCCAGCCAGTCAACCGCATGACCGTCGGCTTCGAGCGCCTGCGCCACCGCACGCGCGAGCATGGCATTGTCCTCGATCAGCACGATCCGCATGGCCGCACGCCCCTCTGCAGGTGCCGCTCCGGCGCCGGAGCGGAAACCCGGGACCGGAAATTCGACGTTTGACAGCTTACCGACAGTATTGCCACATAGAAAGCGCTACACGTCGCCAGCGCTGCCACGCGCCATGCTGCAAATGGCAAGGGTCGCGGGGCACTCGGCGGACGTGATGTATAATGGGAGGAAACAGACATGACCGACATCACCCGCTTCACGCGGCGCGCCCTGATGGGCGCCACCGCCATGGCCGCAGCAGCCTTTGCCCTACCGGGCGCGGCGCAGGCCGACTACGATTTCTCGGGCCAGACCGTGGAATGGATCATCCCCTTCGCCACCGGGGGCGGTTCGGACACCTGGGCGCGGTTCAACGCGCCATTCCTGTCGCGGCACCTGCCGGGCAACCCCACCGTCGCGGTGGTCAACGAACCCGGCGGCGGCTCCACGCGGGGCACCAACCTCTTCGCGCAGCGCGCGCAGCCTGACGGGCTGACCATTCTCGGCACCTCGGGGTCGACCCAGTTCCCCTATCTGCTGGGCGACCCGCGCGTGCGCTACGAATACCAGGACTGGTCCGTGGTCATGGTCAGCCCCACAGGCGGGGTGGCCTATGTCTCGCCCACCACCGGCGTTTCGTCGATCGAGGATGTCGCCGATCTGCAGGGACAGCGGCTGACCTATGCCAGCCAGGGCGCGACCTCGCTCGATCTGGTGCCGATGCTGGCCTTCATGCTGCTGGATCTGGATGTGAACTACGTCTTCGGCTTCTCCGGACGCGGCGAGGGGCGGCTGGCTTTCGAGCGCGGCGAGACAAACATCGACTACCAGACCTCTTCGGCCTTCATCAACAACGTCACCCCGCTGGTCGAGGCTGGCGAGGCGATCCCGCTGATGAGCTGGGGCGTGCTGGATGAGGACGGCAACCCCCAGCGCGATCCCACCTTCCCGGACCTGCCGATCATGGAAGAAGTCTACGAGATGGTGCATGGCGAAGCGCCGTCGGGCGACCTCTATGATGCCTACAAGGCGTTCAACACCGCCGGTTTCGCCGCGCAGAAGATGGTCGTGCTGCCCGAAGGCGCCTCGGACGAACTGGTGGAAACCTACCGCCAGGCGTGGCGCGATGTCTTCGCCGACCCCGAGTATCAGGAGACCGTGGGCGACGTGCTGGGCGCCTATGGTCAGGTGACCGACGGCGGCGCCGAGGCGCTGTTCCGTGCAGGCACCAACATCGGCGACGATGTGCGCAGCATGATCGTGGAGATGCTCGAGCAAAACTACAACGTGCGGCTGGGCGACTGAGCCGCCCCCGCTGACACGCTGACAGGCCCCGGTCACCGTCCGGGGCCTGTTACCGCCTTCGCGCGCAACCGCCCGCCGTGCCCGCGCAGCCCCGCGCGGACCGATCGGCCCGGCCAACGGGGTCCGCCATGACCGAGATCTTTCTCAGCGCCCTCACCGACATACTGACCTTCCAGCACATCGGCTACATGCTGCTCGGCGTGATCGTGGGCCTCATGATCGGGGTGTTCCCGGGCCTCGGCGGCATCGCCGGGCTGTCGCTGGTGCTGCCCTTCCTGTTCGGGCTGGACACGACCAGCGCGCTGGCGCTGCTGATCGGACTGATCGCCGTCATTCCCACATCGGACACCTTTGCCAGTGTGCTGATGGGTATACCCGGCTCATCGGCCAGTCAGGCGACCGTGCTGGACGGCTTTCCCATGTCCCGCAACGGCGAGGCCGCGCGCGCGCTTTCGGCGGCTTTCTTCGCCTCGCTGGTGGGTGGGATCATCGGGGCGGTGATCCTGACCGGTTTCGTCCTCGTTGCGCGGCCGGTGATCCTGTCGTTCAGTTCGGCGGAACTGTTCATGCTCTCGGTCTTCGGGCTGTCCATGGTGGGCGTGCTGGCGGGCAAGAGCCTGGTCAAGGGGCTGGCGGCCTGCGGGATCGGGCTGGTCATCGGCTCCATCGGCGGGGCGCCGGCCACGGGCGAGTTCCGCATGGTCTATGGCGTGGACTACCTCTATGACGGCATCCCGCTGGTGATCATCGGGCTGGGGCTGTTCGCGGTGCCCGAGATCGTGGACCTTCTGCGCCGCGACCGCTCCATCGCCGGCGAAGGCGGGCTTGGCGCGGGCTGGTTCGCGGGCATCAGTGACGTGATCCGCAACTGGTGGCTGACCCTGCGCTGCTCCTCCATCGGGGCGATGATCGGGGCGATACCGGGGCTGGGCGGCACGGTGGTGGACTGGATCGCCTATGGCCATGCGGTGCAATCGACCAAGAAGAACCCGCATTTCGGCAAGGGTGACGTGCGCGGGGTGATCGCGCCCGAAAGCGCCAACAACGCCAAGGAGGGCGGCGGGCTGCTGCCCACGCTGCTGTTCGGGATCCCCGGCAGCGGTGCCATGGCGATTTTCCTGGGCGGGATGGTGATCCTGGGCATCCAGCCGGGGCCGTCCATGGTCGGCACCAATCTGGACATGACCTATACCATCGTCTGGTCGCTGGCGCTGGCCAACATCTTCGGCGCAGGGCTCTGCATCCTGCTGGCGGTGCCGATCTCGCGGCTGACGCTGATCCCCTTCAAGCTGCTGGCCCCCTTCATGATCGTGGTGATCTGCTTCGCTTCGTTCCAGGCGACGCGGATCCTCGAAGACATGCTGGCGCTGCTGATCCTGGGCGTGCTGGGCATCTACATGCGCCGCTTCGGCTGGCCGCGCCCGGCGCTGCTGATCGGCTTCGTTCTGGCCACGCAGGCGGAAACCTACCTCTATCAGGCGGTGCAGTTCTACGGCTGGGAGTTCCTGACCCGTACCGGCGTGCTGATCATCATCGCCCTGACGGCGGGGTCGATCTGGCTGGGCGTGCGCGCCAAGATCAGTTCAAGCTCGCGCGACGAATTGCTGGCCGAGGAACCAGCCCACGGTCCGGGCGTGGCCGAGAACATCCGCGCGCGCTGGCCGCAACTGGTCTTTGCCGGGCTGATGCTGGTCGGCTTCGGGCTGGCGCTTCAGGATGCGCTGCAGCAATCCTTCCTGGGCCAGGTGTTCCCGCTGATGATGGCGGCGGCGGGGGGCGTGTTCACCGTCGCGGTGATCGGCTTCCTCGTCTTCGGGCGGGTCAGTACCCCGGCGGCGGTGGACGGTGAAATGGGCATCGGCACCGACGAGGCGGTCCCCGAACGCTCGATGCCGGCGAGCCTGTTCTGGCTGGCGGCGCTGGTTGCGCTGACCTGGATGACCGGGTTCTACATCGCGATGCTGGTGTTCTTTGTCGCCTTTCTGCAATTCCGCGCGCGGGCAAGCTGGCTGATGACCGCGCTGCTGACCGCGGGGGCGGCAGGCTTCGTGCTGCTGCTGGCCTGGTCGCTGAACATGCGCTTTCCGGGCGGGCTGTTGCAGGACATGTATCGCCTGCCCTGGCCCTTTAGCTGAGGAATGCGATGACTCAGACCGCGATCCCTTTCCTGCTGATGCGCGGGGGCACCTCGCGCGGGCTCTATTTGAACCGCGCCGACCTGCCCGAGGACCGCGCCACGCTCGCGGGGGTGCTCAACGCCGCCATGGGTGCGGGCCAGCCGGTGAACGCCGACGGGATGGGTGGCGGGCAAGTGGTCACGAACAAGGTGGCCATGCTGTCAACGGCTAGTGACGGCTGGGCGGATGTGGACTATTTCTTCGCCCAGGTCTCGCCGGGGACTGCGCTGGAAGTGGATTTCCGCCCGACCTGCGGCAATATCCTGTCGGGCGTTGGCGCCGCGGCGCTGGAAATGGGGATCGTGCCCGCGCAGGGGGACGAGACACGCCTGCGCATCCGCGCCGTGAACACCGGCGCGCGGGTCGAGGCCGTGGTCCAGACGCCCGGCGGGCGCGTGGCCTATGAAGGCGCCACCGCCATCGACGGCATCCCCGGCACGGCGGCGCCGGTGGCGCTGCGGTTCATGGACACGGTCGGCACGCTCTGCGGCGCCATGCTGCCCACGGGCAATGCGCGTGAGGCGATCGACGGGGTGGCGGTCACACTGATCGACGTGACAATGCCGATGATGATCGCGCGCGCCGAGGAACTGGGGCTGACGGGGGACGAAAGCAAGGCCGCGATCGACGGCGACGCCGCGCTGCTGGCGCGGATCGAGGCGCTGCGGATCGAAGCCGGCCAGCGTATGGGGCTGGGCGATGTCAGCGCCTCGGTCACGCCGAAGGTAGGGCTGCTGGCCGCGCCGCGCGGGGAAGCCGGCGCGGTGGCGGCGCGGTATCTCACGCCCTGGGCGTGCCATCCGACCATGGCAGTCTCGGGCGCGCAATGCATCGCCGCCTGCGCGCTGCTGCCGGGGTCCGTGGCCGAGGGGTTGGCGGTGGTGCCGGAGGCCGGGCCGGCGAACCTGCGGATCGAGCATCCGATGGGGCATATGGACGTGCTGATGGATTTCGCCCGCCACGGCGCCGCGCTGGACGTGCGCAGCGCAGGCGTGCTGCGCACAGCGCGGCTGATTGCGCGGGGCGAGGTGATGATCCCGGCATCGGTCTGGGCTGGGGGCGGCTGACCGGACGGGCTTTCCGGTGGCTGACGCCGGAGGGGGGCGCTGCCCCCCGTCGCCCGTTCCGGGCGACTCCCCCCGGGGTATTTTTCGGCAAGATGAAGGGGTCGGGAGGGCTCAGGCGCCCCGTCGGTCCGCCATCAGCGCGGCGAAGCGGTAGAAGCCATGCACCATCTTGGAATAGGGGATGAGCAGGAAGAAGGCGAGCACGGCGCCGAGGTGGACCGCCAGCAGGGCAGGAACGGCCGCCGTGCCGGTGGCGGCGTAGAGCACAAGCCCGCTGGCGGAGACGAAGAACAGGAGTGCGGTGAACCCCATCTCGCCGCCCCAGACGCGGGTTGCGCCAAGGGCGGGGTCGGCGCGCAGCTTGAGTGCCATGAGCGCGCCGGAGCCGAGACACAGCAGGATGCCGCCGGGCACGCCCAGCAGTTTCGGCGGGGTCCAGAAGCCGTAGGGGGCGGGCCAGTTCATCCCGTAGTGCATGAGCGTGGCGACCGAGGTGGCGGCGAAGCACATCATGAATCCCCAGAGCGTGGCCAGATGCGCATGGCGCCGGGCGTTGGAAAAGCGGTCGGCTTGCTCGAAATTGCAGCCCTGCCCCTGTCCACCATCAAGGTTGCGGCCCCGTCCGGCGGCTTGCGCCGCGCGGGTGATATCTGCCAAGCCAACACGCCCGCCGCCGATGGCACTCCACCAGGCGCGCAGGCTGATGGAGACCGCGATCAGCGGGAGGAGAAAGGCGGGCGCGAAGATCGCCACCATCGCGTTGTGCGAAAGCGTCGCGTAGAAGCCTTCGCCGCTTTCGGGGCGCAGGGCGGCGATGGCGGCGATAAGCGCGGCGAAGCCTGCAATCAGCGCTGCGGCCAGCGCCAGCCCGCTGCGGTGAAAGAGCCGCGCGACGGGCTGCGGCCAGGCGTAGTCTTCCCAGTCCTTCTGGCGCACCTCGGCCAGCGCGGCGGGGAGGTTGACGGCGAATTCATGCGGGGGCGTGTACTGGCAGGCGTAGTAGCAGCCCCGGCAGTTGTGGCAGAGGCTCGCCAGGTGGCTGATGGCGCCCGGCTCCATCTCGGTCAGACGGGTCAGCGCGGGGAAGACATCGCAATAGCCTTCACAATAGCGGCAGGCGTTGCAGATTTCGAGTTGGCGCCGGGCCTCGTCAGTGGCCGGGGAGGTGGCTTTGGGGGTGCTGTCATAGGGCATGGGCGGCGGCCTCCTGTCCCGCGATGCGTCCGAAAACGGTACCGATGGTCATGCCGAACCCGGCCAAGTATCCCTGGCCCAGGATCGACCCGGCCATGATCTCGCCCGCCGCCCAGACATTGGCGAGCGGGCCGTGCCCGCTCTGGACCTGCGCACGGGCCGAGACCTTCAGCCCCAGATAGGTGAAGGTCACACCCGGGCGCAGCGTGTAGGCGGCGAAGGGCGGCGTGTCGATGGGGCGCGCCCAGTTGGTCTTGGGTGGGGCCAGCCCGTCGGTCGCCAGACCGTCCAGTTCGGTGGGGTAAAAGGCGCCGGGGCGGCAGGCGGCGTTGTATTCAGCAACCGTCTTGGCCAGTTGCGCCGGGTCAAGGCCGAGTTTTCCGGCCAGTTCCTCCAGCGTGTCCGCCGTCTCGGGCGGGAACACCGTGGGCATGAACAGCCCCCGCGCCTTCGCGTCAATGATGGCGTAGGCCACCTGTTCTGGCTGTGCGGCGACCAGTCGGCCCCAGATGGCGTAGCGCTTGGGCCAGACGTCTTCGCCCTCGTCATGAAAGCGCATGCATGCGCGGTTGACCACCACCGAAAACGGCACGCAATCGAGCCGCGTGACAATGCCGCCGTCGAATTTCGGCGCCCGCCCGTCGATGGCCACGGCGTGGCACTGGGTCGGATCGCCCACGCTTTCGGCGCCCTGGTCCAGCATGTCGCGCAGCACCTCGCCCCGGTTCCAGGGCGTGCCCCGGATCAGGAAGTTGCGCGCCGCAGGCCCCCAGGCGCGGGCCAGCCAGTCCAGATCGGCCTGAAACCCGCCCGAGGCGAGGACCACAGCGCTTGCGGTGATGCGCGCGCCGTCTTCAAGCGCCAGCCAGCGGAAGGCGCCGCCCTCGATATGCACATGCGCGACCTTGGCGTTGTAGCGGATGGTGACGCCCAGATCGGCGGCCGTGGCGTAATACGCGTTCACCAGCGCCTTGCCGCCGCCCAGAAAAAACGCGTTGGTGCGCCCCAGTGACAGCGTGCCCGAGAGCGAAGGCTGGAAGCGGACGCCATGCGCCTCCATCCACGGCAGCGCCGCCTCGCTTTCGCGGATGGCGAGGCGGGCGAGGTCCGGGTCGGTCTTGCCGCCGGTCACGCGGATCAGGTCGTCGTAATACTCGTCCTCGTCGTAGGTATCGGTCAGCACCGACAGCGGCCCGTGATGCATGCAGCGGAAGTTGCGGGTGTGGCGCGAATTGCCACCGCGCATGTGTTCTGGCGCGGCTTCCAGCAGGATCACGCGGGCGCCTGCCTCGGCGGCCTCGATGGCGGCGCAGAGGGCGGCATTGCCGCCGCCGACCACAGCGACGTCCCAGTTCGGGTGCGGGGGCGGCTCAGTCAATGGCGCCTCCCTCCATGTCTGTCAGCCGGTCCGGGGCGTCGCGCAACTGACGCAGGCGAACGCGGTGCGCGGCCTCGATATGCGCGCGCATGGCGGTTTCAGCGGAGGCGCCGTCGCGGGACTGCAACGCTTCCAGCAGGGCGGCGTGCTCATTGGCGGCGCCCCGGGCGCGGGCCGGGTCCATCAGCGTGGTGGGGCCCAGGATCATCAGCGTGCGCCGCATGCTGTCCATGGCCCGGCGCAGGTAGCGGTTCTTGGCCGCGTTCAGCACGCCCGCGTGGAACTGCGCGTTCAGCCGCGCGATGGCGCCCGCGTCTGCGGCGGCGGCCATGGCAGTGTTGATCTCGGCCAGTTCCGAAAGCTCCAGTTCCGAAGCGACCCGCGCGGCCAGCCGTGCCGCCGTCCCTTCGAGCACGGTGCGCATCTCGTACAGTTCCATCACTTCGGCATAGCCAAGGCGGCGCAGGCTGGCGCCTTGCCGGGGAATGTGCTCGACGATCCCGTCGGCTTCCAGCAGGCGGATCGCCTCGCGCACCGGGGTGCGGGAAATGCCCAGCCGAGCGGCAAGGTCGGTCTCGCGCAGCCGCGCGCCGGGCAGGATACGGCCCAGCCGGATATCCTCTAGAAGCCGGGCATAGGCGGCTTGGCCCTGCGAAGGTTCGGGAACGGGCGCTGGCGCGGGTGTCAGCATTGGCGGTCTTTGTCCCGTCTGGGGTTGCATCATGTATCCAGCTGTATACAAATGCATTCAAAGCCGTCAACCCGCAACCGGAACCCCGCCCATGCCGCTTCTGCTGACCCTTGCCATCGCCGCGCTGGGCGTAGGGGTGTTTCATGCGCTAAGCCTGCCGCTACCTTTCCTGTTCGGGCCGATGTTCGCCTGCCTGATCGCCGCACTCGCGGGGGTTCGGCTACGCGGGATACCGCCGGTGGAGCATGGCGCGCGCACCATCCTCGGCGTGGCGGTAGGTGCCTCGATCACTCCGGCGCTCTTGGCACAGCTGCCAACCATGGCCTTCACCATGGCTTTGATACCGCCCTATATCGTGCTGATCGGACTGATCGGCGTGCCGTTCTTTCGCCGCTTCGGGGGTTATGACCGGCCCACGGCCTGGTACGCAGCCATGCCCGGCGGGTTTCAGGACATGGTGCTCTTCGGCAAGGAAGCGGGCGGCAATGTCCGCGCGCTGGCGCTGATCCATGCGACCAGGGTGCTGACCATCGTGGTGATCGCGCCCTTCATCCTGGCGCTGGGCTATGGCGTCACGCTGGACGGCGCCATCGGTGACCCCACAGCCGAGATCCCGCTGCGCGAGCTGGCAATCATGGCGGCGGCGGCGCTGGGGGGCTGGTGGGGGGCGAAGCGCGTGGGGCTCTTCGGCGCGCCGATCCTGGGGCCGATGATCGTCACCGCCGCGCTGTCGCTGACTGACATCCTCCACTATCGTCCCCCGGCCGAGGCGATCATGGCGGCGCAGTTTTTCATCGGTATGGGGATCGGGGTGCATTACGTGGGCGTGACCCTTCGGGAGCTGCGCCATGACGTGGCGGTGGGCGCGGCCTTTGCGGTGGTGCTGGCGGCACTGGCCGCGGCGTTTACCCTGGTCGCGCAGCGCTACGGCGGCGCCCCGCCGG
>SL_7KL_010_BRINEDRAFT_10000992_pt1 | contig 13583 bp, 10 predicted proteins | sample SodLak_010_BRINE_FD_10663 | JGI IMG/M metagenome (IMG submission 10663)
ATATTCACACCAATCGCAGCCACTTCCTCTTCCTTAGCCGAGTATCGTGCGGCGACATCCGTTTCAAGGCGCTCACTAACACCGTCTAAATTCAGCTCATCGTCTTGCTCAAGCCACTGTGCAACCGGCGCTGACACACCAAACTGAGCCTGCAGTGCCTCCTCAAGCGCGGGCACATCCCACTGATCCTCAATCGTGCCCGGCGGCATGTGCTCAGCCACTAACGCAGCGAGCACATCATTTTGCATATCCACCACCGTGCCCGAGATGTCGTCTGATTCAAGCAACTCATCACGCTGCGCATAAATCACTCGGCGCTGATCATTCGCAACATCGTCAAAATCAAGCAAATGTTTCCGGATATCAAAGTTATGCGCCTCAACTTTGCGTTGCGCATTCTCAATAACTCGAGACACCATGCCGCTCTCGATAGCCTCACCTTCCTTCATCCCGAGTCGCTGCATCATGCCCGAAACCCGATCCGATGCAAAAATACGCAGCAGGCTGTCATCCAGAGAGAGAAAGAACCGCGTTGAGCCGGGGTCACCCTGCCGGCCCGAACGACCGCGCAGCTGATTATCGATACGGCGTGATTCATGTCGCTCGGTACCAATGACATGCAAACCACCCGCCTCGATAACCGCGTCATGACGTGCCTGCCAACCTTCCTCATCGCCTTCGGCATTACCACCCAGCACGATATCCGTGCCACGGCCGGCCATATTCGTTGCGATTGTTACCGCGCCGGGTTTTCCTGCATCAGCGATAATCCCTGCCTCTCGTTCATGCTGCTTTGCGTTAAGCACTTCATGGGCGATTTTTGCTTTGCTCAGCGCAGAGGAAATGCGCTCTGAGCTCTCAATAGAGGTGGTACCCACCAGTACGGGCTGGCCGCGCTCGTTGCACTCCTTGATGTCTTCAATAATGGCCGCGTATTTATCTTCCTGATTAAGAAAAACCAAATCATGATGATCGGCTCTAACCATGGGTCGATGCGTTGGGATGACGGCCACTTCCAGACCATAGATATGCTGGAACTCATACGCTTCGGTATCAGCCGTACCCGTCATACCGGCAAGCTTTTCATACATTCGAAAGTAGTTCTGGAACGTGATTGAGGCAAGGGTTTGGTTTTCCGCCTGAATCTCAACGCCTTCCTTAGCTTCAATGGCCTGATGTAGACCCTCTGACCAGCGCCGCCCTGGCATCGCACGGCCCGTAAACTCATCCACAATCACGATCTGATTATCACGCACTAGGTAATGGACATCGCGCTGGAATAACGTGTGAGCCCGGAGCGCCGCATTCAAATGATGAACCATCGCGATATTGCGCGCGTCATATAACGACTCGTCTTCACCCAGCATGTCGGCTTGACGCAAAAGCTGCTCTGCCTGCTCCTGCCCGTCTTCGGTCAAGAACGCCTGACGAGCTTTTTCATCAAGATGATAATCGCCCGGGCCCTCTTCTTCTTCCTGTGCAACGAGCTGGGGCACCAGCTGGTTCATTTTCAAATAAAGCTCGCTGGACTGTTCTGCCCGGCCTGAAATGATCAGTGGCGTTCTTGCCTCATCAATTAGGATCGAATCAACCTCATCAACAATGGCAAAAAATCGCCCACGCTGCATACGATCGGCCGCGCGCAAAGCCATGTTGTCTCGCAAGTAATCGAACCCAAACTCATTGTTTGTGCCGTAGGTAATATCCGCCTGATAGGCCGCGCGTTTGGCAGGCCCATCCATACCCGGCACAACAACACCCACCTCAAGCCCGAGGAAGCGATAGACCTGGCCCATCCAATCCGAATCACGCCGTGCCAGGTAGTCATTCACCGTGATGACATGTACACCATGCCCCGGCAACGCATTCAAATAGGCAGCTAGCGTGGCAACCAACGTCTTCCCTTCACCGGTTTTCATCTCAGCGATACGGCCTTGATGTAGCACCATACCGCCGATCATCTGGACATCAAAATGCCGCATCCCGAGCGTGCGCTGAGCAGCCTCGCGCACCAGCGCAAACGCCTCAGGCAGCATCGCATCCAGCGTCTCGCCGTCAGCAATGCGCGCTCGAAGCGCAGCCGTTTGTTCAGGGAATGCCTCGTCAGGCAGCGCCTGCATCTCCGGCTCAAGATCATTGATCTTTGAGACTTGGCGTGTGAGCTTTTTCACCAGCCGATCGTTACGACTACCAAAAACCTTTTTTCCGATTGCACTCAGCATGATGAGACCTGGTTGGCATTGCACAGTATTAGAACGCGTTACTATAACGCATCAGAGCGATTTGAGCAGGGAACGAGATGACAGATAAGACCAGCGGTGAACCTCAGCCTGTCCATCAAATTTTCGATCAGGGCCAACATCAGCTCAGTGAGATTGCTGCAAGGGCTCATTTTCTTCAAAAGGCAGCGCAGCAATTACAAGCGGTATTGCCTGATCGCCTACACTCGCAGTGGACCATCGCGGCGCTAACCCGGGAGCAGTTGATTGTCGTTACAACCAGTGCTGCATGGGGGACATTACTGCGCGGCCATCAGTCTCAGCTATTGCGTGAAGCGGAATGCCTTATCGGTGAGAGACCCAAACAATTCAAACTACGGATTGTTGCTCCACCGGCTGAAACACCCAAAGCATCGGCACCTGCCATGAGTGCAGAGACAATTGACTATTTAGAAACCGCCGCGAGCGGCATGATTGACCCGCGGCTGCAAGATGCGCTGAATCAGCTCGCTGCCCGTGGCCGACAACAAAAACGCGAAGACTAAACGACTGGCAGGGGCTGATCGTACGCGATTGGCACCGTCTCAGTCTCATCCTCAAAGGTCACTTCTTCCCAAGCATCTTGGCGCTGAAGCAACTCAAGCAGGATTCTGTTGTTCATTTCATGGCCCGATTTGTAGCCATGAAAGGCACCAATCAGGCTCCGATTAAGCTGATATAGATCGCCGATCGCATCAAGAATTTTGTGCTTGGCAAATTCATCTTGGTAGCGCAAACCATCTTCGTTTAGCACACGATAGTCATCAACAACGATTGCGTTATCTAGACTCCCGCCCAGCGCAAGATTATTCGCTCGAAGATATTCAATATCGCGCATAAACCCGAAGGTGCGTGCCCGAGCCACCTCTTTCACAAACGAGGTTGACGAAAAATCAACCTCCGCCGTTCTTGCGCCTGACTTGAACACGGGATGATCAAAGTCGAGCGTATAGCTCACTTTAAATCCGTTATGCGGCTCCAATGCCACAGATTTACCGTCCTCATCCTCAATCTTTAATGGCTTAATGATTTTCACAAATCGCTTAGGCACATCCTGCTCGAGTGTGCCCGCCGAACGGATTAAAAACACAAACGGCCCAGCGCTTCCATCCATAATCGGCACTTCAGGCGCCGACAAATCAACGTAAGCGTTGTCGATCCCCAAACCTGCCATGGCTGAGAGCAAATGCTCTACGGTTGCAATCCGCACACCGTCTCGGATTAGGCAGGTGGAGAGCACCGTATCGCCCACGTTTTCCGGATGAGCGGCAATCTCGACAACAGGGTCCAAATCGACCCTACAGAACCGTATACCGGTGTCGGGGGGTGCAGGCCGTAACGTCAGGTAGACCTTCTCCCCTGTATGCAAACCAACACCGGTTGCCCGGATACTATTCTTTAAAGTGCGTTGTCGTATCATCACTTGCCGTTATCTCAGCGGCGCCCCAGTTGTGTTATTGCCATAGTTTAGCAGACTACCATTCAGTCCGCCTGCCTCCTTAAAAATGCGGGGATATCTAAATACTCCATGTCATTATCAACCGCTGCCGCGGCACCTCCAGCGGCTGCCTGGCGACGCGGGGCTGCGGAAGCCTCAGGGGCTGCAGCAGTTGCTGAGTCGCGGCTAACCAGCCGTGGCGTGCGCACTGAGTCTGACGGGCTCATCGCCGCTTGTGCTGAGGGCAATCCCGTTGCAACCACTGTGACTCGCAGTTCGCCCTCAAGCTCAGGATCGATCACGGTACCCACGACGACCGTGGCATCTTCAGAGGCAAAGTCTTTCACCGCGTTACCCACCTCATCAAACTCACCAATCGACAGATCAAGTCCCGCCGTGACATTCACCAACACACCACGTGCGCCAGCAATATTGGCATCCTCAAGGAGCGGGCAGGCAATCGCGCGTTCAGCCGCATCGCGGGCACGATTCTGACCACTGGCTTCGCCAGACCCCATCACCGCCATTCCCATTTCTGACATGACCGTTCGCACATCGGCGAAATCGACGTTAATCAAACCCGGCCGTGTAATCAGTTCGGCGATGCCTTTTACCGCGCCGAGCAATACATCGTTAGCCGATTTAAACGCATTGAGCAGGGTAAGCTCGCTGCCGAGTACCGCTAACAATTTCTCATTGGGGATCGTGATCAACGAATCCACGTCACGCGCGAGCTCACGGATGCCCTCCTCGGCAATTTTCATCCGGCGATTCCCTTCAAAAGGGAACGGCTTTGTGACAACCGCCACCGTAAGAATGCCAAGCTCTTTGGCAATCTGCGCAACCACGGGGGCAGCCCCTGTGCCCGTGCCACCACCCATCCCGGCGGTGATAAAGACCATATCCGCACCTTGCAGCACCTCGGCAATTCGCTCACGGTCATCCTCTGCCGCGTCACGCCCGACCTCAGGGTTGGCGCCAGCACCAAGACCCTTGGTGATTTCTTGACCTAACTGCAACGACGTGCGAGCGGCGCTGTTTTTAAGCGCTTGAGCATCGGTGTTCGCACAAATGAAATCGACTCCGTCGATATCGGCTGCCACCATATGCTGCACGGCATTACCGCCGCCACCGCCAACACCAATCACTTTAATTACGGCATTCTGATTGAATGAATCCATTAGCTCGAACATGATGTATCCTCCTTAGGAGACTCTTAAAAATTACCTTTAAACCAATCACGCATGCGTTCCCACAACGCATTGAATCCTTTTTCTGACGACGTTAATTCCGGATGAAGCTCCCCTCGATGCAAACGACTGAAATGCAATAAACCAACGCCGGTGGCGTAAATGGGGTTGCGCACCACATCGGTCAAACCCGTCATGTTCTGCGGCACCCCCAGACGCACCGGCATGTGAAATATTTCCTCAGCAAGTTCTATGGCGCCTTCCATCTTGGCGCTACCACCCGTTAGCACAACGCCGGCCGCGGTCATGTCCTCAAACCCACTGCGCCGCAGTTCAGCTTGAACCAGCGTCATTAGCTCCTCATAGCGTGGCTCAACAACCTCAGCGAGCGTTTGCCGAGATAAACGTCGCGCCGGGCGCTCACCGACCGAGGGCACCTCAATGGTCTCCTCGGTGCCGGCCAGCTGAGAGAGCGCACAGGCATAACGCATCTTGATTTCTTCTGCGTTCTGCGTGGGCGTGCGCAGTGCAACAGCGATGTCATTGGTCACCTGATCACCCGCAATCGGAATAACTGCGGTATGCCGGATAGCGCCTTCCGTGAACACAGCGATGTCCGTGGTGCCACCGCCGATGTCAACAAGACAGACACCAAGCTCTTTTTCATCATCGGTCAGGACCGCATGGCTCGATGCCAGCTGCTCGAGAATGACATCATCAACCTCCAGCCCACAGCGGCGAATACACTTAATAATGTTCTGCGCTGCACTAACCGCCCCGGTGACCATATGCACACGCGCTTCCAGCCGCACACCCGACATACCAATTGGCTCACGAATGCCTTCCTGGTTATCGATGACGTATTCCTGCGGCAGTAAGTGCAGAATTTTCTGATCTGCCGGAATGGCTACCGCGCGAGCGGCATCAAGCACTCGGTCCACATCACCCTGTGCAACTTCCTTATCACGGATTGCAACGATGCCATGGGAATTCAGAGACCGAACATGGCTTCCCGCAATGCCGGCATAAACGGAGTGGATCTGGCAGCCTGCCATNAGCTCCGCCTCTTCAATCGCACGTTGAATNGACTGCACGGTCGACTCAATATTGACCACCACGCCCTTCTTCAGCCCACGCGACGGATTTGAGCCAATACCAATAATTTCAACGCTGCCATCGCTTTGTAGCTCACCAACAATGGCAACCACCTTAGAGGTGCCAATATCCAATCCAACCAGCAAATTACGCTCGGGTTTACGTGTCATCAAAGGTGTCCTCGGGCTTCCAGAGCAAAGCAAATCCATTGGGGTAACGAAGATCCACCACAGACAGCACCTGCCCGGGAGATTCTTCGACTTGTGGCCAGGCCGCCAGAAAGCGTGCCAGTCTCTCTTCGACGTCCCGCCTGCCGAGACGGAGTTGTCCGCCATCGCTGAGCTGCACCGTCCAGGCGCGTCGCTCGTCCAGCATTAGACCCGTTACCACCAATCCCACGCTGGCCAGCGACGCTTCGATTGCCTGATACCGATCTAACACTCGCACTGCCGTGCCCGGTGGCCCCGCCAACGTTGGCAGCCCCGTCGGCAAATCCCGCGGGCGGAATACTTGTCCACGCTGGTTGAGCAACGCGGCGTCGCCCCATTGAGCGATCGGTCGTTGCTCGACGATATGAATATGCACCGCATCGGGCCATACACGCCGCACTGAGGCCGTATCCACCCAAGCAAGCCGCTCTAACGCCTGACGCATTGCAAGCACATTGGAGCCAAGCAGTCCGCCACCGAGATTTGGCAACACAGCCTCGCGCAAGTCCGTCTGGTGCAACTGCGAGAGTTCGCCATCGAAGCGCACTGTCTCTATTGGCAATGGTGGCGATTGAGCCCAGTTGTTGAGCAGCCAATAACCACCCCCCAACAGACCCAGCAGCATCACACCAAGAGCGACTCTGCCGATTGCTTGATAGGCTGTATTGCTCACGTTTTTCCACCATGCCTCCAACTTGTCAGCAAGATGCGCCATACCAGCTCTGTCATATCCATGCCGATGGCCCTAGCAGCAGCAGGCACCAATGAGTGATCGGTCATACCGGGAATGGTGTTCACCTCAAGCAACCAAAATTGGCCTGTTTGGTCAGCCATAACATCAACACGGCCCCAACCCAGTGCGCCAATCGCCTTAAATGCCGTCATGCAGATCTGGCTCAGGATTGCTTCCTGAGCGTCGCTCAAGCCACTGGGGATGTGCATTCGAGTGCGGTCATCACGGTACTTCGCGGCAAAGTCATAGAACCCTTCCGCAACCTCAATTCGAATGGTGGGCAAAGTCTGCTCACCGAGCACACTAACGGTATATTCCGCGCCCTCAATGCAACGCTCGACCAGCACCTCATCACCGAATTCGCGTGCACCCTGTAAGGCCTCATCAAGCCCTTCGGTTGAATTCACTCGCCGCGTTCCGAGGCTCGACCCTTCTTTGAGTGGTTTAACGAAAAGTGGAAAGCCGAGCCCCTCTACCACCTGCATGATGTTGTCGCCCGGTCGCAGCACGTACCAGGCTGGCGTTGGCAAACCAGTGGCCCGCCATATTTGTTTACTACGCAATTTATCCATGCCCAGCGCAGAGCCCAACACACCGCTCCCGGTATACGGCACACCCAACGCCTCTAGTGCCCCTTGCAAAGCGCCGTCTTCTCCACCAGGGCCATGCAGAGCAATGAACGCACGATCGTAAGCCGTGATCTCTGATAAGGGATGATCTGCCGGATCAAACGCCTCTGCATCCACGCCCTTTGCCCGCAATGCGGCTAGGCATTCCGCACCGCTGCGCAAAGAAATCTCACGCTCGGCTGAAGTACCGCCCATGAGCACCGCCACGCGCCCCATCTCCTGTGGCGTTGGCTTACCTGTTAGCGCTTCAATGCTCACGCACACTCTCCCCAATGATTCGAACCTCCGGCACGAGATCAATACCAAAACGTGACTTCACCGTTGTTTGTGCCAACGCAATCAATGCCTCGATGTCTGCCGCTGAGGCGTCTCCCTCATGCACAATAAAATTCGCATGTTTTTCTGAAATGCATGCCCCACCGATTACCGTGCCTTTTAACCCGGCCGCCTCAATCAGGCGGGCCGCGTGGTCACCAGGTGGGTTACGAAACACCGAGCCACCACTAGCCAATCCCGTTGGTTGGGTCTCTGCTCTTTGCGTGAGCAGCTCACGCACTTTGTTTTGCAATGCCAGCGGATCTGCGCCGGTTGATAAGGTCAGTGTTGCCGAGGTAAACCATTCATCGGCATGCCCGCTGACCTCCCGATAACTCACCTGGTAATCCATGGGCGTGCGCTGCTGACGCTGCCCCAGTCGATTGATAACCTCAACCGATTCAACCAATGGCCAGGTTTCACCGCCCCACGCGCCAGCATTCATTGCTAAGGCGCCGCCCAGCGTGCCCGGTATGCCAGCCAGAAACTCCGCGCCACCCAAGCCACGTTGCCCCGCCCATCGGGCCACCCGAGCGCAGGGGACGCCAGCACCCACCTTCACCCTCCCCAAGCCCAAATCGGTGATAGAGCCCAGTCCACGATGCAACCGAATCACGGAGCCAGCAAACCCACCATCGCGAATCAACACATTGCTACCTAGGCCAAGCCACAGCAATGGATCAACGGCCTCGGGGCTAAGCAGAAACTCGCTTAAATCTTCGACATCCGCCGGCTCATATAAACGCTTGGCAGGGCCCCCGACCCGCCAACTCGTTAACCGGTTTAAATCCACGTTATGCCGCAGCCGCCCACGAAGCGCCGTCATGACGAGCCCTCCTGAGTTTCAGCCAACAGCGCCGGCAAGGCTTGACCAATGCTGCCCGCGCCCAGGGAGAGCACAATATCGCCGTCGCGCAGCAGGCCTGGCATCACCGAGCAAAGTTCGTCAATGCCGCGCACCAGAACCGGGTCCACTTGCCCACGTTGACGAATTGCCCGACATAGTGAAGGGGAGTCTGCACCCGCGATCGCCGCCTCACCCGCTGGATAAACATCCGTAATGAACAGCAAATCTGTATCACTTAGCACGCGCACGAAATCATCAAATAAATCCCGCGTTCGGGTATAACGATGAGGCTGAAAGGCAATCACCAGCCGCTGCCCGGGCCAGCCACTGCGCACCGCCTCGACCACCGCAGCAATCTCCCGCGGATGATGCGCATAATCATCAAGCAGCGCGGCATGTCCGCCGGCCACCGTGAGCTGGCCGATTGGCTGAAAGCGCCGACCAATCCCCGAGAAACCCTCCAACGCCCGCTGAATCGGCGCATCCTCAACACCCAAGGCACGCGCAACAGTAATCGCAGCAAGCGCATTGAGGACGTTGTGTCGCCCGGGGAGATTCAATGTCACCGAGAGATCCGCATACCCTTCGCTGACCACGGTAAACCGTGTTTGTGACCCGGCTGCCTGCAGTTCGATAGCACGAACATCCGCCTCTGCACCGAAGCCATAAGTTTTGGTTGGTCGGGCGAAATCACTCAGCATGTCATGTAATACGGGGTCTTCCTCACAGACAACCGCAAGTCCATAAAAGGGCAAGTGATGCACAAACTCAACAAACGTCGCACGTAAGCGATCAAAATCACCCCCATAGGTATCGAGGTGATCTGCATCGACATTGGTGACCACTGCCAGCATCGGGTTAAGGTGAAGAAACGAAGCATCACTCTCATCAGCCTCGGCCACTAAATAACGCCCCCCACCCAGACGTGCGTGGCTGGCCGAGCTGTTGAGGCGGCCGCCGATCACGTAAGTTGGATCAAGATCCGCCTCGCCTAAAACACTAGCGATTAAGCTCGTTGTGGTGGTCTTACCATGCGTACCGGCCACGGCAATGCCAAAACGGAACCGCATCAGTTCAGCCAGCATCTCAGCGCGTCTTACAACCGGAACCCGCTGCGCGCGCGCTGCGGCAACTTCCGGATTATCGTCATCAACCGCCGTAGAAATTACTAGCGCGTCTGCTCCGGAGAGCTGCGCAGCATCGTGCCCGATGAATACGGTGGCACCGAGCTGCTTGAGCCGATTAGTGACTGCATTTTCGCGCAAATCACTCCCAGAAACGGTATACCCAAGATTCAGCAAAACCTCTGCGATGCCACCCATCCCGGCGCCACCAATACCCACAAAATGAATGTGGCGGACCTGACCCATGGCACCGGGCGCGCCGCGCTCAACTGCGGTCATTACTCGCTCAGTCATGCGGCCACCTCCAAGCAATGATCAGCCACACGCTGAGCGGCGTCGGGCTGCGCCAGAGCATGCGCTTTTTGGGCCATATCCCGTAGGTGGTCACGATCAGCCAGCAATTGCTCGAGCCGCTCCGAAAACAATGCTGTTTGAAGGGCGGCATCAGGCAGAATTTCAGCACCACCGGCACTAACCAGCAGTTGAGCATTTGCTGTTTGATGATCGTCTACGGCATAGGGAAATGGCACGAGCAGGGCGGGGACTCCCACTGCCGCAAGCTCTGAAATCGTTAACGCGCCGGCACGGCAGACCACCAAATCGCACCACCCATAAACACATGCCATATCGTCAATGAATAGGCGCACATCCGCCTCCAGCCCAGCCGCTGCATAAGCTGACCGGGCCGTTTCGATTGTCCGCTGACCGGCCTGATGAATAATTTCCGGTTGTTTGGATACCGGCCATTGCGAGAGTGCAGCCGGCACCGCCTGATTGAGGCTGCGTGCACCCAAGCTGCCGCCTAACACCAATAAGCGCAAACGCTCGCCCGCGCGGTTGGCATAACGTACCGCAGGCGGCTCAATTGAGATAAGTACTTGACGCACGGGATTGCCCGTTTGCACCACCGCCTTCGCGCTCGGAAACGGCGCGTTCAACCCCGTCAGCACTCGTCGTGCTAGACGTGACAACCAACGATTAGTCATACCGGGCTTCGCGTTTTGCTCTTGGATCACCAGTGGTCGGCGCAATAACCAAGCCGCCACCCCAACCGGCCCCGCCACATAACCACCCAAACCCAGCACAACGCGCGGTTGGCAACGCCATAGCAGCATCACCGCACCGAAAACTGCCCGTGTCACGCGCAAAGGTGCCAGCAGCCATCCCACCAGACCGTTGCCTCGCAACCCCCGCACCTGGAGCGATGTAAAAGGAATTCCTGCCGCGGGTACGACCTTTGCTTCCATACCATAAGGGGTACCCACCCAAAGCACCGGAACGTCGCGTGCCATCAGCGCATCTGCCACGGCCAGCCCGGGGTAGACGTGCCCTCCCGTGCCGCCCGCTGCAATGATTACAGGCGCAGCGCTCATCGCGGCCTCCTACGCTTTACAGTGCTCGCGGCCCGCTGACTAAGACGGCGCTCATAATCCACTCGCAGCACAAGACCCAAGGCTACGGCGGTCATCACAAGGCTGCTGCCGCCATAGCTCATCAAGGGCAACGTTAAGCCCTTGGTCGGCAATAGCCCTAGATTGACGCCCATATTAACGAAAGCCTGAAACCCCAAGCTCACCGCAACGCCATAGGCAATAAGCCCGCCAAAAGGCCGGTCTGCACGGAAGCTCGCCGATCCAATTAGGCAAACCCGCAAGACTAAAAATGTGTACAAGCCAATCACCACCAACATCCCGAGCAGGCCCAGCTCTTCGGCAAGCACAGCAAACAGAAAATCGGTGTGAGCCTCCGGGAGATAAAACAGCTTTTGGACGCTATTGCCCAACCCCACACCAAACCACTCTCCACGCCCAACGGCGATGAGTGACTGAGTCAGTTGAAAACCGGTATTAAAGGGGTCAGCCCATGGATCTCTAAACGCCACTAACCGCTCTAGGCGGTAGGGCGCAGAGGCCAGTAAAATAGCCCCAAGGCCAACAACGGCAACGGCAAGCATGGAGAAAACACCTAGCGAAACGCCAGCCACAAAAAGCATGCTCCCCAGCGTGACCGCCAGGACCACCAGCGCACCAAAATCTGGCTGCGCAAGAAGCAACACACCCGCTACGGCCATCACCGCCGCCGGAGCAATTAAAGCGCCGATTGTGAGCGGACCCTTCTCACCCTGACGGACCAGGTGGGCGGCAAGGTAAATAATAAAGCCAACGCGCGCGACCTCAGAGACCTGTAAATTAATCACACCTAACGGTAGCCAACGCGTTGCGCCGTTGACCTCTCTACCAACACCCGGCATCAACACAAACACCAGCAACCCCAGCGACCCGAGCAGTACAACCGGCATCCATTGCTGAAGACGCTCCAGAGGCGTTACTAGCGCTATACCGATTGCCATTGCAGCGGGTATGAGAAATAGGAGCTGACGAATTAGGAAAAATCCGGCCTGATTGCGTTCCTGCTCACCAATGGCCATGGAGGCTGACCCCATCATCACAACACCAATGCCCAGCAACAAGAGGATGGCAACGACCAACAGCCGATCATGCTCAGCCGCCAATGGGGTCTGACGCCCCAGCAAGGCCTCCAGGCGCGGGTAGCGCATCGCCTCAGCCATGCTGACTCACCCCGGTGACGAGTGCCGCAAACTGCTGGCCTCGCTCCTGATAATTCGCAAACTGATCGAAACTTGCGCAGGCTGGCGCTAAGACCACCACATCCCCTGGTTGAGAAACATGACGCGCCGCCGATACGGCATCAGCTAACGATTGCACTTGCTGCACCGCAACTTTGCTACCCAGCGCTTGAGCCAACTCGCCCGCGGCTGCACCATAAACAACGGCAGCGCGGGTGTCAGCCGGCAGCCCATCAGCGAATGCCGCAAAGTCCTGCGCCTTCCCATCGCCACCCGCCAGTAATACCAATGGCTGAGACAGTCCCTGAAGGCCTGCAACGGCGGCACCCACGTTGGTGGCTTTGGAGTCGTTAATCCATAGCCTATCCGCATACCAGCCCAGCACTTCACTGCGATGCGGCAACCCACGGAAAGCGCTCAGCGCCTCAACCATAGCCGCATCAGACCAATCCATTGTTGACCCAATTGCCAGCGCCGCCAGTGCATTATGCTGATTGTGCCGACCCGACAGGGGTAGCGCTGAGACCGGAAGCAAAGGAATTTCGCCGCGTGCAAGCCACTGCCCATCTGCTCGTGACAGCAAACGATACTCACCCGCACCCTCACCGAACCATGTCACGGCCAAACCTACCGTTGCCATAGCAGCCACTGCCAAATCCTCAATATTCAGAACCGCATGCTCAGCCTGTTGAAGAATGCGTGCTTTAGCCGATGCATAATCACGCACACTGTTATAACGGTCTAAATGATCTGCGCTCAGGTTGAGTACGGCAGCAACTGCGGGTTGCAAAGACAGCGTTGTTTCGAGCTGAAAACTCGACAACTCCAATACGAATAAATCCGCCTGGGGCTGTGTCGCCAGCAAATCGAGCGCAGGTGGGCCTAAATTGCCTCCCACAGCCACATTTTTACCTGCCGATTTGGCCATCTCGCCAACCATCGTGGTCACTGTGCTCTTACCATTTGAGCCGGTGATTGCGACGACGGGTGCCGCCACCGACTGCGCAAACAGTTCAATTTCACCCACTATGCGCTGGCCACGCCTACGCGCCTCGCGCAGCACAGGCTGCCGCGGATCAACACCAGGGCTTAATACAATCTCCGCCGCGTTCGCCAGTAGTTGCTCATCCAATCCGCCCGTATGTACTGGCACATCCA
>SL_7KL_010_BRINEDRAFT_10000993_pt1 | contig 13576 bp, 10 predicted proteins | sample SodLak_010_BRINE_FD_10663 | JGI IMG/M metagenome (IMG submission 10663)
CTTGCCGTCCTTCCAGATCGACTGGTGGACGTGCATGCCCGAGCCGTTATCGCCATAGACGGGCTTGGGCATGAAGGTGGCTGACTTGCCGAAGGAATGGGCGACATTGTGGATGCAGTACTTGTAGACCTGCATCAGATCGCCCATGCGGGTGAGCGTGTCGAACTTCATGCCGAGCTCGTGCTGGGCGCTGGCCACCTCGTGGTGGTGCTTTTCGACGACGACGCCCATCTCGGCCATGGAGGCGAGCATTTCGGAGCGCATGTCCTGCCCGGAATCCAGCGGCGGGACCGGGAAGTAGCCGCCCTTGGTGCGGATGCGGTGACCCATATTGCCGCTCTCGTAATCCGACATGGAGTTCGAGGGCAGCTCGACGGAATCGAGCACGAAGCCGGTATTGTAGGGCTCGGCGGCGAACTTCACGTCGTCAAAGACGAAGAATTCGGCTTCCGGGCCGATCATGATGGTGTCGCCGAGGCCTGTGGACTTCAGGAAGGCTTCCGCCTTCTTGGCGATGCCGCGCGGATCGCGGTTATAGGGCTCGCCGGAAGCGGGCTCGAGCACGTCGCAGACGATCGACATGGTGGGCGCCGCGAAGAACGGATCCATCACGGCCGTCTCCGGATCGGGCATCAGGCACATGTCGGATTCGTTGATCGCCTTCCAGCCGGCGATGGACGAACCATCGAACATCACGCCGTCGGCGAAGAGATCCTCATCGACCATGGTGACGTCGAAGGTGACGTGCTGCCACTTGCCCTTCGGATCGGTGAAGCGAAAATCGACGTATTTGACGTCGTTGTCCTTGAGTGCCTTGAGCACATCGTTGGCCGACTTCATGATGGACCTGTCCTCTTTTCTTGACGCTTGCATGCGAAGGATCCGGCGTGATGCCGGGCTTCGCGGTTGGTTTCCGAGACAGTCAGATCGCGTCCGACCCGGTCTCACCGGTGCGGATGCGGATCGCCTCCTCGACGGCAGATACAAAAATCTTGCCATCCCCGATGCGACCCGTCTGGGCAGCCTTGCGAATGGCGTCGACGGCCTTCTCGACGAGGTCGTCGCTGCATACGATTTCCAGCTTCACCTTGGGCAGGAAATCGACCACGTATTCGGCGCCGCGATAAAGCTCCGTATGGCCTTTCTGACGCCCGAAACCCTTGGCCTCGATGACGGTGATACCCTGCAGGCCGACGTCCTGGAGGGCTTCCTTCACCTCGTCGAGCTTGAACGGTTTGATGATCGCTTCGATCTTTCGCATGAGAAGCCGCCTTTTGCCGCGCGGTTGTCGTTCTTTGAACACCACGGTGATACCATCTTAACGACACCCCTGCCACGGCTCCGATAGGGAACCCGCTGCAGACATGCCCATTTACGCGGCGATGTTTGCATAAAATTTATGCATTCGCCACTTCTTCAGACGATTTGCGCCGTAATGTTGGGCCGTAGCCTTTCACAGGCCTTCCTCGCCGCGCGATTCCGCATTGCCCAGGGGAAAGAGATGGGTGATGCCTGTCTTTCAGGAGGAGAGCCATGAACCATCATCGCATTCTCGCCGTCGCCCAGATGCGCGAAGCCGACCGGCTCACCATCGCCTCCGGCGTGCCGGGCATGGCGCTCATGGAGCGCGCCGGCGCGGGCGTGGCGCAGGCCGCCCGCGCCATGCTTGCGCCGACGGGGCGGGTGGTGATTCTCTGCGGGCCGGGCAATAACGGCGGTGACGGCTTCATTGCCGCGCGCCTCCTCGCCGAGGACGGATACCGGGTGACGCTCGGCCTCCTCGGCCCGCGTGAAAGGCTCTCCGGCGATGCCGGGGCGGCAGCCGCGCTTTATGACGGGCCCGCCGTTGCGCTGGAGGATATCGCTTGCGACGAGGCCGATCTCGTCATCGACGCGTTGTTCGGCACCGGTCTCACGCGTGATCTCGAAGGTGTCGTCGCGGGCTGTATCGCGCGTATCGCGCAAAGCGGCGTGCCGGTTCTCGCCGTGGACATCCCCTCGGGCATCGATGGTGATTCGGGCGCCGTTCGCGGCATCGCGCTTCCGGCCACGCGCACCGTCACCTTCGCCGCGCGCAAGCCGGGGCACCTGCTGCTGCCGGGGCGTGATCTGTGCGGGGCAGTGAGCGTCGTCGATATCGGCATTCCCGATGCCACGTGCGACGGCTTCACACCCGCGCTCTTCGCCAACGAGCCAGCCCTGTGGCGCGATGCGCTGCCGCGCCCCGAATCAAATACCCACAAATACGAGCGCGGGCATGCGCTGGTGCTCTCCGGCGAGATGCATCGCACCGGGGCGGCGCGTCTTGCTGCGCGCGGGGCGTTGCGCGTCGGCGCCGGCGCGGTGACGCTCGCCTCGCCGCGTGCCGCCCTCGCGGTCAATGCAGCCCATCTCACCGCGATCATGCTCGCGCCAAGCGATTCGCCGGAGGAGCTGGGGGGCCTGCTCGAAGATCGCCGCTTCAAGGTGGTGGCGCTCGGCCCCGGATACGGGGTCGGCGAGGCGACGCGCGCCATGGTCAAGGCTGCGGCGCGAGCGGGCAGGGGGCTGGTGCTCGATGCCGACGCGCTGACCTCCTTCGCCGGCGAGGCCTATACGCTGGGCATGGTGGCGAGCGCCGCGCGCGCCTGCGTGCTCACGCCGCATGAGGGCGAGATGCGCCGACTGTTCGAATCGGCGGAAGGCGTGCTCGATGCGCCCAACCGCTGGCAGGCGGCCCTGCGCGCCGCCGAGATCGCCCGCTCGGTGGTGATCTGCAAGGGCGGCGATACCATCGTCGCGAGCCCCGACGGGCGCGCCGCGATCCTCGCCGAAACGACCCCCTATCTCGCGACAGCCGGCTCCGGCGACGTGCTCACCGGCATCGTCACCGGCCTGATCGCGCAAGGCATGCCCGCTTTCGAAGCCGCCTGCGCCGCCGTCTGGCTACACGCCCGCACCGGTATCAGTTGCGGGCCGGGGCTCATCGCCGAGGATCTGAGCGAGGCGCTGCCGGGGGTTTTGCGGGGGCTGTCGAGCTCTCCTCAGCGCCCGTAATTCACCGGCTCCGCGAAGCGCTCGTCCTTGTGCCAGGCCCAGTAACGCTCCCTGATGCGCGCGGTGACGGGGCCGGGGCGGCCTGAACCGACGGGCGCGTCGTCGATGCGGGAGACGGGCATGACGCCGCCGGCGGTGGAGGTGATGAAGACCTCCTCGGCGCCTTTGAGCGCCGCCACGGACAAAGCTTGCGCGCGCGCCGGGATGCCTTCTTCTGCGCAGATCTCCAGCACCGTGCGGCGGGTGATGCCGGGCAGGACGCCGGTATCGGGGGTGAGCAACGTGCCATCCACCAGCGCGAAGACGTTGAAGCCGGGGCCTTCCGCGACATCGCCGTCGATATTGCGCAGGAGGACGTTTTCCGCGCCCCGGTCATAGGCCTCGTAGAGACCGCGCACGAGATCGAGCCAGTGGTAGTTCTTGATCGCCGGATCGAGCGATTGCGGCGGAATGCGCGCGATATCGCTGACCGCCAGGTGCAGCCCGCGCGCCATCTGCGCCTCGTTCGCCACCGAGCCGAGCGGGATGGCGAAGGCCATCAGGCGGTTATCCGCGTCGCGCGGGTCGCGGCTGAAGCTGGCGGAAGTGCCGCGCGTGCACAGCATCTCGACATAGGCGTTGCGATGGCCCGCGAGGGCGACACAGTTATGCAGGATGCGCCGCAGGCCGGTCTCGTCGTATGGCAGGCGCAGCCTCAGCCTGTCGAGGCTGGCGCGAAAGCGCGCGATATGGTCGTCGAGCCGGAAGAAGGTGCCGTCGCTCACATGCACCGTGTCATAGGTCGCATCAGAATGCAGGAAGCCCCAGTCGAGCACCGAGACCTTCGCCTGCGAGACCGGGAGATACTGCCCGTCGAGCCAGGCGACGCCGTCGGGATAACGCTGCGGATCATGGTGACGCTCTTCCAGCGGGGGCAGGGGGCCGGCATCGAAACGGGTCATCGCGGCTGCTCCGATCGTGAATGCGAGCTGCAGACTAGCGCATCATTCCGGCAGGTGGGTACCGGCTGACGGGTTGAATGATACGTGTAGACGAGAATTCCGAGTGCTCGAAACGCCTCTGTCAGGTCGGAACGCCTACAGGTCACCGGCGTCAGCGCACGGCAGAATCACCCGAGCCCAGCCGGGCCGGATCCCGGATCTGACCTAACGGCAGGTGTTTCCGTCAATTTTTAATTGCGTAATTGGTACGAAGATTGCTCCAGATCTGTTCAGACTTCGTTAATGTTTCGGTTTTGCGCGGGACTGTGCTAATCTGGAACAGAGTATAGGAGTATCGGGCCATGCTTCATCTTCTTTTGAGTGCTTGCGGTATTGCGATCATCGCCGCCGTGCTGGTGCAGAACGAAGCGCCAATCGCGTTCACCGCGCTCTCGATCGGCTTCGCGTTCATCGTGGCGATCATCTATAATCTGCTCACCGATGCCTGACGCAGACGCGTCGTTTCGTTCTGCGCGGTTTTCGCAACGTGCAACTTTTTTGATGCATGGCGTTTCAACCGTGATATAGAGCCGCGAAACCGGAGAGCGGGGCGGCAGTCGCCGCATGCGCGGGCGTGGCGGAATTGGTAGACGCGCTGGATTTAGGTTCCAGTGACGCAAGTCGTGGGGGTTCAAATCCCTCCGCCCGCACCATTGTCGCCATGAATGCGCCGTATCTCCGGACTGCTCCTTTCGTCGGCGCGTCCGACGTGCTAGGGGCTCGCTCCGGTGCAGGCGTCGCCCGCATCGGCTCACGAGGTAAGAAAACGGGTTTTTGAAGATGCAGGTGACGGAGACGCTGTCGCAGGGTTTGAAGCGGGAGTTCCAGGTGGTTCTGCCAGCCTCGGAGCTGGAGGAGCGGCTGACCAGCGAGCTCTCCACCCTCAAGGACAAGGTGCGGATCAACGGGTTTCGCCCGGGCAAGGTCCCGGTAGCGCATCTGCGCCGGCTCTATGGCCGCTCGGTCATGGCCGAGATGGTGCAGACGCTGGTGGGCGAGGCCGAGCGCAAGATCGTGGATGAGAACGCGCTGAAGCCGGCCGGCCAGCCGCGCTACGAGTTCCCCGAGGACAAGGAAGAGATGGAGAAGGCGCTCGACGCCAAGGCCGATTCTCCTTCAAGGTCGCGCTCGAAGTGCTGCCGCAATTCGAGCTCGCCGACATGTCCGACATCACGGTGCGCAAGCCCGTGACCGAGGTGACCGACAAGGAAGTGGACGAGACTCTGCAGCGCATGGCCGCGCAGAACCGCAGCTTCGACAGCGCCGAAGGGCGCGTGGCGGAAAGCGGTGATCGCGTCATCGTCGATTTCGTCGGCACCATGGATGGTGAGGCCTTCGAGGGCGGTACGGCGCAGGACATCTCCGTCGATCTCGGCTCCAACACCTTCATCCCGGGCTTCGAGGACCAGCTCGTCGGCGTGAAGGCCGGTGACGAGAAGACCGTGACGGTGACCTTCCCGACCAATTACGGCGCCGAGCATCTCGCCGGCAAGGAGGCGAGCTTCGCCGTCACCGTCAAGGACGTGCAGGCGCCGGCCGAGGCGAAGATCGACGACGATCTCGCCAAGCAGTTCGGCATGGAATCGCTCGATGCGATGAAGGATGCCATCCGCGAGGCCGTGAAGCGCGATCTCGACGCCCAGTCTCGCCGCAAGGTGAAGAAGTCTCTGCTCGACGCGCTCGACGAGAAATACGATTTCGAGCTGCCGCCGAGCCTGGTCGAGCAGGAGTTCAACGCCGTCTGGTCGCAGGTCATGGCCGATCTGCAGAACAACTCCAAGACCTTCGAGGATGACGGCACGACGGAAGAGCAGGCCAAGGCGGATTATCACAAGATCGCCGAGCGCCGCGTGCGTCTGGGCCTCGTCCTCGCGCAGATCGGCGAGAAGGGCGAAATCCAGGTCACCGACGACGAGGTGACGCAGGGTCTGGTCGAGCGCGTGCGCCAGTTCCCGGGCCAGGAAAAGCAGGTCTGGGAATTCTATCAGAAGAACCCGCAGGCCCTGGCCGAAATCCGCGCCCCGATCTTCGAGGAAAAGGTCGTCGACCACATCCTCAACGAGGTGAAGGTCGAGGAGGAGAAGGTCGATCGCGACACGCTCTTCGCCGATGAGGACGAAGAGGGCGCCGTAGCCTCGGAAGAGAAGCCGAAGGCCAAGGGTGCTGCGAAGAGCAAGGCCAAGGGTGAAGCCAAGTCTGAGGAAAAGTCCGAGGACAAGGGTGAGGCCAAAGCCGCATCGAAGGCCAAGAGCAAGTCCGAACCCAAGTCTGAACCCAAGTCTGAACCGAAGGCCGAATCGGCTGAAGGCGAGGAGGCGGCTCCCGCCAAGAAGCCGCGCGCCAAGGCCAAGAAGGCCGAGGATTGAGGCGCTGCATTTGTGCGCCGCCATGTTCGGTAACGCTGATTCCGGTCTGGATTGCGGCCGGCCACGGCCCTAGACTATGACTATCTCTGGCCGCGCCCTCATCAGGCGCGGCCTAATTTTCAGGAGCGGTGAGACGATGAGAGATCCGATCGAGGTCTATAACAGCACGCTGGTGCCGATGGTGGTGGAGCAATCCAGCCGCGGCGAGCGGTCCTTCGACATTTATTCGCGCCTTTTGCGCGAGCGCATCATTTTCCTGACCGGGCCGGTCGAGGATCACACCGCTTCGCTCGTCGTGGCGCAGCTGCTCTTCCTCGAGGCGGAGAATCCGAAGAAGGAAATCTCCTTCTACATCAACTCGCCCGGCGGCGTGGTCACGTCCGGCCTGTCGATCTACGACACGATGCAGTTCATCCGCTGCCCGATCTCGACGCTCTGCGTCGGCCAGGCCGCGTCGATGGGCTCGCTCCTGCTCTGCGCCGGTGAAGCCGGTCACCGCTTCGCCCTGCCGAATGCGCGAATCATGGTGCACCAGCCTTCCGGCGGCTTCCAGGGGCAGGCCACGGATATCCTGATTCACGCCCGTGAGATCGAGGCGCTGAAGCGTCGTCTCAATGAAATCTACGTGAAGCATACCGGGCGCGACATTGCCGCTGTCGAGCACGCGCTCGAGCGCGACAACTTCATGACGGCCGAGGCAGCCAAGGAGTTCGGGCTGATCGACGACGTGATCAGCAAGCGCGCAGATGCGGAGGGCTGAGCCCCTCGTGCCGCGAATCACCGTCTTTCGGGCCGTTTGCGCCAACGCGCCGCGACGACCGGTCTCTGCGCATCGGGGAGAAAACGCTCTCCGGTGCGCTTGACCTATTGATCAAGGGGGCGCAGCGTGATTGCATCGGTAAACGGCGATTCAAACACCACCATCTGTGGTTCTGCCTTTCGGGCTACATTTTGTTAGTCTGGCGCATATATGGTGAGATAGCCGGTCGTCGATGCGGATCGGCGCCGGAAATTGGAGAGATAGTATGAGCAAGGCTGGCGGAAACGATTCGAAGAGCACGCTGTATTGCTCGTTCTGCGGCAAGAGCCAGCACGAAGTGCGCAAGCTGATCGCGGGTCCCACGGTTTTCATCTGCGATGAATGTGTCGAGCTGTGCATGGATATCATCCGCGAGGAATCCAAGACCTCGCTGGTCAAGTCCCGGGACGGGGTCCCCACGCCGAAGGAGATCCGCCACGTTCTCGATGATTACGTGATCGGGCAGAACCACGCGAAGAAGGTGCTCTCGGTCGCGGTTCACAATCATTACAAGCGCCTCGCTCACGCGCAGAAGCATGCCGAGGTGGAGCTGGCCAAGTCGAANATTCTGCTGATCGGGCCGACCGGTTCGGGCAAGACGCTGCTCGCGCAGACGCTGGCGCGAATCCTCGACGTCCCCTTCACCATGGCCGATGCGACGACGCTGACCGAGGCGGGCTATGTCGGTGAGGATGTGGAAAACATCATCCTCAAGCTCTTGCAGGCATCCGATTACAATGTCGAACGCGCCCAGCGCGGGATCGTCTATATCGACGAGATCGACAAGATCTCCCGCAAGTCCGACAATCCCTCGATCACGCGGGATGTCTCGGGTGAGGGTGTCCAGCAGGCCCTGCTGAAGCTGATGGAAGGCACGGTCGCCTCGGTTCCGCCGCAGGGCGGGCGCAAGCATCCGCAGCAGGAATTCCTGCAGGTGGACACCACCAATATCCTGTTCATCTGCGGTGGAGCCTTTGCGGGTCTCGACAAGATCATTTCGAGCCGCGGCAAGGGCACCTCGATCGGCTTCGCGGCGCAGGTCTCGGGGCCCGATGACCGCCGCATGGGCGAGATCTTCCGCGAGGTCGAGCCTGAGGATCTGCTGAAATTCGGCCTGATCCCGGAATTCGTGGGCCGTGTCCCGGTTCTGGCGACGCTCGAGGATCTCGACGAAGCCGCGCTGATCCAGATCCTCAGCGAGCCGAAGAACGCGCTGGTCAAGCAGTATCAGCGCCTGTTCGAAATGGAAGACGTACAACTCACCTTCCAGGAAGAGGCGCTGAGCCTGATTGCCCGCAAGGCCATCGAACGCAAGACCGGTGCGCGCGGGCTGCGCTCCATCCTCGAATCCATCCTGCTCGATACGATGTACGATCTGCCGGGTATGGAATCGGTCGAGCAGGTGGTGATCAGTCCGGAGACGGTGGAAGGCAATGCCGGTCCGCTCATCATCCATGCTGATCGCGGTAACGAATCGTCACAGACGGCGAGCGCGTAAGGCGGCGCGGGCGGGGGCATCAGGCTGCATTTCGCAGGTGCTCCACCGGTTGAAATATCGGGATGCTCACGCCACTTAATGGTTATCCCGGTCGCCATGCTTCGCAGAAGGTGGCGGTCTGCAGGTTCCCGCAGGACGATCTCGCGGGAACCCGTCCAGCGCGATGGCACATTCCGTGAAAACGGCTGGACGTTCAAAGGCTAAAGGACGTCGTTTAATGACACAGTCGAAAAACCGCACCCCGATCGAGCCCGGCACCGAGGGCGTCTACGCGGTTCTTCCCCTGCGCGACATCGTGGTGTTTCCCCACATGATCGTGCCGCTCTTCGTCGGTCGGGAAAAATCGATCCGCGCGCTGGAGGAGGTGGTCAAGAACGATCAGCATATCGTTCTCGCCACCCAGATCAACGCGACGGAAGACGACCCGGCTGCCGACGGCATCTACAAGGTCGGAACCATCGCCAGCGTGTTGCAGCTGCTGAAGCTTCCCGACGGTACCGTGAAGGTGCTCGTCGAAGGGGCGGGGCGCGCACGCATTGATGAATATGTGCCCAACGAGGAATATTACGAAGCCCGGATCTCGGTCCTGCCCAACGAGATGGGTGACCGTATCGAGGCCGAGGCGCTGGCGCGCTCGGTGCTCAATGAATTCGAGGGCTACGTCAAGCTCAACAAGAAGGTCTCCCCGGAAGTCGTGGCCGCCGTGTCGCAGATCGACGACCCGGCGAAGCTTGCCGATACCGTTGCGTCGCATCTCGCGGTGAAGGTGTCCGAGAAGCAGGAAATCCTCGAGCTTCCCACGGTGGCGGAGCGGCTCGAGCGCGTTCTGGGCCAGATGGAGAGCGAGATTTCGGTTCTCCAGGTCGAGAAGCGCATCCGTACCCGCGTCAAGCGCCAGATGGAGAAGACGCAGCGCGAGTACTATCTGAATGAGCAGATGAAGGCAATTCAGAAGGAGCTCGGCGACGAAGACGGGCGCGACGAGCTCGGCGAGCTCGAAGAGCGCATCAACAAGACCAAGCTGTCCAAGGAGGCCCGCGAAAAGGCGTCGGCCGAATTGAAGAAGCTGCGTCAGATGTCGCCGATGTCGGCCGAGGCCACGGTCGTGCGCAATTATCTCGACTGGATGCTGGGCATTCCCTGGGGCAAGCGCTCCAAGGTCAAGAAGGATCTCAACGCGGCGCAGAACGTGCTCGACACCGATCACTTCGGTCTCGACAAGGTCAAGGAGCGCATCGTCGAGTATCTCGCCGTACAGCAGCGCGCCAACAAGCTGACCGGCCCGATTCTCTGCCTCGTCGGCCCGCCCGGCGTCGGCAAGACCTCGCTCGGCAAGTCGATCGCGCGTGCGACGGGGCGTGAATTCGTGCGCATGTCGCTCGGTGGTGTGCGTGACGAGGCCGAGATCCGCGGCCACCGGCGCACCTATATCGGCTCGCTGCCGGGCAAGATCATCCAGTCGATGCGCAAGGCGAAGACGATCAACCCGCTCATCCTGCTCGACGAGATCGACAAGATGGGCCAGGATTTCCGCGGCGATCCCTCCTCGGCCTTGCTCGAGGTGCTCGATCCGGAGCAGAATTCCACCTTCGCCGATCATTATCTGGAGGTGGAGTACGATCTGTCGAACGTGATGTTCGTCACCACGGCCAATACGCTCAACATCCCCGCGCCCTTGCTCGACCGTATGGAGACGATCCGCATCGCGGGTTATACCGAGGACGAGAAGCAGGAAATCGCGCGCCGTCACCTGATCCCGCAGGCCATCAAGAAGCATGGCCTGAAGGCTGAGGAATGGGCGATCGACGATGCCGGTCTGCTGCTGCTGATCCGGCGGTATACGCGGGAAGCGGGCGTGCGTAATCTCGAGCGCGAGCTCTCGAACCTGGTGCGCAAGGCCGTCAAGCAGATCCTCACCGAGAAGATCGAGAAGGTCGTGGTCACCGAATCGAACCTGTCCGATTATCTGGGCGCGCCGAAATACCGTTTCGGCGAAGTCGAGGCGGAGGACATGGTCGGCGTCGTTACCGGGCTCGCCTGGACCGAGGTCGGGGGCGAATTGCTCACGATCGAGGGCGTGATGATGCCCGGCAAGGGCAAGATGACCGTCACCGGCAATCTGCGTGACGTGATGAAGGAATCGATTTCCGCTGCGGCATCCTACGTCCGCTCGCGGGCCATCGATTTCGGCATCGAGCCGCCATCCTTCGACAAGCGCGACATCCACGTGCACGTGCCGGAAGGGGCGACGCCGAAGGACGGGCCGTCCGCCGGCATCGCCATGGCGACTGCGATCGTGTCGATCCTCACCAGCATCGCCGTGCGTCGCGATATCGCCATGACGGGCGAAGTCACGCTGCGTGGGCGTGTGCTCCCGATCGGCGGCCTCAAGGAGAAGCTTCTCGCAGCGCTCCGTGGCGGCATCAAGAAGGTGCTGATCCCCGAGGAGAACGTGAAGGATCTCGCGGACGTGCCGGCCAATATCAAGGCCGGGCTGGAGATTGTCCCCGTGTCGCGGATGGAGCAGGTGCTGGAGCACGCGCTGGTGCGGATGCCTGAGTCGATCACCTGGGATGAGGCGACGCAGGCCGAGAAGGTCTCGACCGTGGTCGATGATGACAATCCGGGCATGGTCGCGCACTGAGTTGCGTCGGCTGCCCTGATGGAGGCGTATCGGGCGCGCCGTGGACGAATCGTCTGCGGCGCGTTCGCTTTTGCGGTGCAACTTTCGCACCCTGACGGTGCCTGATTGCGACACTATCCTGCCATCCCCCGATTTTCCGGCCCGAAATCCGGATTTCGACTTGCGATCACGTCTCGTTGCGGTATCACCGAAGGCATCGAAATGCCGTCTGGGCAAGGCTTCCGGTCGGCAGATCCAGTTGGAGGAAGATGCGATGAACAAAGGTGAGCTCGTCACCGCCATGTCCGAGAAGACCGGCCTGTCCAAGGCGCAGACCGGCGAAGCTCTGGACGCTGCTCTCGACACCATTCAGGAAGCCCTGTCCAAGGGCGACGAAGTGAAGATCGTCGGTTTCGGCACCTTCGCGGTGGCCCACCGTGCCGCTGGTGAAGCGCGCAATCCGCGCACCGGCGAGAAGGTCCAGGTCCCGGCCAGCAAGACGCCGAAGTTCAAGGCGGGTGCCGGCCTCAAGGATGCCGTCAACAAGTGATCTGATATCGGCGGCATGGATCAGTTGATCCATGCCTGTCGGGACCGGCCGGGGGCGCCCCGGTCGCGTCACGCGCGCAGAATGATCGCATCCCTGCCGGATTGCAGGCGTTGCGGCGTTCGTCACCGGAACGGCCTGCGGTCGCCCGGTTGCGTCCCCGCTAGAGCATCATTCCGTCAGGTGGATACCGGCTGACGGAGAAAATGATGTGTCAAACAAAGACTTAGAGCGCCCGACCTGACTCCGTCAGGTCGGAACGTGCTCTAGAACGGGCAGGGCGGTTAGCTCAGTTGGTAGAGCATCTCGTTTACACCGAGAGGGTCGGCGGTTCGAGCCCGTCACCGCCCACCATATTCCGCGTCAGATGCCGCCGGTTCCTCAGCTGGGAATCCCTGCGCGGGTTTCGCGATGTGCAGAGCGCGCGGCGGGGAAATTTCTGCGGCTCATGCCCAGGCGAAGTTCATCCCGGGCGAAATTCATCCCGGGCGAAGTTTGTTGCGGTCGAGGGGCTCGGCTTACTCTGCGCTGAGATCAGTCACGGCGATTGCGCTGGGAAAGAGCGTATCGCCGACATTCAGGACCTGTATCCGGAGGGTCACGGTTCCGCCCGGTGCGACACGAATGGATGGGCGGGCGAAGAAGGGGAGCCCTGAACGGGATTGAAGTGACCTGAAAGGTGTTGCGCCGCCAGAGCCGCTGGCTTGCTCCCATGCTTTCAGCAGTGGCGCTGGTAGATTTTGTACCGGGATAAAGTTGCTTTGGTTCACACTTTCCGTGAGCGGGTAAATTTGCCCGCCTAGCGTGTGGAGTGATATCATTCCGCGATCATTATACTGAGTTCCAACAAATTCCGGGTATTTAGTTGTTATAAAGCTTCCAAAACCTGTAAGATAAAACCGGTTCACCCCTGCAGCCATGACAAAATCTTTTTCCACGATTGTCTGTTCGCGACCTGCATTGTTGACCGTATAAATCCTTGTATTAGCGGGCGAATGCAGATTGCCGATTGAATTGCCATGTTGTTGTAGATTGATTGCCTCGTCGCCTTCGACTAGCCTGAATTGGCTCTCAGCTCGGACTGCATCCTGAGTGACAAAAAGATCATTGGCAATCGTATCTGGCATCCTGGGAGATGGAAGCATATGTCTTGTGTTACCGTTGCCAACATTTGAAATATTATTTGTCACAACTCCATAAGCGTTGCCCCGGGTCAAGTTTACTCTTGCCCAGTTTGTGGTGCGCCCCCGGGGTTGATCTGCCCAGGAGTGCCTTCTCAAATTTTCTCGCAGATCATCGATGCCATGCGCGCCAAACATCGAACCTGGGAGCCAGTATTCAGTGCCATGTTGACGACCGGAAGTGACGGCAAAATCGCTCCCGACATTGAAGCTTATAAATCGATCTCCCATATCCCTACGAGAGGCTTGACGGAATAGACCTGCACCTGCGGTGTTGAAGCCAACCCCACGGTGGCCCGAGTGGTAAGCCGCTTCTTGAGCCAAGCCGCCCCCCAGTGAGTGCCCTACAAACGTAACTTTCTGTGGGAAATTACTTGTTATTTTGCCGATTCTTTTTGCAAATTCATATTGAATACTGTATGGATATAAAGAATTCTGAAAATTGGTTGCCCAATTGCGTAGGCTTTCAGTTCCTCCAAATGCAATTATAATTTCATTATTTTTCTGGTACACCGCACCTTTAAAATCCGATATAAAGATCCCGGC
>SL_7KL_010_BRINEDRAFT_10000995_pt1 | contig 13573 bp, 11 predicted proteins | sample SodLak_010_BRINE_FD_10663 | JGI IMG/M metagenome (IMG submission 10663)
GCCCGCGCATTGCTCAAACGCTTTTGGCCCCAACCCCGCCACTTGCAACAGCGCCTTGCGGCTGGCAAACGCCCCTTGTGCATCGCGGTGCGCGACCACGGCCTGTGCCAGCGACGCGCCCAAGCCCGCCACTCTTGCCAGCAGCGGGGCCGAAGCGATGTTCAGATCAACCCCCACCGCATTCACCGCATCCTCAACCACCGCATCAAGGCTTTGGGCAAGGCGGCGCTGGTCAACATCATGCTGATATTGCCCCACACCGATGGATTGCGGCGTGATCTTCACCAACTCTGCCAGTGGGTCTTGCAAGCGCCGCGCGATAGACACTGCCCCGCGCAGACTGACATCCAGATCAGGAAATTCCTTGGCCGCCAGTTCAGAGGCCGAGTAAATCGACGCGCCCGCTTCTGACACGATCACGCTTGTAGGGCGCGCGGCCCCTTGTGGCATCGCCTTCAAGGCGTCGGCGACCATGCGTTCCGTCTCGCGGCTGGCAGTGCCGTTGCCGATGGCGATCAACTCGATCTTGTGCTGCGCGATCAGTTGCAAGATGCGCGCCTGTGCCCCGCGCAGGTCGTTCTTTGGCTGAAACGGATACAGGGTGTCGGTTGCCACCAGTTTGCCCGTCGCATCAACCACTGCCGCCTTGACGCCTGTGCGGATACCGGGGTCCAGCCCAAGGGTCGCGCGCGGCCCGGCGGGGGCTGCAAGCAGCAAATCCTTCAGGTTGCGCGCAAAAACCATGATCGCATCTTCATGCGCGCGCTGGCGCAGTTCGCCCATCAGATCGGCATACATCGACAGGCTAAGTTTCACGCGCCATGTCCATGCAGCGGTCTTACGCAACCACGCATCCCCCGGTCCATTGCCCGGAATGCCGATGGCGGCGGCGATCATAGCCTGCACCCGCTCCACCCCCGTGTCCGGGTCAGGCGCGATGTCGATGGTCACGACCTCTTCCTTGGCGGCGCGCAATATGGCCAGTGCGCGGTGCGAGGGGATGGTGGCCCAGCTTTCTCGATGGTCGAAATAGTCGGAAAACTTGGCGCCCTCTGCCTCTTTGCCCGGCATGACGCGGGCGGCGATGAACGCTTCCTTGCGCATGAAATCGCGCAGCTTGCCCAACAGGGCGGCATTCTCGCTCAACTCTTCGGTCAGAATATCGCGCGCACCGTCCAATGCGGCTTTCACTGTGGGCACCGCTTCGCTCACAAAGGCTTGCGCCAGCGCCTCTGGCTCGGCCATGCGATCCGCCAGAATAGCCTGCATCAACGGCTCTAGCCCGTTTTCACGTGCGATCATCGCCTTGGTGCGGCGTTTGGGCTTGAAGGGAAGGTAAATATCTTCCAGCGCGGCCTTGGTCTGGGCGGTCGTAATCGCATGGGTCAGGGCATCGGTCAGTTTGCCCTGTTCGCGGATCGAGCCCAGAATCACGCCGCGCCGGGCATCGAGTTCGCGCAGATAACTTAGCCGGTCCGACAGGTTGCGCAATTGCGTGTCGTCCAGCCCGTCTGTCACCTCTTTGCGGTAACGCGCGATGAAGGGCACAGTCGCACCCCCATCCAGCAAGCCAATCGCCGCCGCGACTTGCGCGGGCCGCGCGTTGATCTCATTGGCAATCTCTTGTGTGATGCGTTGTGCGGGGTCTTGCATATGGGGCGTCCTTCAATGGCGGACCCTTGTCTTAGTCGCTTGCGCGCGTGCCGCCAAGAGGGGGCGACACACCTTGCCCCTGCCCCCAGTCTCGCCTAAACCCTGACCGGTATCGTCATTCAAGAGAGGCAAACCCATGCGCCTGACCCGCTATTTTCTGCCTGTGCTGAAAGAAACCCCGTCCGAGGCGCAGATCGTCTCTCACCGGTTGATGCTGCGCGCGGGCATGATCAAGCAATCCTCGGCAGGCATTTATTCGTGGTTGCCATTGGGCTACAAGGTTCTGCGCCGCATTGAGCAGATCGTGCATGAGGAACAAACCCGCGCGGGCCATATTCCGATGCTGATGCCAACCATTCAATCCGCCGATCTGTGGCGCGAATCCGGCCGCTATGACGATTACGGCGAAGAAATGCTGCGCATCAAGGACCGGCATGGGCGCGACATGCTGTTCGGGCCGACCAATGAAGAATTGATCACCGATATTTTCCGAGCCCATGTGAACAGCTACAAGGATTTGCCACTGACGCTGTATCACATCCAGTGGAAATTCCGCGATGAAGTGCGCCCGCGTTTCGGCGTGATGCGTGGCCGTGAATTCCTGATGAAAGACGGCTATAATTTCGACCTCGACAAAGATGCAGCGCTGCACGCCTATAACCGCCACTTGGTCAGCTATCTGCGCAGCTATGAACGCATGGGGCTGCAAGCGATCCCGATGCGCGCCGATGGTGGCCCGATTGGCGGCGATTACACGCATGAATTCCTAGTGCTGGCCGAAACGGGCGAGTCGGAAGTGTTTTATGACAGCGAGATAACCGATCTGAAATTCGGTGACCGCGCCGTGGATTACGATAACGTCCCCGAATGTCAGGCCGTGCTGGAGGAATTCACCTCGCGCTATGCGCGCACGGATGAAACCCATGACGACACCGTGTTTCAGGACCAGGTTCCAGAGAAACGCCGCCGCAGCGCGCGCGGCATCGAAGTGGGTCAGATTTTCTATTTCGGCACCAAGTATTCCGAAGCGATGGGGGCCACAGTTGTTGGCCCTGACGGACAGCGCACGCCTGTTCATATGGGCAGCCACGGCATTGGCGTGTCGCGCCTGCTGGGCGCGATCATCGAGGCCAGCCATGATGACAAGGGAATCATCTGGCCCGAAGGTGTGACTCCGTTCCATTGTGGGATTGTGAACCTCAAGCAAGGCGATGCGGACGCCGACGCGGCTTGCGACGGCCTGTACAAGGCGCTGGTCGCCAAGGGGCTGGAGCCGCTTTATGACGACCGCTCGGAACGTGCGGGCGCGAAATTCGCCACAATGGACCTGATCGGCCTGCCGTGGCGCATAACTGTTGGCCCGCGCGGGCTGGCAAAGGGCGTGGTCGAGTTGACCTCGCGCCGCAGCGGCGAGAGCGAGGAACTCGGCTTTGAGGCGGCAGTGGACCGGATTGCGCAGATTTACGCCACCGTTTGACCCGCAGGCTTGACCAAATCGCCACAAATCGCGACATTCTGACGCAGTCTTGTCGGAGATTGCGATGTCGCGGACTGTGCTTGTGGGAACGACAAAGGGCGCCTTCATGCTGCACCAGCAGCTTGACGGCGCCTTTACCGTGTCCGGCCCCCATTGCGATGGCTGGCCCATCAACCATGTGATCGGCGACAGCGCCTCAGGCCATATCTGGGCTGCTGGGGGTGGTGAATGGTTCGGGGCCGGCATCTGGCATTCAGTCGATGGCGGCGCAACATGGACACTTAAACGCCTGACGCGCGGCCAGATGGATGAGTGGGCCGAAAACGACGCCGATTTCGCGGCTATGATCGGCTGGCAGAAACAGGATTTCCCCTTTGAGGCCGAATTTTCGCAAATCTGGTCGCTGCATCATTCAAACCACAGGCTGTATGCCGGAACGAAACCCGCTGATCTGCTGGTCAGCCACGACAATGGCACGACATTTGCGCGGGTTGCGGGACTGGGCGCGCATCCCTCGCGTGGCGCATGGCAACCGGGTGCGGCGGGTCTGATCTTGCACAGTATCGCCTCGGACCAGAATAACCCTGAAAAGCTCTGGGTCGGCATTTCCGCAGCCGGAATATTCGCAACGGAAGATGGCGGCGCGACATGGGACCGGCGCAACCGCTTGTCCAACACGGAAAGCTGCGTGCACTACCATCATCCTGCCGCCCCCTCTGGCGGTGAGACGGGCCATTGCGTGCACAACCTTGTGCGCGCACCGCAAGGGGATGGCGATTTGCTGTATCAGCAAAACCACCACGGAGTCTGGCGCAGCCCCGATGGGGGGCGCAGTTGGGATGACCAAACCGAAGGGCTGCCCTCAAGCTTTGGCTTTCCCATTGCCGTGCACCCGCAAGACCCGCAGAAAATCTGGGTTATTCCGCTGAATGGTGACATGGAAGGCCGCTTTCCGCCGGATGCAAAAGCGGTTGTCTGGCATTCCACAGATGGCGGTGAAAGCTGGCAAGACCAACGTGAAGGATTGCCGCAAAGCGCATGTTTTTTCACTGTTTTGCGTCAAGCGATGGCCACAGACAAGGCCAACCCGGCAGGCATATATTTCGGCACGAACAGCGGCTCGGTCTTTGCGTCCTTTGAGGAAGGGGCGCAGTGGCATGAAATCGCGCGCCATTTGCCCACCATCCAGAGTGTCGAGATACTCTAAGCCTGCACCACCTTCCGTGCAGTTTTGCCCGTCATAGCGCGCCTGCGCATTGACCACGCATGCCAAGGGTTTATCTGTCGCAAAACGTCGCGCCCGCGAATACCTGCACGCGCAAACAAAAGATGACAGATAAGGACCAGCATGTTTGAAACCGACCTTGGACGGCGCGACCGCCTGCCCGATGCGCTGCGCGTGTTGCTGGAAAAATACCCGCGCAACATGTGGGAAAGCCACCGGAATTTTGACGGCCTGACACGCTTCTGGCTGGAACGGCACCTGATGTTCCGCAAGGCGTTGAAGCAATGGCAAGGCGACACGCGCGGCTTTCTGGACAAGGGGCGCGACCCCCGCGCACATGGGCAGCTGACCGGACGGATCGGGGGGTTTTTAATCAATGAGCTGCACGGGCACCACCAGATCGAGGATGCCCATTATTTTCCAGTGCTCTCTGCGTCCGAAAAGCGGCTGTCACATGGGTTTGAGTTGCTTGATAACGACCATCATGCGCTGGACGCCCAACTGGCAGCACTGACCAAAGCGGCGAATACCCATCTGCGCGCCTTGCAAAACCGCAACGCCGACGCAAAAGCCAGCGCGGGCAAGATGCTGACGCAGCTGGACGGGTTCGAGCGGTTTCTGAACCGCCATCTGGTCGATGAAGAAGAACTCGTCGTCCCTGTCATCCTGCATCATGCGCTGAAATTCTAGCTGCGCAACGCCCGAACCCGCGCGGCCAGCCAATCTAGCTGGGCATCACGCAGGCCTAATTCGGTCAGATGTGCGGTGGTGTTGAACAGATATTCATAGTTGGGACCGCGCCCACCCACTGCGCCCGCGATAATCTGCGCCTGATCTTCCAGTGACAGCCCCGCGCAATACTGCTCGTGTGCGCGGTCAATCACATAGGTCACCGCCTCGACCTGCCGCCCGTCGCGCAACTGCACCGGCGCGCAGGCCTCCAGATAGGCGGCTGAAATCAACTCGCGCGCGCGCAGATATTCAAGGCTTTCTTCGGCAATGCCCGCCGGGATTTCAAAGGCCACGCCTTCACAGTCGCCCGCACCTTCGTCCAACGCCAGCACAAGCCCCGGATGCGCCACAGTGCCCCGGTGATGGATGGACCGCATACAGAAACTGCGCTGATACCCCTCCAACCGCGCAATCTGGCGCGAGGAGAAGGCAAAGCCCGGTTCCCAGATCAACGACCCGTATCCGAATACCCAAACTGACTGACGCGCATGCATGTGACTGGCCCTTCCTTCGGGTTCCGATGTAAACGGATTTGTAACAAGACAAAAGAGAGGCTGGGCAAATGCGTGTGATCCTGACAATCTGTATCATCGGCAGCGCAGTATTTGCGGGCTATTGGGTGATTTCCGCTCAGACGATCGCCCGAATTGGCCCTGACGCCCTTGCGCAAACACACAGAATTGATGCGCAATCCGGCAAGGTCACAGGTTTTCCTTTGGCATTTCGCACCGAGTGGGATGACCTGCGCTGGCAAAACGATGACCGCACAATTGTCTGGCACGTGCCCCATGTGGAATTTGAATCGGCCAGCTATCGGCCAAACCAGATTAGCGCCAGATTTTCACCCACCCACAGCGTGGATTACGCAGGCCAGCCGGTTGAGTTGCAACACGATGCAATGGTGGCCAATCTCTCGGTGGATCAAAACCTGAGCATTGTGACCGCTGCGCTGAATATTGATTCCGCAACCGCCACACCCCCGCTCTTGCTGCAAGACATGGACAGTCTGCGCGTGACGATGGAGCGGACCGCGCCTGACCACTATGATCTAAGCCTTACAGCACAAGGCCTTCATCTGTCGCCCGAGTTGCGGCAGGCAATTGACCCAAGGGGCAGTCACCCCGATCGAATTGCTTATCTGGCGCTGACCGCAGACACGCAGTTCGACGCGCCGCTTACTTTGAATAGCCCGATGCCCCTGCCGCTCAGCATGGATATCCAATCCATGCGCCTTGACTGGGGCGAGATGCGTGTAACAGGGAACGGACAACTGGCGCGCGCCGAGACGGGCGGGCTTGACGGCACGCTCTCTCTCACACTTGAAGATTGGCGTGTCCTGCACGCGCTGTTGGTTGAAACGGGCACGATTGATGGTGATGCGGCCATGATGGCGGGTCTTTTTCTGGGCTCGCAGGCACAGTCAGGCAGCACTCAGATCACCCTGACGCTGAATGTCCGCGATTCAGTCGTCGCGCTCGGCCCCTTCACCCTTGTGCACCTGCCGCGGTTTTAACCAGCGTTTATGCGCCCAACGCGAGATCGGCACGGCCGAGATTACACCCAGTGAATTTGCCACGAAATCACCAAGCTCCATACCGCGCCCGAAATAGGGCTGAATGACCTCGATCATCCCGCCATAGGCGATGGCCACGGGCACAACCCAGACCCATGCGCGCGGATAAAACGTCAGAACTGGCACGACCAGCGCGAAGAAAAACAGAAAATGAACGGCCTTATCAATGCCAATAGCGGAACTGGACGTGTCCGGACCAGAGATCGGGCTCAACAGCAGCACCGTGATGACAACGCCGACTATCCCCGAGAGAATGATCCCCCGTTTGCGCAATTTCTGTTTGCTGTGTGACACCCAATGACCCCTTACGTCGTGTAAGGGGCTGGTTACATGTCACACAGCGCGGTTCAAGCTGGAATTCCTTGCTGCGCGGCATGTCGCACAGCCGTCGTGATGCGCGACATCGCACGCTCTTCCAACTGACGCACGCGCTCCTTCGAGATGCCCAGTTCCACCCCGATATCGGACAGGGTGCGCGGGCTGTCATTCAAATGGCGCTCTGCAATGATGCGGCGCTCGCGCTCCGGCAAATCCTCAACGGCAGAATATAACATTTTGCGCCGGCGCTGCGCCTCCATATCGCCCAGCACGCGGGCCTCGGTCTGGATGCTGGGATCTTCGATCGTGTCCAGCCAATCGCGCCCTTCCTCGCCATCAGATTGCGGCGAGTTCAGCGACAAGTCCTGCCCTGCCATGCGTCCCAGCATGATTTCTACTTGTTCTTCAGGCACATCCAGCTCGCGCGCGACCGATTTGCTCAGGTTCTCGCGCCGGACTTCGCCGTCATCCAGTTTCACCAGAGTCTTGCGCAAATGAAAGAACAGCTTTTTCTGCGACGCATTGGTGGCCGTGCGCACCACAGACCAGTTGCGCATGACATATTCCTGCATCGAGGCGCGAATCCACCATGCCGCATAGGTCGAGAACCGCGCGCCATTCTCGGGGTCGTATTTTTCTGCAGCCCGCATCAGGCCCAGATTGCCCTGCTGGATCAGATCATCCAGCGACATGCCATAGCGGCGGAACCGGGTTGCGACCGAAATCGCCAGCCGCGCATAGGCCGTGATCAAACGGTGTAATGCGGCCTCATTGCGTTCATCACGCCACGCGATGGCAAGGGCGTGTTCTGTCTCGGCATCCAGCATCTCGCTGGCCATGGCCTCGCGAATGAAACGGCTGGTGCTTGGGTCACGGGGTTCCATAAGATACGCCTTTTTTGTATCGACTCGATATAGTTTCGATACGCTACCATTCCGCACTTCGGCTTGTCAACGCGCCCTCGCAGGATTATCTGTCGTCCATGACAAAACCCAACCCTGACCCCGGCAGTGACCTCGCGGATCTGATTGTGTATCTGGCCCGCCTGGGACAGGCGTCCGGGGCATGCACTGCGCCCGCCGAAGGACACCCGAGCCTGACTGGCGCGCAATGGACAGCCCTGCGCTACTTCGCGCATGCAAACCGCTTCTCGCGCACGCCCTCGGGGTTTTCGCAATATCACGCCACCACACGCGGCACGGCCTCGCAAACAGTGAAATCACTTGTGACGCTGGGCCTGCTGAGCCGCCGCACCCACCAGTCTGACGGGCGCAGCACCGTGCTGGATGTGACCGAAGCGGGCCATAATCTGCTGCGCCATGACCCTATGCGTGATCTGCGTCAGGTGTTGTCACGCCTCAAGCCCGAGACGCAGGGCGCCTTGGCCGATGCGCTTGGGCAAGCGATATCCGATCTGGCGCAGGCCCGGAACGCACCTGTCTTTGGAACATGCGCGGATTGCAATCATTGCGAAACCGAAGGCAGCACCAGCTACTGCCATTGCACCCAAAGCATGTTGTCCCTGCCCGATATGCGCGCCATATGCGTCGATTTCCAACCGGCCCGCCTGACCACATTTCCCGACACCTGAATTTATGCGGGAGGGCCATTTTGGCCCGACGCGGGCGCGCCCCCCTCGATGGGGGGCAAGCACGCCCCCCTTGATTTCACATCACGCCATCAAGCTGGGCAATGGCCGCGCGCAGTCGGTTCAGATCTTCGCCCAAAACATGCGCCCGCTCGCGCGCTTCACTGACAACCTCATCCGGCGCACTTGCAACAAATTTCGGGTTGCGCAAGCGCCCCTCTATGCCCCCGAGTTCCTTCTCGGCCTTGGCGCAGGTCTTCTCCAGCCGGTCACGCTCAGCGGCAATGTCGATCACCCCTTCCAGCGGCAGGCCGAACGTGCCCCCTTCCACTGTGACAGTGATCGAGCCTTTGGGCAGGCGGTCGATTTCCTCCAGCGATGCAATGCGTGCGAGCTTCATCACCAGCGCCATGTTGCGCGCCAGCGCCGCGCGGCCCTGCGCATCCAGTTCAAGCTGCACCATGTTCAGCTTCAACCCGACCGGCACACGCAGTTGCGCCCGCGCCGAGCGCACCCCCTCAATCAGTCCGATCACCCAGCGCATTTCGCGCATCGCCTCTGCATCGACCAGATCAGCGCCGTATTCGGGCCAGTCGGCATGCACACACAGCTTGTCGCGCTGCCCTGTCAGCCCCCAAAGCTCCTCAGTGATGAAAGGCATCATCGGGTGCAGCAAGATCATGCACTGGTCCAGCACCCACCCCATTGTCGCGCGGGTTTCCTCCGCATCTGCGCCATCAAAGAGCGGCTTGGCAAATTCCACATACCAGTCACACACCCTGCCCCACACAAAGGCATAGAGCGCATTGGCGGCATCGTTGAACCGATATTCTGCAAGGGCCGCATCAACAGTTTCGCGCACGCGCGCGGTTTCCGAAATGATCCAGCGGTTTACTGTGGCCTGTGCTTCGGGCGGGGCGGATTGTGTGCGGTGCCCCTCCCAAACCCCGTTCATTTCGGCAAAGCGGCAGGCATTCCACAGCTTGGTGGTGAAATTGCGATACCCCGCAATGCGCTGCGTATCCAGCTTCAGTACCCCGCCAAGGCTGGCCATAGAAGCATTGGTAAAGCGCAACGCATCCGCGCCGTATTCATCAATGATTTCCAGCGGATCAACGACATTACCCAAGGACTTGGACATCTTCTTGCCCTTGGCGTCGCGCACAAGGCCATGCAGATAGACATGGTGAAACGGTATCTCATCCACCACAGCAAGCTGCATCATCATCATTCTGGCGACCCAGAAGAACAGAATGTCCTGTCCGGTGATCAGCACAGAGGTCGGAAAAAAGCGTTTCAGCTCATCCGTCTGCTCCGGCCAGCCCAGCGTCCCGATGGGCCAGAGGCCGGACGAAAACCAGGTGTCGAGGACGTCGGGGTCGCGCTCCAGTGTGACTCGAACGACATCCATCGATCCACGCGGATCGCCCGATCGCATTGTGGTTGGATTTGCAGTCTTCGGAACGCTTTCGATTTTGAATTGCTCAGAGGTTACTTTTTCTCTTACCTCGACCGATTGGCCACGCCGCTCTCTAACTTGTCGAGCCGCACTGTCGAAATCGTGCGCGCAATACTGATTACCATCTGCATCATACCAAACCGGTATCTGATGCCCCCACCACAGCTGCCGCGAGATGCACCACGGCTCGATATTCTCCAACCAATGGAAATAGGTCTTCTCGCCGCTCTCGGGCATAATCTTTACGCGGCCATCGCGCACCGCGTCCAGCGCTGGCCCGACAACCTTTTCAGCATCAACAAACCACTGGTCGGTCAGCATCGGCTCAATGACAACTTTAGACCGGTCGCCAAAGGGTTGCATGATCTTCTTCGCCTCGACCAACGGAACAAGCGCCGCCGGATCATCCTCTTCCCCCAACTTGCGCCCCAGAAGCGGATCATCTGCCCGCGTCATCACGGCCAGCCCCTCTGACGTGATCTCTTCCACGACAGCCTTGCGCGCCGCATAACGGTCCAAGCCCCGCAGATGATCAGGCACAAGGTTCAGCGCATCGGCTTCCGCCTCTGACAGCACCTGCTCACCCCGCGCCACGGCACCCGCAATCGCGGCCGCGTCGGCATAAGGTGCACCATCGTCGCGCATCTGCGCGCGGTTATCCATCAGGCGGTACATCGGAATTCCGCCGCGCTTGGCCACGCCATAGTCATTGGCATCATGCGCGCCGGTGATCTTGACCGCGCCAGACCCGAAATCGGGGTCCGGGTATTCATCGGTGATGATCGGGATCAAGCGGCGATGCTCTTTCGGGCCAACCGGAATTTCACATAGTTTTCCAACAATTGGCGCGTAACGCTCNTCTGATGGATGAACCGCGACCGCCCCGTCGCCCAGCATTGTTTCAGGCCGCGTCGTGGCAATGCTGATATAATCACGATTTTCATCAACAATTACAGTGCCGTCTACGTCTTTCTCAATGTAACGATAGGTGACTCCGCCCGCGAGCGGGTATTTAAAATGCCACATATGGCCGTCAGTCTCGATATTCTCGACCTCAAGATCGGAAATCGCGGTTTCAAAATGCGGGTCCCAGTTGACCAGCCTTTTTCCACGGTAAATCAGGCCCTTGTTATACATATCCACAAAGACCTTGATGACGGCGTCGTGGAAATTGCCCTCTTCGCCCGCAGGTGCGCCCGGCGCGCCCGACATGGTGAAGGCGTTTCGGTCCCAATCCAGTGAGCAGCCCAAGCGCTGCAACTGCCCGATAATGGTGCCGCCCGATTGCGCTTTCCATTCCCAGACACGCGCCAGAAATTCCTCGCGTGTGAAATCTGTGCGCTTCTTGCCCTCTTTGGCCAGTTCGCGCTCGACCACCATTTGGGTCGCAATACCCGCATGGTCCTGTCCGGGTTGCCACAGCGTGTCAAACCCGCGCATCCGGTGCCAGCGGACCAGAATATCCTGCAAAGTGTTGTTGAACGCGTGGCCCATATGCAAACTGCCGGTCACATTGGGCGGGGGAATCATTATGCTGAACGCGTCATCGCGCCGCTTGTTGGCCCCTGCGCGAAACGCACCGGCCTTGTCCCACATAGCGGCGATCCGGTCTTCAGCGGATTTCGCGTCGAAATTCTTGTCCATTGCCATCTGTCCCGCCCCATTCATCCCGAGAGTTCGCCCGTATGTAGCGCCCTCACGCAACAAGGGGAAGCCCTTGGACAGGCAAGATGGCGGGCAGTCCCCAAGCTATCGGATTGTGTCGCCCCGGTTGACGATAGGTGACAGTTCGATGCGTTTTGAACCGATAACACCGTCACTGTTCTTGCCCGCCACAATCTCGGCGGCGCGCAGACCGATTTCGCGGCGGCAAGCATCTGTTGTGGCCAGCCGCAGACGGAACCCGTCCAGCAATTCCAGCCCGTTGAACCCCGCAAGCCCGATTTTCCTCGGCACATCCAACCCTTTGTCAAGGCAGTATAGCAACCCGCCCGCCCCGATCATGTCATTGGAGTAATAAAGAAAATCCAGATCCGGGCGCCGCGACAGAATTGAGGCCGTCATCTCGCGCCCCTTGGCCAGCGACGACCCCCCCGCGTAATGCTCGACCTCGGCCAGTTCCAGCCCCGCCGCCTGCAACGCCTCAGAGAACCCTTCCAGCCGTTTGCGCGCGCGGTGGTCATCGGGCATCTTCGACCCAAGAAATCCGATCTTTCTGTAACCCGCGTTCAGAATGGTCTCGGCCATCTCGCGCCCTGCGCGCTTGTGCGAGATGCCGACCATCGAATCAACCGGCTCGCCGTCGATATCCATGATCTCGACAATCGGGATGCCAGCATTCGCAAGCATCGCGCGCGCCACATCCGTATGCTCCAACCCGGCCACGATCATACCGGAAGGGCGCCAAGACAACATTTCATAGAGCACATTCTCTTCGCGGTCGGCCTTGTAATCGGTTGCGCCGAAAACCGGTTGCAGCCCCGAATCCTCCAAAGCGGCCGAAATCCCGCCCAAAACCTCCGGAAACACCATATTTGACAGCGACGGGATCACCACGCCCACCAGATTGACCCGCTGACTGGCCAATGCCCCCGCAATCTTGTTGGGCACATAGCCCAGCATTTTGGCCGCAGCGATCACCTTCTCACGCGTCGCGGGCGACACGTCTGCACGGTTGCGCAACACCCGGCTGACCGTCATTTCACTAACGCCGCTCGCTTCGGATACGTCACGCAAGGTCAGGGGGCGATGCGCTTCTGGGGGCAGATAAGGGGGCACGGGCGATCTTTCTGTCTGATGCTGAATGCCCCCATGTTAGCGCCACAATTCCCGGCGGCCAAGCACTTGATTTTGAGCGCGATAACTCGGTGGTGACAGCACCGCGAAAAGGCGATATTGCGAGGCGCATACGTGGCCCCGTGGCTCAACTGGATAGAGCAGCCCCCTCCTAAGGGGCAGGTTACAGGTTCGAATCCTGTCGGGGTCACCAAAAAACTCAATAAAGTATGGCGTTTTGTCAGGGTCTTGCAAAAGCGGCTGCGGAAATGCCCGGTTGATTTCCCGGCAAATCGGGCGCTGCAGACGGGATTTCTGTACAAAACCTGTACAAGTTACGGGCCGGTTCAGCCCACCTGAGGCCCTGCGAAGAGCTGGCGTGTCGCGAACGAATGCGCCGACCGCCGCTTCGGCAGCGCGGCCCGCGAGCAGATCATCATGTTCCTGGCCGACAAGGCGAGCGATGACGGCTCGGGCATCTGGTGCTCCAAGGGCTGGCGTGGCGAGCGCGATTTCGTATCTTCAGAACGAGGACGCCTGCAATGAAGGTCAGGCAACGCTGATCTATCTGGCCGAAGAAATGGCCAGGGATCTGTATAGCGCACTCGATGCAATCAACATACCGAACGGAGTAATCAAATGACCATCCCGCAGCATATCCGCATTGCGCACGAAGCGACCGATGAAGTCCTGAAGAGTCTTGACGGTCTGGTCTGCGCGCTCGACGGGATCGAAGATCGGCTGACCCTCACTGACCATCAGTCGCGCGAATC
>SL_7KL_010_BRINEDRAFT_10000997_pt1 | contig 13571 bp, 11 predicted proteins | sample SodLak_010_BRINE_FD_10663 | JGI IMG/M metagenome (IMG submission 10663)
CTTTCGCAAGATTACTTCTCTGGGCTCTAAATCTCCACAGGAAATTGTTATTAACTTGTCTTAAATATAGCATACATAATTTTTTATGTAAAGGCTTTTATTCTAAAATATTTTTATTTTCAAACTATCTACCCCTAATAATCCCTTTTAGGTGTGCTATAATCTAATAAAGGAGGATTTTATGCTAAACAAAAATAAAATTATACCTGCACTCTCAACGCATCAAGCCATCAAAAAGTTTTGTAAAACGAATTTAGAGTATGGCCTCATTATGAATTTTCAGCTTTCTCAAATTCCTCAGATTGTCAAAGATTTAAAAGCCTGTAACAAAAAGGTTATTGTTCATCTAGAACTTATTAAGGGATTAAGCAATGATGAATATGGTGCCATATATTTAATTCAAGAGTTAAAAGTTGATGGCATTATCACAACCAAGCCTAAAGTGGTTCAACTTTGTAAAAAACGCAATGTATTAGGCATTATGAGATTTTTCTTAAAAGATAAATTATCACTAGAACAAAGCATCAACCTTTTAAAACAAACCAATCCATCGATGATTGAAGTTTTACCCGCATTACCTAGTAAACTCCACCATATTAGAGCTCATATGAATAATCCTATATTAATGGGTGGGTTGATCGAAACCAAAGAAGAGGTTAATAACTGCTTAAATGAAGGGGCGATCGCCATTACTACTTCAAAAGAATCTTTATGGGTTGAGTAAAAACGATTCAAAGTATGGCATATACTTTGAATCGTTTTTTTATTGAAGATTTAAAATGTCTTCTCTAACGTACCTTGCAATACCAGGGGCTGCAGTAACACCTGGTGAATCAATTCCCGCAACATGAATGAAGTTAGGATGTTCTTTAGAACGCGCTATATAAAAATCGTCTTGGTCAATCGTTGAACGCACGCCTGCATAGGTTCGTTCGATATCTTTATAAGGAACATAGTTAATCAATTGATTAATGGTTTGCTTGATTTCATTTAACCCTTCTTCTGTCACGGGCGATTCATCTAATGAATCTTGATACACACTGGTCGGACCTAAACGTATGGTGCCATCTGGTTGTGGAATAACTAAGACACCTTTCGTATCTTTTTTAGGGACGGGAAAGAAAGTCGATGTGACAAAGCCCCTATATTTTTCTGGCAATACCATATATTCGCCTCGGTGCGGCATCATTTTATAAGGCACCGTGGTTTCAACCATTTTCGCAATTTCTTCTGCTTTTACGCCTGATGCGTTTATCACATGTTTTGTCATTAAATGATCATTACGCATAGTCTTCACTAAAAAACCTTCTTCAATTACTTTTATTGCGTTGACTTCAGTTTGTTTTTTAAAAGTAACACCATTGTTTTTCGCTAATTTTTCTAAAACTTGACACAGTTTAAATGTATCAGCTGTCATTGCGTCTTTTAAAAACAACCCTGCAACAACGGACTTAGAAATATTTTTTTCTCTTTTTCTCAAGGTTTTATCATCAAGCAATTCAGCATTTAAGTTTCGTGACTTGGCTTCACTTAAAAGGTCTTTTAATATCTCTTTTTCTTCTTCATTCACCGCTAAAACATACGCACCATTTTTTAAATGTGGAACGCCTAGTTTTTCAGCGAGGGTTTGATAGGTCAAGTTTCCTTCTAATGCGAGTTTTGCTTTAAGCGCCCCTTTATTAGGTGGAACCATCACAGGAGAATGGACCAAGGCACTATTGTGTTTCGTTTGGACTAACGCTAAGTCTTTTTCTTTTTCAATGAGGGTGATTTTTTTATTGTATTTTGAGAGTTCATAAGCAAGAAAACTCCCAACCACACCGCCACCAACAATAATATAATCTTGCATAAATAACAGTCCTTTCAAATTAGAATAGAAAAAGCGCAAAAAACAAGACTGTTTTTTGCGCTCTAATCTCTCGCTTAAGATTAACTTAAATTTATTATAAAGGGTTAAATGTTTTTTTACAACTATAATACATGCGTTTCGTTTTTAATGTGTTCATACAAAGCTTTGGCTTTTGATTCACTTAAAGGCTTACTAAAGTAATATCCTTGGACGTAATGACAACCAATTGATTGAACTAAGGCGAGTTGCGATTGATTTTCTACACCTTCAGCGACTACCTTAGCATTAAGCGATTTGGCGATATTTATAATCGTTTTGGCGATTAAAAATTCTTTGTTATTTAAAGCGACGGATGCGGTGAAGGATTTATCTAATTTAATGTAACTGATAGGTAGTTTGGATAAATAAGTTAGTGATGAATAACCTGTTCCAAAATCATCGATTGCGATTTGAATGCCAGCTTGATTTAATAATTTAATAGAATAGAATAATTGATTAACGTCTAATGCAAAGGCTGATTCCGTTAATTCAATTACAATTTGATTTTTATTAATGTTTGCTTCATTTAAGGTTTGGATGAAACGACTTGCAAATGTTTCATCCATCAATTCTTTAGTCGAAGCATTGATGCTAAACATCAGTGACTTAGGATTTTCTAATGAATGGATAAAATCAATCAATTGGTTGAGCATATATTGACCAAGCGCATGAATGAGATCACTTTCTTCAGCTACTTTGATAAATTCGTTTGGTGAGATTTTTTCACTATTATTTAATGTTAAACGCGTTAAAAGTTCAAAGCCTTTTAACTTGTTGTCTTTTAAATCATACTGTGGTTGATATACGGCGTAAAGGTAGTGGTCATTTTTTTGATCAAAGATAATACTTTTTAAAGCTTGTTCTATGGTTTCTTTACGGAGGATAGAATCTCTAATGGTTTGATCAAACGAAAGATAATAATCTAAATGATAATCGTTGATGTATGAAATCGTTGCTTTTAAATCCGATAAAATCCTTTCATAATCATTAGTTCCATTGATGTTTTGATGGACTGCCATCAAAGCATCTATATCTAAAGTAATTTTTCCGATTGTATAGGATTGTGATAACGCGTTTTGGCAAGATTTTAAAAAGTTTTCTAAATGATTAAATCGTTTATTATTTAACAAAATGAAAAAATCATCTTGGTTGAGTCTGTAGATTGACGCACTTTTAAAATGTGTCATGATTCCTTCACTGAATGTTTGAATGAGCTCATCACTGAAATTGATGCCATAAAGGGTTGCGATTTTACTAAAATCTTTAATATTGATTAAAACGTATGTGAAATGTGACATTTGTTTTTGTCGTTTTAGTTTTGACATTACAACCTCAAAAGAACGTCGTGTGCCTAAATTCGTCAAATCATCGTGGGTTAAATAATCAATGAGTCTCTTACGTGTTTTAGCGGCGTAAACTGCTGAAGCGATAATTAATATATAAGTAATCATTCCTGCGCTACCTATAATCAACGCTACATTTTGGTATAAAGGCGTCATATACCCAACTTCATACCCAATATTCAATACCCCTATAATCTCATCATCACGATAGATTGGTCTACCAATGCAGTGTGACATCGTATCTTCAAGTTCATGGTAGTGTTCTAAGGTAAACGTCTCACCTGTTTGTAAAGCATTCACAATATATTGTGAATCTACGAATGAGCCAATGTGTTCTTGATTATTGTGAGCTGTTATGATTTGATTTTGGTCTATAAACCGTGCATAAATGACATGTTCATCAATCGCAAGATGGTTGATGAGTGATTGTACGGTTAAAAGGTCTAATATTTCTTCTCTCGCTTGAGCTCTTATAGCAAGTTGTAAAAGTTCGCCTTCATTGGTTTTAAAGTTTCCAAATTTATAATAGTTTCCATCAATAATACTTTTTCTAATATCTTCTATCATTACTAACTCATCGCTAATGAAAAATTCATATAAGGGATGGGTTTCATCGATAGTAATATTGGTTTCAATGGGCGGTGGTTCACTATAGTATATTAACTCTCCTGCTTCATTCGCATAGTAAGCATAGGTTAAATGATATTTTTCAACAAGCTCTGTTAAAGCAGCGTTATTGATAGGTTGGTCAAACGCTTCTTCTGCGGCTAAAACCATAATATTTTCATATAAATCTTCAATCATTAAATTAGTGGTTTCATAATCAACGTAACGCGATGATAAATAATTCGCAAAAAGATCAATTTTCTTTTCGTTTTCTTTTAAATAATCATTACGTATAAATATAATGGTTGCTACGGTTGCACTTAAAACTGCCACAAGCATCACGAAAAATAATACGACTAAGCGTAAAACTGGAAGATGATTCAATTTAAAGAATGATTTCTTAAGCATTGCATCCACCAACTTTTTATATGAGTAAGATTTAATTATACCATACAATCAATGAATTAAGATGGTGTAATCAAAAAGAGCGCTTTCTTTCGCGCTCTTTAATCGTTATTCCACTAAATATTGTTTTACATCTTCTATAATAATTTCAATGAAGAAGGTGTCTTCTTTATAATATTCATCATCTTCATTTAACGTTGAAACATTCAACCAAACAACAAACCCACTATCATTTTGATTATAAATCAGATGAATTTGTCCTTCTTTTTCACTCTCATAATATTTATTAGATTCATCATTCAATGAATCACTAAGGATAATCCATTCTTCATATGAAAAATGTGAGATATAATGATTCATTATAGCGTTTAAACTTTTTTCACTGCGTGCTAAGATTTCAATGTCACTGCCTTCAAGTGCCTCTTTTAAAACAACAGTTTCACTTGGATGAATCACTAAATCAAGATAATCATTGGTTTGGTTAGGTAAATAATATAAATCTTTCATCACACTAATAACCTTCACAATGACGTCATCCCCATCTTGTTCAAACCCATAATTCACAACATAATAAGTCCCTTTAAATGATAAAGATTCATTTAAATCCGTTGAATCGTACCCAAATAATGAAAAATCAAATACATGTGAGGTTTGTTCCATATTTTCTGTCTTTATGGCGTGTGTTTTAACGATTTCTCTTGCTTCATTAATCTCAAAAGGGCCTTTAAAGGTAGAGACAACGATATAACTATTCATGTAATAATTATTATCTATTTGCTCAAACAACAAGTATGGATCGTCTTCATCATTTATAGGGGTTGTGTTCCCATTATCGATGGTTTCAAAATCATCACAACCAACGAGTAAAAGGAATACAAACATAAATATCCATATATATTTAAACTTATTCATTTTAGCCTCCTAATCATAAATAAAACAAATCTTTAAAATTACAAAACACAATGTTCAAAGCGGTGAATAAATCCTTTTTAAGGGTTCACAAATCTGAACATTGTGCTTTTATACATTTATTATATATAATTATCTAAAAACATTCAATACCATGGGATAACTCAAAAAAATAGTAGCCAAAAAAGACTACTATTTATTTAGTTATATAGGCAATCGCTACCGTTCCAATACCTGCGTTTAACGCGACAATCGATGATATATCCATCGTATATGCTGGGTCTAATCCTGTGATGGCTTTGGCTTTTTCAGTGTATTCACTGACTCGGTTTTCTGCTTTGGCGTGAACGATGGTGTAGCGTTCAATGCCTTTTTCTTCGTGGATTTTCTTTAAGTGATCAAAGATTTTTTTCGTAGACATTTTAACCGATAAACCTTTAGAGAAAATAATCCCTTCGCCTTGTTCGTCAATGGAAATAACCGGTTTTAAATTCGTAATTTTTCCAATCACTCCTGTGACTTTTGAAACGCGACCGCCACGTACCATGTATTTGAGTGTTTTCACACTGACTAAGATTCGTGCTTTTTGTCTTAAATCTTTCATCGTGTTCACGATCTCATCAAATGATTTTTTCGCTTTCACCATTTCAGCGGCGCGCATGACTAATAATCCTTGTGCACCTGAATTTTGCATCGTATCAATGACTTCTAGCTGAACGTCTTTTTTAACCGATTTTTTCGCTTGCATGAAGACATTATGCGTTCCACTCATTTTAGAAGAAACACTTAATACAATAATCTTTTTATAATATGTACTTAAGTAAGAAAAGAGATTTTGCATTTGCTTTAAGTTTGGTTGGGCACTTTTTGGATAGTCTGTAAACTCGTCCATAAATTTATAGAATTTATCACTTGTTACGGTCAGTTTATCGTAGTAATCAGCGCCATCAATCGTTAAGAGTAAAGGGACTTGATAGATTTGATATTCATCAATAAAACTTTGTGGTAAATCCGCAATAGAATCAGTCACGATGACCGTATCATATTTGCGGGCATTTTTGATTTCATATTGGCGTTTCATATCGTCAACTTTTTGTTGGACAAGTTGACCTTTGTCTTTCAAACGGAAAAAGACTTCTGAAGGTTTGTTCGTATGAATATGAATTCTTGCTTTTTGATCATTTCCTGCAACAACCATTGAGTCTCCTAAATCATGAAGTAAGGTCTTAATATCTTTGGCTGATAAATTTTCCCCCGTAATTAAGGCTTCTGTACAGTAGCGATAATCGCCATCTTTAAATCCATCGTGTTCTTCAACCGGTGGCGTTTCATTTGGATCTTTAGCATCAAAACTATCTTCATACATTTCATCCATCACCCCATCTTTTAAATACTGCATAAATCCCTCCACAAAATGATAAAATCCTTTAGCGCCCGCATCCACCACTTTATTTTGTTTTAAGACATCAAGTTTTTCTGTTGTGTTTGCTAAGGATGAGCGCAAACTTTCAAACGCTTCACTGAGTAACATTACAAAATCTTTTGCTTTAAGCTTTAAAGATTTTAAGGTTTCACCCCACTCGCGCATTAAAGTAATCATCGTCCCTTCAACAGGTTCACTGACAGCTTCATATGCATAAGGAACCGCTTTTTCAATGGCTTCAATTAACTCCGCAACATCGATTTCATCCCCACTCGCTTTATCAAGTTCAATTAACAAGCCATTTAAATACTGAGCAAAAATGATTCCTGAGTTTCCTCTCGCGCCTTCAAGTGCACGATCAGCAATCGATTTTAAAGCGTATTTATCGTTCTCATTTAACGTGGATTCATCTAAAATCGCATGCATTAAAGACGCTAAGTTAGACCCTGTATCGCCATCTGCTACAGGAAATACATTAATTTCATTTAAGTGATCTTTATGGCGTAAAACACTTTTTGCACCTGCCATTAAAGACATGTAAAATTTTTCTTTTTTTAATTTTATCGTTTCCATAGTATCGTCTCCAGTTTAAATTAGGGTAAATAGTAAGTAACCAAGTGTTGCACTTGATAAACCTATAAATGTTCCCCAAATTAAATCTATAATTGTTATTTTTAAAGGCCAATCTTTTACAGTCGCAAGATTGGTTAAATCATACGTTGCGTAACAGAAAAATCCAAACAACGCCCCGTTTGTAAGCGCTAATACAAAAGAGCCTTCATTGCTTGCAGGATAAACGGCAAAATACACTAAACCTACAATAAATAAAGCATAAAATATTAGTGCTGCAGGCCAATTAACTTTATCGGCAAGTAAATATCCTAGGTATTTGTTGTAAAGTTTTTTCGCAATGATTCCTAACCAAAGTAAATCAATGATAAAGAAGATAACGAATGTGAAAATAAACATTAAGATAAAGTCCATAGTACCGCTCCTTTTTGATGGTTAAATAATAGCATGATTTTTTTATAAACACACGAATTATACACTCTTAATTGAAAAAACGAAAGTTGGTTTAGACGTTAAGCATGCAATTTATTTGAGATACTATATTATCATATCATTTTTTAATTAAGAAAAGATTAAATGTTTATTAAATATAAAATTAATATTTCTTTGATACAATACATTTTAGGAGATGATGATATGAAAATAATTAAAATGATAGGAATCTTAGGAACCATAGCGATGAGTATTGCTTTATTCAACGGATTTTTTAACGGAAGCTTTTTTGACGATGGGGGAGAATTATTTAATAACCCATGGGGCATTGTTTCGCTTGTGGATTTATATGTAGGGTTTGTTATTTTTTCTATATGGATCGTCTATAGAGAAAAGACTTTAATCCGTCAAATCGTGTGGGTCATATTCATGATGATCTTTGGGTTTTTAACTTCGAGTATTTATTTACTTTATGCGCTTTATGAATCGAAAAATGATGTATTAAAATTTATTCACGGCAAACACGCTGATAAATACACAATAAAAAGTGATGCCCATGAAACTCAGTGAAATTAAAGAAGAGTTAAATAGTGTCTTAAAAGGCAAAACTTTAGATACCATTTTACCGCCTTTATTCTTTGTGATTATGAATCAATTTTTCACTTTAAGTGTTGCGGCGATTTTATCGCTTATATTCGTCAGTCTTTTAACGGTCTATAGATTAATAAGAGGCATGAATATTACATATAGTATATTTGGGTTGCTCGGGGTTGGATTTGCGGCTGGTTTTGCATTTTTAATGGGCAATGTAGGCGATTATTTTTTACCTGGTATTATAGGAAGTGTCTTCATTTCAGTTGGAATCTTAATTTCACTTATGGTTAAAAGACCGCTTCCTTTATTGCTTTCTCATTTAACAAGAGGGTGGACGCTTGAGTGGTTTTTTAGAAAAGATATATACCCCGCTTACTTTGAAACAGGGATTTTATGGTTTGTTTTTTTCACCTTGCGTGCTATATTTCAAGTGATATTTTATGCGACTGATAATGTAAGAGGATTAACCTTAATGAGTACTGTTTTTGGGTTCCCTTTAACGATTGGGATTTTAGTAGTTACCTATGTCTATGGGATTTACCGCTTAAAAACTTTAAATGGCCCTGGTATTGAAGAATATGATCAAGGAAAAAAACCACCCTATAAAGGACAAACGCGCGGATTTTAAAAACAAGGTCAAAAAATGACCTTGTTTTTTATAATGCTTTTAAGTATTGTTTTATTTCCCATTCACTAATCGTTTTACGGTAGCTTGACCATTCACTTTGTTTGGCTTGGATAAATTTATTAAAAACATGTTCGCCTAAAGTTTCTTTCATAAGCGATGATTTTTTTAATTCTTTTAAGGCATCTTTTAAATTTTCTGGAAGGTTATTAATACCTAAAGCTTCCCTTTGATCGCGTTTTAATTGATATAAGTTTTGACTGACTGGCTTGACATGGTCGCTTTTATTTTTAATGCCATCTAAGCCAGAGGCTAATACGGCACTCATCGCTAAATAAGGATTGGCCGAAGGATCGGTTGAGCGAATTTCAGCGCGCGTTGCTTTACCTCTTATTGAAGGCACACGGATCATTGCGGTTCGGTTTGCGTCACTCCATGCTACATAGATAGGCGCTTCATACCCTGGAACTAAGCGTTTATAAGAATTCACGATTGGATTGGTAATTGCGGTAAAACTTCTCGCGTGTTCAATGATCCCTGCGATAAAGTATTGGGCCGTATCAGATAGCCCATGACTTTTATCAGGGTCATAAAAAACATTTTCACCCGCTTCGTTGGTTAAAGAGCAATTTGTATGCATCCCTGAACCATTGACCGATTCGATTGGTTTTGGCATAAAAGTAGCGTGTAAATTATGTCTTTTCGCAATATTTCTAACGACTAACTTAAAAGTTTGGAGTTGGTCACACGCTTCTAAGGCATCGTTAAATTCAAAATTAATTTCATGTTGCGAAGGCGCTACTTCATGGTGCGAGGCTTCCATTGAGAAGTTGAGTTTTTGAAGTTCTAAAACAATATCGCGCCTGCATTCTTCAGCGCCATCCACAGGCGCTAAATCAAAATAGCCACCATGATCGTTAAAATCGGTTGTTACATGCGTATCTCCATTTCTTTTAAACAAAAAGAATTCAGGTTCTACACCAATTTTAAAATTCTTAAACCCCATTTGGCGCATGGTCTTTAGATTTCTTTTTAAGACGTTCCTAGGGTCTCCTAAAAAAGGCGTCCCATCAGGTTTATAAACATCACAAATTAACCTAGCAACATTACCATACATACTGTTTTCCCATGTAAGAATCATCCATGTATTCATATCAGGATATAAATACATATCGGCTTCTTCAATTCGTGCGAAGCCATCAATGGAAGACCCATCAAACATCACTTGATTATTTAATGCATCTTCTAATCCATTAAAAGGAATTTCTACATTTTTAATCGTCCCATGAATATCGGTAAAACATAACCGTATGTATTTGACATTCTTCTCTTGTGCATCGTTTAAAATCTTTTCTTTATTCCACATATTGTCACCCCTTATAATCTAGTTTACCATTTGAAAAAGGGAAATTTAAAAAAAATATTAAAGAATACGTTTTCACTTATAATATTTTTGTAATACAGAAAGCTTTTACTTATTTAGAAAACTCTTAATTAGAAGTGTGCGTTTTCATTCAATAATAATGACTTGAAATGGCTAAATAATATGCATTTGATTTTCTAAACAACAATTATTAACCACATCATTTAACTTATAATGTAAGCGATAACTTTAGAAAAATTATTTTTTTTGTTGAATGATTTAAAGCCCTAATTTAAAATAGTTTACGCTGGTGAAAACAAAAATCTGTATTATAGGAGTGATTCGATGAATCCATGGAGAAATTTTGAAAAAGGCATTTGGCAAGAAAGCATTAATGTCCGTGATTTTATAACCAATAATTTTAATGAATATATAGAAGATGATTCATTTTTAGAAGGTCCAACTGAAGCATCAACAAAGTTAAATGATAAAGTGAACAACTTGTTAATCGATGAACTAAAAGCGGGTGGCGTATTAAATATGGATACCAACGTGGTATCTTCAATTACGTCACACAATGCTGGGTATATTAATAAAGATTTAGAAAAGATCGTTGGACTTCAAACCGATGAGCCATTTAAAAGAGCATTCCACCCTTATGGGGGAATTAATGTGGCGAAAAAGGCCTTAGAAGCGTATGGCTATAAAGTCAGCGATAACATGAATGAAGTTTTTACGAAATACCGTAAAACCCATAATCAAGGCGTATTTGATGCTTACACACAAGAAGTTAGAAAAGCAAGACGTAGCGGGATTATTACAGGTTTACCGGATGGGTATGGTAGAGGACGCATCATTGGTGATTATAGACGCGTTGCATTATATGGGGTTGATGCGTTAATCCAACAAAAAGTGAAAGAAAAATCACTCTATAAAACCCCTATGAATGAAAAAAATATTCGTTTACGCGAAGAAATCCAAGAACAAATCAATGCTTTAAAAGAACTCATTACCTTAGGAGAACTTTATGGTTTTGATATAAAAAGACCTGCTAAAAATAGTATAGAAGCCATCCAGTGGACTTACTTAGCGTACCTTTCAGCGGTTAAAGAACAAAACGGCGCAGCGATGAGTTTAGGGAGAACCGCAACGTTTTTAGATATTTATATAGAAAGAGATTTAAATGAAGGCGTTATTAATGAATTAGAAGCTCAAGAACTAATTGATCAGTTTATTATGAAATTGCGTATGATTCGTTTTGCAAGAACGCCTGAATATAATGACTTATTCACAGGTGATCCAACGTGGGTGACTGAATCCTTAGCAGGGATGCATGAGGATGGTCGTTCTTTAGTAACAAAGACGACGTATCGTTATTTACAAACCCTTTATAACTTAGGCACAAGTGCTGAACCAAACTTAACGGTTTTATGGAGTTCTTCACTGCCTGAAAACTTTAAACATTTTTGTGCTAAAGTCAGCGCACAAACAAGTTCAATTCAATATGAAAACGATGAAATCATGCGTCCAAAACATGGCGATGATTACGCCATTGCTTGCTGCGTAAGCCCAATGACTATTGGGAAAGAAATGCAGTTTTTTGGGGCTCGTGCGAATTTAGCGAAAGCACTGCTTTATGCCTTAAATGGTGGGCGCGATGAAATGAGCGGTGATCAAGTCAGTGATGCGTTCAAAGTATATGACAAAGAATATTTAGAATATGATGATGTGATGGAACGTTTAGATAAAGTGATGGATTGGGTCAGTGAAACCTACATTAGTGCCCTTAATACCATTCATTACATGCACGATAAATATGCTTATGAGCGCGCACAAATGGCACTTCATGATAGCGAAGTCAAAAGAAACTTCGCCACAGGCATAGCTGGGTTAAGCGTGGTAGCAGATAGCTTAAGCGCTATTAAATATGCCAAAGTTAAACCTCTATATGATGAAACTTCAGGATTAATCACCGACTTTGACATTGAAGGAGGCTTCCCATACTTTGGGAATAACGACGATCGTGTCGATTTAATCGCAGATGAAGTGGTTGAACGTTTCATGGATAAAATCAGACAACAATATACGTACCGTGAAAGTGTTCCAACGCTTAGTTTATTAACCATTACCTCTAACGTAGTCTACGGGAAAAAAACAGGGAATACACCTGATGGTAGAAAAGCAGGCGAAGCGTTTGCCCCAGGTGCAAATCCAATGCATGGCCGTGACAACACCGGTGCATTAAATTCATTACTGAGTGTGGCGAAATTAAACCCTGATAACTGTGAAGATGGCATCTCTAATACCTTTACGTTGGTTCCTGCGGTATTAAATAACGACTATGATAACTTAGCCAATATTATTGATGGTTACTTTGAAAAAGGTGGCTACCACGTGAATATCAATGTGTTAAACCGTGATCAATTAATTGATGCGTATAATAATCCAGAAAAATATCCTAACTTAACGATTAGAGTCTCTGGCTACGCGGTCAACTTCGCAAAACTTACGAATCCTCAAAAACAAGAAGTTATTGAAAGAACCTTCCATGAATCACTTTAAAGGCAATATTCATAATATAGAAACCTTTGGAACGTTTGATGGCCCTGGGATTCGCTATGTATTATTTTTACAGGGTTGTCCGTTTCAATGTAAGTTTTGTCATAACCGCGATAGTTGGTCAACTAAAACAAATAGTTTAATGAGTGTCGATGATGTGTTAAATGATTATTCAAATTATGAAGCATTTTATAAAAAAGGCGGACTAACGGTGAGTGGGGGCGAACCGTTAATGCAAGGTGAGTTTGTTTTAGCCCTTTTTAAACGCGCCAAAGCATTAAATATTCATACGACCTTAGACACTTCTGCGGCATGTTTCAGTGAAAGAAAAAAACCGCTCATAAAAGAAATTTTAAAATATACAGACTTAGTGATGCTTGATTTAAAACATATTGATGAAGCTGAACATAAAGCATTAACCAATGCTTCTAACAAACATGTTTTATCGTTTTTAGATTTATTAGAAACCTTAAAACAACCGACCATTTTAAGACACGTTTTAATTCCTACCATTAACGACCAAGCATCAACCATCAAACGGTTTAAAGACTATATTCAACCGTTTAAATGTTTAGAAAAAGTTGAAGTCTTACCTTATCACACAAACGGCAAACACAAATGGAACGATTTAAACCTTGCTTATCCATTAGAAGGAATCCCGCCTATGGATAAAAAGAAAGCCAAAGATATAGAAATGGTTTTGAATAAATCACTCCATAAAAATACTTATTCATACGCTTCAAAAAAGGATATATCCATAAAAACACCTTAAAAAAAGGTGTTTTTTTACTTAAAATACAATTTATAGCTATAATGAATGTGAGGTGGTTATTATCGAAGCAATCATCATATTT
>SL_7KL_010_BRINEDRAFT_10000999_pt1 | contig 13567 bp, 13 predicted proteins | sample SodLak_010_BRINE_FD_10663 | JGI IMG/M metagenome (IMG submission 10663)
CCGCGTACCTTCGCCGAGAGTCTGCGCCAGGGCTATGATCTCACGATCGGCTACGGCAAGCCGATCTGGGTGGCGGAGCTCGGCTATGAGGGCGCGCAATCATATCTCGCCTCCTGGGCGGATGACGTCACGCGCCCCTACGACGAATTCGCGGAACTGCGTGAGGTCATCTACTTCAACGATCAGGAAGTGCATCCCTGGCCGCATGATCTCGGCCTTCCCAACTGGCGCGTCATGCGTGACCGCCCGATCTACCCCGTCCGCCGCTGAGGAGTGTGTCATGATGAGCAAGTCACTCAAGCGAGCGGCCTTGCCGCTCACCGCGATTGCCGCGCTGTTTATCGCCGGATGTCAGGATATGGGGCCGGGCGCACAACGTGGTACCAGCGATATCGCGCGTGAAGCGATGGCCGCAGAGCCGCTTAGCATCCGTTCGATGCAGCGCATCTACGGCAACCGCACCTGGATCTGGGATGACGGGGCGGGCTTCCTGAATGCCCGCGACCGGACCTTCGTCGCCTGGACGGGAAGCGGGGCGAACGCCTCCTATGCAGACGGCAACTGGTTCATGACGCAGACGGGAAATCTGTGCTTTCGCGCAAACTGGGCATCCGTGGGCGGGGACGGTATCGCCGCGACCTGCTTCGAGCACCGCACCGACGGCTCTCGGATCTTCCAGCGCCGGCAACCGGATGGCGAATGGTATGTCTTCGCCGACAGCCCGATGCATCCGGATGACGAGATCAACAAGCTTCGCCCGGGCGATGCCGTGTTCTCGCGCTACGAACGCAACAGGGCGGAAGTCGCGCGCCGGCGCGGCGGTTGACGCTGCATATCCGGCAGGATTCGTCGGTGGCGCGCGGCTGGCATCAGCGCGCAGCAAGACGCTGCAGCGCCGATGCCTGCGCGGCGCGCCACTGATCGGGCGTCACCCGCCAGTCCGGCGAACCCAGATCGAAGGGCCAGTAATGCGGTTCCTTGTCGTTGAAATAGACCACGGCGCGAAGGGCGCGGAAGCTCTCGGAGCGCGCGACCGTTTCGAACAGCGAGCGCAGCCAGTTTTCGCGGTAGTTGCGGTCACCGGCCACGCCGAGCTCGGCGATGATCACCGGTTTGCCGAAACGCGCCGCGCGATCGTACTTTTCGCGGAAGGTCGCAGGAAAGTCGCGCACGCCGCCATGGAAGCGCTCGTCATAGGCCTGCAAACCCCACAGCGAGATTCCCACGAAATCGACATGGGCGGCGCCGGGGTAATAGGCACCCATGTTGCGCTCGCCGATCGGGCTCCAGACATAACGCGCTTCCGGCGCGAGCCTGCGGCACTGATCGACGAAATGGCGGAACGCCGCCTGATAGCCGCGCGCATCCTGGCGTGCCCAGGGATAGCGGCCAGTGGGCTTCTCCATCTCGTGCCCCCAGCGCACGAGGACGCGCCCGCCGAAATCGCCGAGCGTGCCGCAGATCGTCGAAATCTCATCACGGAAACCGCCGCGCAGGATATCCTGAAACAGCCTGTCCCCGCCATCGCGCCAGTTCGGCGCCCGCGTAAACGGCTCCACGGTCACCATCATGATGCGCCCGCTCGCCCGCGCCTGGTCGAGGCGACGGCGGAAGTCGCGCAGATCGAGCGCTTGCCAGAAGACGAAGATGTGCTCGATGGCCGGCTCACGCGCAGAGGCGAAGCGGCCATGCGGGTCATAGACGCCGAAGGCGACGTGATCGAGGGGCGAGGCTGCGGCGGAGCCGGAATCCTCGCCGGGACTGTCGAGAGGCGCGAACATCACCAAAAGGCCTGTGAGCAGAAGACGCGTTACGAGACTGCTCATTCCAATGCATCGCAAGCATGGCCGGATGAAGTCGGACATGATGAAGTCGGACATGGGGCCACCGTTTTCTGTCACCATCTGGTGAGATCTGCCACAAAATCAGCTTATGAACACTGGCAACGAAACCTGAATAAAGTGAAAATTCGCGAGTGTGATATTTATCCACCGGCAAGTCGTGCATCGAAACGGCACAGTCACAATCCAAAATATATGAGGCGAACATGAGCACGGTCCTCGTCACCGGCGGTGCCGGCTATATCGGCGCGCAGACCTGCAAGGCCCTGGCGAGTGCCGGCTATCACCCTGTCGTCTACGACAATCTCGTCTCGGGCCATCGCGCGGCGGTGCGCTGGGGTCCGCTTGTCCATGGCGACATCATCGATCGCGCCGCCCTCGATGCCGCGATCCGGCAATACCGCCCGCAGGCGGCCATTCATTTCGCGGCCCATGCCTATGTCGGTGAATCGATCGCGGATCCCGGCAAGTACTACCGCAACAACCTCGCCGGCTCCCTGACGCTGCTGGAGGCACTGCGCGACGGGGGTGTGGGCAAGATCGTTCTGTCGAGCACCTGCGCCGTCTATGGCGAGCCGTCGCAGCTTCCGATCACCGAGGGCACACCGACGCGCCCGATCAACCCCTACGGCGCCTCGAAGCTGATGGTCGAGCACATGCTCGCCGATTTCGAGCGCGCCCACGGCCTGCGTTGGCTGGCTCTGCGCTATTTCAACGCCGCCGGCGACGATTTCGATGGCGAGATCGGCGAGGATCACGCACCGGAAACGAGACTCGTACCGCTCGCCCTCGAAGCCGCTTCGGGCGGGAAGCCACTGACGATATTCGGCATCGATTACCCCACCCCCGACGGCACCTGCATTCGCGACTACATCCACGTCGTCGATCTGGCCGATGCGCATCTGCGCGCCCTCGCGGCGCTCGATTCCGGCATCGCCCCGCAGCCGCTCAACCTCGGCGCCGGTCGCGGCATGTCCGTGCGCGAGATCGTCGCCATGGTCGAAGCCGTGACCGGGCGCGCGGTCGACCTGCGCTACGGGCCGCGCCGCCCCGGCGATCCGCCGGAGCTCGTCGCCGATGCGCAGCGCGCCCGCGACGCCCTCGGCTGGACGCCACGCTACAGCGACCCCCTACGCATCGTCGAAAGCGCCTGGGCCTGGCATTGCCGCAAGCTGGAGCGAATCAGTTGAGAGCGGAATTGCTGCGCCCGCGCAGATGGCAGGAAGCGGTGCGCCCGAAACCACTCGGCGTGCATATGTAGGGAGCACGCCCCAGCGGACGACGTCCGATGCCAGAGCGCGTACGGGCACGTTCGCGATTGTCGAGCATCGGCGCCGTGTTGCGCTCTGCCTGCTGCATGGCCGTCGCGGAGACCCGGTCATTGGCGGAGGCCGTGCCGGTGAAGGCAGGCAACGATGCCAGGGTCATGCAGCCAAGAAGCGCGAGGCAGGCGAGTGACGCCCTGAGAGATCCGGCGCGAGGCACAGGGCTACGGCGCCATTGAGATACAGTGTTGAAAGCAGTCATACAGATCAATCCTCTCCGTAATTTCCGACGAATCAGCGTCGCGGACGTTACGGCAGGAACGACCGCCCCCGGCATTCCCACCCCTGACAACAGAAACTACTGTCCCGCTGCCAAAGGTATTCAGCCTGCAATTCCTTAACGAAAGATAACCACCCCCACAAGCCGTAGATTTTCAGCTTCCACAGCCTGAACAATCTGCGCAAAACGGTAAAATATTACCGTAAAACGACCGCAACGCATCGCCCACGCAATCCACGCCATCGACGATCATCTGAATCGATGCTGCCTGATCAGGCAGCGCCTGGATGCGCGATAACGGGTGCGGGTTGGCGAACGGAGCGTCGTTCGAAGCGGATGCGGCGAAATGGCGACCCCGGCTGGATTCGAACCAGCGACCGTCGGATTAGAAGTCCGGTGCTCTATCCTGCTGAGCTACGGGGCCGAGGGCGGTGCCGGGGCGCCGCCTCGTCGCGCCGGGCCTAGTGGGTCCAGGCGCCGACGCGGTTGTATTTGAAATTGTCCGCATAGGCGAGCGTACGGCGCTTGGGCTGCTTCGGCTGCTCGACGCGATAGGGAATGCCGTTGCGTTCGCAATAGGCGACCGCCTCCTCGCTGGTCTCGAAGGACAGCTTCAACTGCTGCGTCATGTCGGAGGAACTCGTCCAGCCCATCAGAGGCTCGACCGTGCGCGGCGTGGCTTGATCGAAAACCAGGACCCACTTCTTCGTGCGCGCCGTGCCGGAGGAGGTCGCGCCGCGGGCGGGTTTGAAGATGCGAGCGGTCATGCTTGGCCTCAGATCCTTCGAAACATCCCCATGCCCGGCGAACCGGGAATCGGCCATCTGGTCGGGGCGGCAGGATTTGAACCTGCGACCCTCTGCTCCCAAAGCAGATGCGCTACCAGGCTGCGCTACGCCCCGATGATGGTCAACACGTTGTCAACTAGGCGGTTTGCGAACAGTTGGCAAGCCTCTTCCAACCCATCCCCACGCAGCCCCGACATGCACCTACCATAGGGCGATACGATTTATAATTGCTGAACGCCCGGGAGACCGGTTTCACTGATCGAATAGCGGGTGGTCGATGCGATCCCCGGCTGCAATGCCGAGCCGGTCACTGATGCCGGCATTGATCTCGAACACCGCCAGAACCGGCTCGCCGGAGGAGATCTGGCGCTCCGACAGCGGCTCGGTATCGCGTGCGATCCGCGCGATAGAGCCATCGGCGCGCACAAACAGCATATCCAGCGGAATATAGGTGTTGCGCATCCACATCGAGACCATCTCGACGCGCCCGAAATCGAACAGCATGCCATGGTCGTCCGGCATCGAACGCCGATACATCAGCCCGCGCGCCCGGCTTTCCGGCGTATTGGCCAGCTCGACCGAAAACACATGCCGGTCCTCGCCGCTGATGATCGTCAGCGAATCGGCATTCTGCGCCTGCGCCGCCTGATACGGGCCGGGCAGGGAAACGGAGAGGGCGAGAAAGGCGACGGCAAGCAGCGCCAGCGTCACGAATCGATTCACGATCGGGCGCCACCACAAGCTTGCCGAACCGGGTCCCGAAGGCATTGCGGCGGATGGCGCGCACCGGGGCGAGATTCTGATCATCATTCTGAAACCAGCATCAATGAGACGCGGGCAGGCGCCCCTCCGGCATGCGCACCTCAGCTGCCATGAGGCCCTTCGGCCCGTCGCCATAGCGCACAAGAACCGTCTCCCCCGGCTGGAGTTCGGCGATGCCGTAGCGGCGCAGGGTTTCCATATGCACGAAGATATCCGGCGTCCCCTCTCCGCGTGTCACGAAGCCGAAACCGCGCAGGCGGTTGAACCACTTCACGATGCAGGGCTCCAGCGGGCTCGTGGGCTCGACGCTGACATGAGTGCGCGGCATCGGCAGCTCGGAGGGGTGCAACGCCGTCGTTTCGTCCATGGAAACCAGCCGGAAAGCCTGGAAGCCCCGGCTGCGCCTCACGGCTTCGACGACGACGGTGGCGCCCTCATGTGCCGTCTGGTAGCCGCCCTTCTGCAAGCAGGTGACGTGGAGCAGCACGTCCGGCCAGCCGTTATCCGGCACGATGAAGCCGAACCCCTTCGCGACGTCGAACCATTTGATCCGACCGGTAATCTCGAAGAGTTGGAGCTGCGCTTCCGCCGCCTGCGCGTCAGCAGCGGCAGCCTGATCGCTGACATGACCCGCCGCAGCCGTGTCGCGTGACGGATCCGGGTCGTGTTGCGCGGATGTGGCGACATCCGGTTTGTGCGGATCATGGTTAGACATATACTCACCAACCGAATCACGACGACAATATAATCTTAACTATAAGATACCATTGCTGTGCAATTCTGAAAGCCCGAATTGGGTGCAGTCCCCGCCTTTCATTGCTGCACTGCGAAATCAGGGGTTGCGTGCATTGCATCCGACCGGACGACGCGTCGGTCTTTCGCGATGACGACACCAGGATCCGGAGACTTCCCCTCATGGCCATTCCGACGCGCTTGCGCCTCGATGCACTCGATATTGCCCGCGGTGTGGCGATTCTGGCCATGGTCATCTACCATTTTGCCTGGGATCTGAGCTTTCTCGGTTTCATCGCCACGGATGTGGGTCGCGAGCCCGGCTGGGTCGCCTTCGCGCGCGGCATTGCGACGAGCTTTCTGGTGATCGTCGGCTTCAGCCTCGTGCTCGCACGCGAAGCCGGGCAGAGCTGGTCGAAATTCGTGCGGCGCCTGGCGAAGATCGCGGCAGCGGCCGGCGCGATCACGCTCGCGACGCTCATCGTCTTTCCCGATGCCTTCATCTTCTTCGGCATCCTGCATATGATCGCGGCCGGCAGCATCCTCGCCCTGCCCTTCCTGCGCGCGCCGGTGCTGCTGACCCTCGCGGCGGCGCTGGTGGTCTTCGCCGCGCCCCAATTCTACGGCTCCCCCGCCTTCGATACGCGCTGGCTCGCCTGGATCGGCTTCTTCGAGACCCCGCCCCCCACGAATGATTTCGAGCCGGTCTTCCCCTGGTTCTCCGCCGTGCTCGTCGGCGTCGCGGCAGGACGAATCGCCTTCGATCGCGGCCTTGTCGTGCATCTCGCGCGCTGGCAGATACGCAGCCGACCGGCGCGCTGGCTTGCCGTTGCCGGGCGCTGGAGCCTCGTCATCTACCTTCTGCACCAGCCGGTCCTGCTCGGTGTGCTCTACCCGCTCGCCATGGTGACGCGCCCTGCCCCGGCGACGTTCATGCAGGCTTGTGTTGCGGAATGCGTTGCCGTCGGCACCGACGAAGCGATCTGCACCCCAGCCTGTGCATGCACGCAGGACGCGCTCGTGCGCAACGGATTCGAGGGCCTGCTCGACGCGCGAAGCATCAGCACGCAGGAGCAGGCGCTGATCGACGATATTGCCGGCCAGTGCTTCCGCGCCGCGCGCGAGGGCGCGCCGTTGGACGGCACACCCCTCGATATCAGCCCCTGACATGAAAAAAGGGCGCGCCGTAGACAGGCGCGCCCCTCATGCTGTCATCCGACGGCTGCCGCAGATCAGTTCGGCAGGCTGTCGGCGATGCCCTGGACGAAGAAGTTCATGCCCAGAACCTGCTCGTCGGAGAGAACACCATCACCCTCGCAGGGCACTTCCGAGCCGTCCTGCGCGATGATCGGGCAGGTGAAGGGGTTCAACTCACCCGAACGGATGGCTGCTTCTGTCGCGGCGGCGCGCTCGGCCACATCATCGGGCATGTTGGTATAGGGCGCCATGCGAAGCATGTCCGCATCGAGCCCGCCCCAGGTGTCGCTCGGCTCCCATGTGCCGTCGATCACGGCCTGGACGCGCTCGACGTAATAGTCGGTCCAGTTGTTGACGATCGAGGTCAGCAGCGTATCGGGGGCGAAGTCGATCATGTCGGAGGCCTGGCCGAAGCCGTAGACGCCGCGATCGGCGGCGGTCTGCATCGCAGCCGGGCTGTCGACGTGCTGGGCGATCACATCAACCCCCTGATCCATCAGCGCACGCGCGCCATCGGTCTCGCGGGCCGGGTCGAACCAGGCGTTGACGTAGACGACACGCAGTTCGATATCCGGGTTCACCGATTGGGCGCCCAGAATATAGGCGTTCATGCCGGCGGTGACTTCCGGGATCGGGAAGGCGCCGATATAGCCGATCACGCCGCTCTCCGACATCTCAGCCGCGATCTGGCCGAGGATGTAGCGACCCTCATGGAAGCGCGCATTGTAGGTGGCGACGTTGTCGGCACGGCGGAAGCCCGTGGCGTGCTCGAACTTCACATCCGGGAAGCGCTCGGCCACGCGGATGGTGGGCTCCATATAGCCGAAGGAGGTGGTGAAGATCAGATCATGGCCGGTACGGGCCAACTGCTCGATCACACGCTCGGCATCGCCGCCGGAGACGCTCTCGACGAAGGTCGTCTCGACCTGATCGCCGAAGGCTTCCTCGATGGCGAGGCGACCCTGATTATGCTGATAGGTCCAGCCGAAATCACCGACCGGCCCGACGAAAACGAATCCGACCTTGACCGGATCCTCGGCCTGCGCCGGTGCGGCGCCAAACGCCATCATTGCGGCGAGCGCGCCCGCAGCTACGAAATCCCGTCTCTTCATGACGACCCCTTTCTTTATTGGTTCCGACAGATTGGCATGCCCCCGAAACCGGCGCAATGCCACAGAAAACACCTTCGCTCCAGCCCGATCCGACGGCACATCCAGCAACTTTGATGCGCAGCCTGCCGCCTGAACAGGCAGCGCTAACGGTCCGGCACATAGGGCTGGCCGAGCGAACCCGGCGCCCCCACCCCGCTCGACCCGCGCCGCGCCGAGAGGATCACCAGAGCGATGATCGTCGCGAGATACGGCACGGCGGAGAGGAATTGCGAGGGCAGCCCGAATTGCGCCGCCTGCGCATGCAGTTGCAGCACCGTCGCGGCGCCGAAGATATAGGCGCCGACTAGCGCCCAGCCCGGTCGCCAGGCGGCGAAGACGACGAGCGCCACGGCGATCCAGCCGCGCCCCGCCGTCATGTTCGGCGCCCAGAAGCGCGTATAGACCAGCGAAAGATAGGCGCCCGCGAGCCCCGCGCAAATGCCGCCGAAGACGACTGCCATGAAGCGCACCTTCAGGACCGGCAGGCCGAGCGAATGCGCCGAGGCGTGATTCTCGCCGATGGAACGCAGCCGCAGCCCCGCGCGCGTCCCCATCAGGAACCAGGCCACGCCGGCGACGAGCAGCAGCGAAATGTAGACGAAGATGTCCTGCGAGAAGACGGCGCTGCCCAGGATCGGCAGATCCGAGAGCAGCGGGATCTCGAGGCGCGGCGTCGGCGGCAGGCGCTCGCCGACGAAGGGCGCGCCGATCACGCCCGACAGGCCGAGGCCGAGGATCGTCAGCGCGAGCCCCGCGCCGACCTGGTTCGCCGCGAAACCGAGGACGACGATGCCGAACAGAGCCGCCATCAGCCCGCCGGCCATCATCCCGAAAGCGATGCCGATCCAGGTCGAATCGAACAGGAAGGCACCGACGAAGGCGCTCACCGCCCCCATCGCCATCATGCCCTCCACCCCGAGATTGAGCACGCCCGCGCGCTCCGCCACGAGCTCGCCGATGGCCGCGATCAGGAGCGGCGTCGAGGCCATGACGATGGTGAAGAGGATCGCTTCGAAAGTCGTCATGCGCGTGCCCTCACGATCCGCAGCCGATTGCTCACCAGCGCATCCGCCGAGAGCACGCAGAGCAGCACCAGCCCCTGGAAGGCGAGCGCGAGATCGAGCGGCAGCCGCAGCAGGATCTGCGCATTCTCGCCCCCGATCAGGATCAGCGCCATGATGAAGCCGGCGACGAGGATGCCGATCGGATTGAGCCGCCCGAGAAAGGCCACGATGATCGCCGTGAAGCCGTATCCGGGTGAAATCGAGGGCTGGACCTGGCGCAGCACGCCCGAGACCTCGATGATCCCGGCAAGCCCGGCCAGCCCGCCCGATATGCAGAATACGGTGATGATGGTGCGCGCCTGCGAGAAGCCGGCAAAGCGCGCGGCACGCGGCGCATCCCCGCTCACCCGCAAACGGTAGCCGAACAACGTGCGCCCGAGCACGATCATGGTCACGATGACGGCGATGAGCGCGAAGATCACCCCGATATGCACCCGCCCCATCCCCGCGATCGCGGGAAGCGTGGCGGCGGTGTCGAAGACGACGGATTGCGGGAAGTTGAAACCCATCGGATCGCGCCAGCGCCCGCGCACCAGATAATCGAGCAGCAATTGCGCCACATAGACGAGGAAGAGCGAGGTCAGGATCTCGTTCACGCCGAAACGCACCCGCAGGAAGGCGGGAATCGCGCCGTAGAGTGCGCCGCCGATCATGGCGAGGATCATCATCAGGGGCAGCACCCACATCCCCGCATCGGTGCCGTGGGTCGCGAGCGCGAGCCAGGAGCCGAAGATCGCGCCGACGATGAACTGCCCCTCCGCCCCGATATTCCACATATTGGCGCGGAAGCAGTAGGACAGACCGATGGCGATGATGACCAGCGGCGTCGCCTTCATGGCGATCTCGCGCAACGACCACGGATCCATCAGCGGATCGACGATATAGACCTGGAAGGCGGCCACGGGCGAGCGGCCCATGCCCCAGATCACCAGGCCGGCAATGGCAAAGGAGACGACGAGCGCCGCCACCGGCGCAAGCGCGCGCGCCCAGGCTTTCGGCTCCGCTCTCGGAACGAGTTCAATGCGCATCTTGCGGCGCGACCCCCATCATTTCGAGACCCACCGCTTCACGCGTCCATTCCCCCGTCGGTCGCAGCCGGCTGACATGCCCTTCATGGATTACCGCCATGCGATCGGCGATGGCGAAGAGCTCGTCGAGATCCTGGCTGATCACCAGCACCGCCGCGCCCTGCGCCGCGAGATCGATCAGCGCCTGGCGGATCACCCGCGCCGCGCCGGCATCGACGCCCCAGGTCGGCTGATCGACGACGAGGAGTTTGGGGCCGCGTACGATCTCGCGCCCGACCACGAATTTCTGCAGATTGCCGCCGGAGAGCTTGCGCGCCAGTGCATCGGCTCCCGGCGTGCGCACGTCGAAATCACCCACCACCCGCGCCGCGAGGCGCCGGGCCTTGTCGAAAGCGATGAAGCCGCTGTTGACGATCCCGCCGACGGCGTGATGCGACAAAACCGTGTTGTCACCGAGCCCGTGACCCGGCACGGCGGCGTGGCCGAGCCGCTCTTCCGGGACGAAGGCCCCGCCGAGCTTGCGCCGGGCGTCGATCCCCTTGAGCCCCACGCCGACCCCGTCGATCACCACGGCGCCCGGCTCCTCCGCGAGGCGCTCGCCCGAGATCGCGGCGAAGAGCTCGCTCTGGCCGTTACCGGCGATGCCGGCAAGGCCGACGATCTCGCCGGCGGCGACAGCGATATCGACATCTCGCAAGGGGCGCTCGTGAATGGAACGGGCCGGCATCGACAGGCTCTGCACCTGGAGCATCTCGTCATGCCCGCGGGCCTTCGGCGTGCGCGCCACATCGCCGACTTCCTGCCCGACCATCAGCGCGGCGATCTCGCGGGCGCTGCTCTCGCGCGGATCGAGGGTGGCGACGACCTTGCCGCCGCGCAGGATCGTGGCGTCGCGGCACAGCCGGCGCACCTCTTCCAGCTTGTGCGAGATATAGAGGATCGCCCTGCCCTCGCCGGCAAGTTGCTCCAGCGTCTCGAACAGCCCTTCCGATTCCTGCGGCGTGAGCACCGAAGTCGGCTCGTCGAGAACGATCAGCTTGGGATTCTGCAACAGGCAGCGCACGATCTCGATGCGCTGGCGCTCGCCGGCGGAAAGCGTCCAGACATGGCGATCGGGGTCGAGCGGCAGGCCGTAACCCTCGCTCACCTGCTTGAGGCGCTTGCGCACCTCGTTGAAGGAAAGATCGGTCAGCGCGACGGCGACGTTTTCCGCCACTGTCATCTCGTCGAAGAGCGAGAAATGCTGGAATACCATACCGATGCCGAGATTTCTTGCATCGACGGGTGAATTGATCTCGACCCGCTTCCCCTCCCAGAAGATCTCGCCGTCAGTCGGCTCGATCACCCCGTAGAGGATCTTCACCAGCGTGGATTTGCCCGCCCCGTTCTCCCCCAGAAGCGCATGAACCTCGCCGGGCGCGATCGCGAAATCGATCGCGTCATTGGCGACGAGGTTGCCGTAGTGCTTCGTGATGCCCTTCAGGGAGACGAGTTTCTCGCCGGGGGCAGCCTTCTGGGGGGATGAGGCGGGCAAACCGTTTTTCTTTCTCGCTCAGGGGCTCATCACCGTGGCGCCGGTGGTCTCGCGACCCTCGAGCGCCTTGTGGACATCGACAGCATCGGCGAGTTTGGCGCGATGGTGGACGGGGATCTTCACCGCACCGCTCGCCACCACGTCGAACAGCTCGCCCGCGACCTCCTCCAGATCGGCCCGTTTCGCGATATGCGTGAACAGCGTCGGGCGGGTGGCGTAGAGCGAGCCCTTTTGTCCGAGAATACCCAGATTGAAGGCCTCGACGGCGCCCGAGGCATTGCCGAAGCTCGCAAACATGCCGAAGGGGCGCAGGCAATCGAGCGAAGCCGGGAAAGTCGCCTTGCCGACGCCGTCATAGACTACATGGCAGCGCTCGCCCCTGGTGATCTCGTCGACGCGCTTGGCGAAATCCTCGTCGCGGTAATAGATCACGTGATCGCAGCCGTTCTTCATGGCGAGCTCGCCCTTCTCGCGCGATCCCACGGTGCCGATAACCGTCGCACCGAGATGCCTGGCCCATTGGCAGGCGATCAGGCCGACACCGCCGGCGGCGGCGTGGAAGAGGATGGTATCGCCTTTCTTCACGCGGTAGGTCCGGCGCAGAAGATATTGCGCCGTCATGCCTTTCAGCATCATCGCGGCTGCGGTCTCGTCATCGACGCCGTCCGGCGTGGCGACGACCTTGTCGGCCTCGAGCAGCCGCTCCTCGGCATAGGAGCCCAGCGTCGCGGCATAGGCGACGCGGTCGCCCTCCTTGAAGCGGGTAACACCCTCGCCCACCGCCGTGACCACACCCGCACCCTCGTTGCCGGGGGTGAAGGGAATGCTCGGCGCCGGGTAGAGGCCGGAGCGGAAATAGGTGTCGATGTAATTGACGCCGATAGCCGTGTGCTTCACCCGGATCTCGCCCGGGCCGGGATCGCCGACGGCGACCTCTTCGTAGCGCATGACTTCCGGTCCGCCATTCTCATAGATGCGGATCGCCATGGTCTTTGACATGGGCCGTCTCCTCCCTCACTCGTTTCGGATCATAGGATGCGTAAAAGCCCTACCGCAACGTCCATCGCGTCGTCAGAGGCATTTGCTCACAGGCCGATTGCATCGCGCAAGGGGGCGAGCCCCACCGCCGAGACGGAAAGTGCGGCACCGGCGANGATCATGGCGATGCCGATCGCGTTGGGAAGGCGCTGCGAATCGACCATCTTCTCCGCCGCCATGATCACCGCGAAGATCGCCATCCAGAGGATATTCATGGCACCCAGCACCACGAGCAGCCCCATCATCGCCCAGCAGCAGCCGACGCAGAGCACGCCTTGTCGCAGGCCGAGCCGGAACGCCGCCAGATTGCTCGTCAGCGCCGCCTCGCGCTCCTTCGCGAAGGGATGGCGGATGGTGACGAGGCAGGCGCGCTTGAGCGGCGAGAACTGGTAGAACCCGGCAGCGCCGATCACGGCGCCGGCCAGGATCGTCGCGGTTGCCGGCGGCAGGGCGATGCCCGACAAGCCGGCAGAGATGAAGGCCTGCGCCGTTGCCGCCACGACGGCCACGATCACCCAGATCCCGAGATAGCCCGCCGCCACGGCCAGCGGCGATGCGGCACGGGCCCGGTCGTTCACCTCGTTCTCCACCCGATCAGCGAACCCGACGATCAGCAGGCTCGCGGTCGGCAGCATCATCGCGATGCTCATGGCGACCCACATGCCGATCGCCACAGCGAGCCGCGAGATCATTTCCGCCGTCGAGCGCGCGCCGAGGATGTCGGCGGGAGCGCATAACGCTTCCATGAAGGCGGCGGCACCCGAGGCCATGGTGATCGCCTCGGCGAACATCACCCCCCAGCCGAGCGCGGTCAGCAGAACGAGCGCCGTGATCGCAACCGGCATCGGTTGCAGGATCGGGCCGAGCTTTTGCCTGAACGCCGCCAT
>SL_7KL_010_BRINEDRAFT_10001001_pt1 | contig 13525 bp, 6 predicted proteins | sample SodLak_010_BRINE_FD_10663 | JGI IMG/M metagenome (IMG submission 10663)
CCAGCCGGTCGGAGAGCTGGCGCACGATCTCGTCACCGCGCCGTCCGATCGGCAGGAATTCGCGGAAATCGAAGAACAGGGCCACGGCCTCGACCTGGTCGAGCGCTTCGTCGCGCCCGCCGAGGAAGATCTCGTCGAAGATACGCGCGGTCTCCTCGTGCAATTCGCGCGAGACGGGGTGATCGGGGAAGAAGGTCCCGGCATTGCGTGCAGCGACGAAAGCGTCGCGCCAGCGCCCTTCCTCGGCATAGAGCTGCCCGAGCAGGCCGAGGGTGCGCACCTCCACCTCGTCGCCGCGCCAGGAGACGATGAGACGCTCAAGCGCCGCGATTGCCTCGGCGGTATCGACCGTACCGCGTGCCACGCCGTGCTCCAGCCGCAGCAATTCCGCCTGCGCGGCATAGGGGCGCGCAGCCTCCTCGGCGAGGCGGGTCAGATTGGCGAGCGCCTGTTCCGGCTGGCCGATGGCGATGTCGATCCGCGCTTCGAGCAGATGCAGCGCATCCGGCGCGACCGAGCCGGGGGCCAGTTGCGCCAGAGCCGTCGCCTCACGGCGTGCCAGGTTGATTTCACCCTCCGCGAGCGCGGCCTCGGCAAGGCTGAGGCGCATCGCGCCCTGGAGATCGTCGGGATAGGCCTCGAGCAGCGGCCGGCCATGGCGGAACCCTGCGATCGCCTGCTGCGACCGGCCCTCGCGCGCATCCAGCCAGGCCCGCCAGAGCAGGATTTCGCGATCGCTGTCCTGTTCGGGATGCGACAGGATCTCGCGGGCCTCGTCGAGGCGCTCCATCGCCAAGGCAGCTGCGGCTTTCAGCAGCAGCCAGCGCCTTTGCGTGCGCCGGTCCGGCTCGTCCTGCGCGACAACGTCGAGCACGCCCGAGGCTTCCGTGGCCAGCCCGTTGGCCAGCATGAAGCGCGCGACATCGAGACGGGCATCGCCGCGTTGCGAGGGTCGGGCCTCGATCACCGCCTCGAGCTGCTCATGCAGGCGCCGGCGCACAGCGCCACCTCGGGCATCGCGCCAGGGCTCGGCCTCGAAGACCGCTTCGTCCGGGATCTCCCCCTGCGCGGTCTCGCCCGCAGCCGGCGACGTGCCGCTGATCACGAGATCGCGCGGACGCGATATCACGACGTCGTCCTCGCGCACCCGCACACGCAGATCATCCGCGAGAGCGGCGACGGCGGCGCCCTGCACGGTCTGGAGCAGCTTGAATTCCACGAAACGCTGGTCGCGCGGCAGATTGCGCGGCTCTCCCGAAGCGGTGGCGACGGCGATGCGCATGCCGGTCTCCGGCGCATCGATCCAGTGCACCGCAGAAACGTCGGGCAGATCGATCGCAACGACGTGACGCCCGGAATCGTCGATATCGGGACGTACCGTCACCGGCATCGCGGCGCGGTCGGGATCGGCATCGATGCCGAGCGTCCAGCCCGATTCATGCGGCGTCAGGTGAGCCAGTCGCGGCTCGGGGAGGGCGAAACGCACCGTGACGAAACGGCCCTCGCGCAGGATTCCGTCGAGCCGCGCCACGGCTTCGCTCGCCGGAGGCTGCGGATCGAGGGCGAGCGGTGTGCGCGTATCGAAGATTACCCGCAGAATGCCGCCATGGGCGAAGGCGGCGGCAGGGACGGCCTCGCCGAAATCGAAATCGAGGCGCAGGGATGACGGCATGGCGTCGTCCGGGCCGGGCAGGAAGCGCCCGCGCGCATCCTCGGTCCCGGCGCTCTCGCGGGCGGGAAGCTGCTCACGGATCAGTTGTTCGATGCTGGCGACGGGGGTAGCCGGGGCGCGCTCTTCGGCATCCGCCGTAACCGGCATGGCATCAGCCGCCTCGTTCTCCTCCGGACCGATCAGGACCGGCATGTCGGCGCCGGCATCGGATGTATCCGTTCCCGGTATGAGCGCCGGCAGATCCGGCGCGACGATCTCCTCGAACCCGTCCAGCGGCTCGATATCGACGACATAGCTGCCATCCTCGTGGAAACCGCGCGCATCGAAGCCGCGCTCCAGAAGCAGACGGACCGTGAGATTGCCGTCGGCATCGTTCTCCTCGTGCGCCCTGATGCCGGGAATGCCGGCCAGCGGACGCTCGGCCTCGAGGCGGAACGGGTCACCGAAGCGCAGTTCGAAAACGTCTTCCTCGGCCCGGCGGCTGATCGCCGTGGGGACCGGCGGCTCGAAGACGAGCCGGGTCAGCGTCGGCAATTGCGCCACGCGCACGGGCAGCGGACGGATCGGCGTTTCCTCGCGGCGCTCGCGCTCCTCCGCGATCAGCTGTTCGGCGGCGCGGGCCCGCCGGGCCAGATCGGCCACGACTTCCGGCGGCAGGCCGGGCAGCATGCCGCTCCAGCGCTCGGGCAGGATGTCGATGAAGACGAGTTCCCCGGCATGGATCACGTTGACGTTGAAATTCTGGGTGAGCGCCATGCGCATGCCGGTTCCGTCCGGATCATGGCGCACGACGGAGATGTAGGCCGGCATCTGTTGCGCCAGCCTTTCGCTGCGGATCGCGGCGGGCTCCTCGAAGGCGATCACCATGACACCGTTGGCGGAGCGGGCCTCGACGCGGACCGGTTCGGCGAATTGCAGCAGGATGCGTCCGAAGCCCTCATCCTGCTGGCCGCGCACACTCACTTCGCCCGGCTCGGCGGCCATGGCGAAGCCCGACGCCCAGATGGCGGCGCCGAGGGCGAGCCCGCAACACGCGATCAACATGAAGATCGCGGCGCGGACCGCCCGGATCGGTCCGGCTCTCCCGATTGCACAATGCGCGGGAAGCCCGGGAAACAGACGCATCGACATATCCCGTTACGCAGGGCACGCTCACCGCGCGAAACCCGCGCGGCCCGATTGTTCTAGCGCAACGCGGCTAACGGGGCCTTAATTCCGTGCGCGATCCCCGCTCGCAATCCCCGCGCGCGATTGCGCCGCCCGGTGCGAGGCGCTATCCAGATGCCATGAACGGCAAACCCGACGGCGCTGGCGGCGCCGGGCGAGAATCGACTTTCCGGCAGGCGGCCCGGGCCGGTCTGCGCTCGCGCGCACCCTTCGCCGCCCTGTGGGCGGCTTCGGTGCTGCTGCCGCTGCTGGTGCTCGGCCTCGCCGCCTCGTGGAGCTGGTACGGTGTCGAGAGCGAGGCGCGGGCCCGGGTTCAGCGCATGGTCGACATGATGCACGAGCATGTCCTGCGCAGCCTCGATACCCAGGAAGCGATTCTCGAAGCCATTGATTACGGCATGGACCAGAGCGACTGGGAGAGCATCGCCGATTCGCGCCGGCTGCATGTCCTGCTCGCCACCCTCAACCGGCGCTCGCCACCGTCAGGCGGCATCGTGCTGGTCTCGCCCGACCGCGAGATCGTGGCCGGCAGCGCCGAATTCCCCTTCACCCCCATCAATGCCAGCGATCGCGACTATACCCGGCCCGAAGCCCATCGCGACGAGCGGGTCTATATCGGCGAGACCGTGGTCGCGCGACCACGCGGACAGAGGGTCTTCCCCGTCAGCCGCGCCCGCAGCCGCGCAGCCGAGGCGGGCGGATGGATCGTGGCCTCGTTCGCGCCTGATTATTTCGAGGATTTCTACCGCGCGGTGCGCGAGAGCGACGAGGATGCGGCGGCTCTGGTGCGCAGCGACGGCGCCGTGCTCGCCCGGATTCCCTCCGGCGACGAGGCCAGTGAAGCCGGCCAGAGGCGCGAATCATGGCGCCTGCCCTCGGATGAAATCGTCGCTGCGGCTCTGGCGGAGAACCCGGATCAGGGTCTGATCGATGCCGTCTCGGCACATGACGGCAACCGCCGGCTCTACGCTTACCGGCGGGTTTCGGGATATCCGCTCTATGTGGTCTACGGCATGAGCCGGCAGACCATGCACGCGGCCTGGCTGCGCGAACTCGTGGCCCATGCCGCCATCGCCTGGATCGCGGCCATGGCGCTTCTGGTTCTGACGGCGCGGATCCAGCGGGCCGCCCGGCGCGAGCGGGTGGCGCTCGCCGATGCCCGGTTCGAGGCCGAGCGGCGCGCCGAAGCGGAACGGCGACTTGCGCACATGCAGCGCGTCGATGCGCTCGGGCGGATCGTCGGCGGGGTTGCGCATGATTTCAGGAACATCGTCCAGGCCATGCGCGGCGGCGCGTCCCGCGTGGCGAAGCGCGCCGATGACCCCGACGAGGTCCGCCGCATTGCCGGCATGATCGACGCCTCGGCCGAGCGCGGTGCGCGTCTGATCGAACGCATGCTCGCCTTCGCCCGGCGCGACCAGATGCCGACGGCGCGTTTCGACATCGCTGCGGCTCTGGCCGAAATCTGCGACCTGCTTGAGCGCACGATCGGCCCGGCTCATCGCCTGGCATGCGAGACCGAATCCGACCTGCCGCAGGTGGCGGGGGACCGGGCCGAATTCGAGACCGCGCTCGTCAATCTCGTGCTCAATGCCCGCGACGCCATGCCCGATGGCGGCCCGATCCGGATCGCGGCGCAGCGTGAGGCGCCGGACGAGGCGGCTGCGGAAAATCCCGGCGCGGCGGCACGGATCATCGCGATCACCGTCACCGATGCGGGTGCGGGTATGGACGACGCGACGCTCGCGCGTGCCGGCGAGCCGTTCTTCACCACGAAACCGGTCGGCGAGGGGACGGGGCTCGGCCTCGCGACCGCCCGCGCTTTCGCCGAGCATGCCGGCGGCACGCTCGAGATCGCCAGCGTCGCCGGAGCCGGCACGCGCATAACGCTGCGCCTGCCCGCCGTCTGACCCGTCAGCGGACCACCACGCCTTACGGAAAGGAAGTTACGCAACCCTGTATCGGTTGCGCAATTTTCGCGCTGTGTCCCTTATACCTTTGGCGAAGTTACACGAAGTCGATTCTTGCTCTCTCGTTACGGAACATGGGAGGAATCGCTTTGGAAAACACGTCGGCATTTGAACCGACGACTTTCGCTTTGAGGAAACCAGTTCAGGAGGGACACGAATGTCCAGCAAGATGAAACTCGCCGCGCTTGCCGCCGGCGTCAGCCTCGCCATTCTCGCCGCACCGGTGGCTCAGGCCCAGCAGGCACGTATCATGACCGGTCCGCAGGGCGGCTCCTGGTATCCGCTCGGCGGCGCATTCGCCAACATCATGAGCGAATACGGCGTCAACCTGCAGGTTCTGCCCGGCGCCGGCATCGCGAATGTCCGCGCCATCGCGACCGGACGCGCTGATATCGGCTTTGCCAATTCGATCTCCACGGTGGACGGCCTTGCCGGTCGCGAGCCGTTCGAGGGGCCGCAGGAAAACGTCTGCAACGTCGCGACGCTCTATCCGCAATATTTCCAGATCGTGGCGCTGGCTGATGCCGGCATCGATTCGATCGAGGATTTCGCGGGCAAGTCCGTGGCGATCCAGCCGCGCGGCAACACGGCGGAGTTCGTGACCGCACAGGCGCTCGAAGTGGCCGGCCTCACCTATGATGATCTCGGCCGCGTCAGCCACGTCTCCTACACGGATGCAGTGTCCCTGATGCGCGACAACAACGCCCAGGTCTTCACGCTCGGCACCACCGTGCCGGCCTCGTCGGTGATGGATCTCGCTTCCTCGCGCGACATCAAGCTGATCAGCATGCCCGACGACAAGTTCGAGGCCATGCGCGAACTCAACCCGGGCTACACCAAGCTGACCATTCGTGGCGGCAGCTATCCCGGCCAGGACGAGGACGTGCAGGCGGTGGGTTACGCCACGCACATCATCGCGCGCTGCGATCTCGATGACGACGTCGTCTACAATCTCGTCGAGGGCATGCACGCGAACATGGAAGACCTCACCTCCATCGTGCGCGTGATGGCCGATACCAGCATCGAAGTGATGGCGACCGATACCGGCGTGCCGATGCATGCGGGCGCGGTGCGCTTCTACGAGGAACACGGCGCGATGTGATCGCCCCCGTGACGTGAAGACCTGCCGCCGCCCGCGAATCCTCGGGGGCGGCGGTTTGCGTCCCGGGCTCCATGCCCGCGACGCCCTGCATTCGTGAAAACCGGATATCGGCATCCGCGAGGTGGATGAGCGCCCTGTCAGAACGCGGCGCGCCCCCGCGATGGAGGAGGCGCCATGTTGTATCTGCCGCAGAATATCACACGGTGGCTGACCACCATCGTCGCAGTGTCGATGTCGGTCTTTCACCTCTATATTGCTTTCTTCGGCGCACCTGATGCCTATGTCATGCGCGGGCTGCACCTCGCTTTCGCCCTGGCGCTGACCTTCCTGATCCTGCCCGGGCGGGACGGCAAGGCAGCACAGCCGAGCCTGTTCGACCTCGCGCTGCTTCTGGCTGCCGGCGCAGCCTCGCTCTATCCGATGTTCAATCTCGATTACATCCGCATGCGGATGTATTACGTCGATGATCCGGTCTTCCTCGATTACGTCTTCGGCATCACCCTGATCGTTGTGGTGATGGAGGCGACGCGGCGCGCCACCGGCTGGGCACTGACGATCACGGCGGCGCTCTTCCTGCTCTACGGCCTGACCTGGGGCAACCAGAGCATCGGCATCATGCTCGACCAGCTCTATCTGACGACTGAGGGCATTTTCGGCATCCCGCTCTATGTCTCGGCCACCTATGTGATGCTGTTCATCCTGTTCGGCGCCTTCGTCGAGCGCTCGGGCGCCGGACAGCTCTTCATGGATTTCGCGCTGGCAATGGCGGGCCACACCTCCGGCGGTCCGGCCAAGGTGGCGATCATCACCTCCTCGTTGTTCGGGACCGTCTCGGGCAGTGCCGTGGCCAACGTGATGACGACGGGCACCTTCACCATTCCCCTGATGCGACGCACCGGCTACCGGCCCGCCTTCTCCGGCGCCGTCGAGGCCGTGGCCTCGACCGGCGGGCAGCTGATGCCGCCGATCATGGGCGCCGCCGCCTTCGTCATGGCGGAGTTCCTGGGAACGAGCTATCTCGCGGTCGCCGCCTTCGCCATCCTGCCGGCGATCCTCTATTATGTCGCCGTGTTCATGGCGGTGCATTTCGAAGCCAAGCGCATCGGCCTGAAGGGGATTCCGAAACCCGACCTGCCGCGCATGGGCAAGGTGCTGCGCGAGCGCGGGCACCTGTTCCTGCCGCTGTTCATCATTATCGGCGTCCTGCTGTCGGGCTACTCGGCCGCCTATGCCGCCCTTTGCGGCATCGCCTCGGTGATCCCGACCACCTGGCTGCGCAGTTCGACCCGCTATACCTTCACGCCCATGGCCATCATCGAAGCACTCGAGGCCGGTGCGCGCAATACGCTGGTCGTGGCGCTGGCCTGCGCCTGCGCCGGTATCGTCATCGGCACCATCACCCTCACCGGCCTCGGCCTCGCCTTCACCAATGTCGTGATGACCGCCTCGCAGAACATGCTTCTGCCGGCGCTGATCCTGACCATGTTCGCCGGCATCATCCTCGGCATGGGCCTTCCGACCACGCCGGCCTATATCGTCCAGGTCGCCCTGCTCGTCCCCGCCCTGGTGCGGCTCGGCGTGCAGGTCGAGGCGGCGCATCTGTTCGTGCTGTATTTCGCCGTGCTCTCGGCGATCACGCCCCCCGTCGCCATGGCGGTCTATGCCGCCAACGGCATCTCGCGGGCGGGGCTGATGGAGAGCTCCTGGGCGGCGGTGAAGCTCGGGCTGACGGGCTATATCATCCCGTTCATGTTCGTCTTCGGCCCCTCGCTGCTGATGATGGGTGAATGGTACGTCATCCTCGGAACGGTGATCACCGCGACGATCGGCGTGACCTGTCTGGCTGCGGCGCTGCACAACTACTTCTTCTTCGGCCATACCCATATCTGGGAGCGCCTGTTTCTTTTCGGCGCGGCCTTCGTGCTGATCAATCCGGGGCTCTATACCGATATTGCCGGCGCATCCCTCGTCGGGCTCGCGGTCGCCAGCCAGTTGCTGCTGGCGCGCCCGAGGCGGGGGGAGGCGGAAATCCCGATCATCGATGCGCCGGAAACGCAGCCCGTATCGCCGGCGAGGCAGGAGAAACAGCCCGGGGAGTAATCCCCCGGGTCCGAGCCGGGCGGAGGAACTTTCGCCCGGCTCAAGCCAACGTGATTTCCTTATCCGGCCCGGTTGCGCTTAACTGTCTTTATGATTCCCGCATCCTTCCGGCTCCCCGTCATGTCGCGTTCGTTCCTGCGCATCATCCGCAGCACTTGCCTGGCCGCAGCGCTGCTCGCGCTCGCCGCGCCCGCCCTTCCCGCAGGTGCGACGGAGGCGCAGGCCCCGCGCGCCGTGATCGAGCTCTTCACCAGCCAGGGCTGTTCGGCCTGTCCGCCGGCGGATGCGAAACTGATCGAACTCGCGCGCGATCCCGATCTGATCGCCCTGACCCTGCATGTCGATTACTGGGATTATCTGGGCTGGGAGGATACGCTCGCGCAGGCAGCCTTCTCCGAACGCCAGCGCGGCTATGCCGAGGGGCGCGGTGATCGCGGGGTGTTCACACCGCAGATGGTGGTGAACGGCCTCTATGCCTGTATCGGCTCGGATGCGCGCGCCATCGAGGCCTCGCTGGCCAGCGCCGCCCGTCACACGACACGGCTTCCGGTCCCGGTCTCGCTGACGCGCGAGGGGCGCGATCTGACCGTCGCGCTGCATGGCGATCATGCCGGTGGCGGCGAGATCTGGCTGTTGCAGGTGGAGCCGCTGGTGACGGTCGGCATCGAGCGCGGCGAAAACAAGGGGCGCGAGGCGCGCTACGGCAATGTGGTGCGCGCAATGACCCGCATCGCGGCCTGGGACGGCACTGCCATGCAGCTGACCGCACGCCTTCCCGATGCCACGGGTCGTTTCGTCGTGCTGGTCCAGCACCGCGCTGACGCGCTGCCCGGGCGGATCCTCGGCGCAGCGCGCGGGGACGGGCTTAGGGCCGCGCATTGAGCATCACCGTGGCGACGGCCCGGCAGCGCTGAATTGACGCAGCATGCGATGCCCCGCGCACCCTGCCCGGGTCACGCGCCTGCTCCATTTGCCCTGTCATGGATACGGACTCCCCCACCCTGACCATCTTCTATGACGGCGCCTGCCCGCTCTGCGCCCGCGAGATCGCATTCTATCGTCGCCGCAAGGGCGCCGAGCGCCTGCGCTGGATGGATGTCGCCCAGCTCGCGCCCGATCAGGACGTCGCTCCCGGTCTCGCGCGCGCCGATGCCCTGGCGCGGTTTCACGTCATGGATGAGCAGGGAAAGCTGATCTCCGGCGGGCGCGCTTTCGCGGAGATCATGGCGCGGCTCGACGGGTTTCGCATCATCGGACGCGTCCTGCGCCGTGAGCCGCTGGCGAGCCTGCTGGATGGCGCCTACGCCGTGTTCCTGCCCTTGCGTCCACGCCTGCAACGCCTGTTCGGCGGCAGGCGCGATCAGCCCGCCTGCACGGATGACGGCGCCTGCGATCCGGTGACGTCGCGCCGGCGCTGATTGCGCGGCGACGCCATGCATCGCCGTTCTTGCGAAACCGGTTCGCAGGACGCATCCTCTCCGGCAAGAAAGCGCGAGCGAGAGGATCAGGGCGATGCAGGCACAGGATGTCGCGGCGGCGGATGAGCTGGATGAGCACGAGGATGCCGGTTTTCGCGCGCGATACGTCACGGCGGCGGACGGGCTCGTTCTGCATCTGCGCGATTACGGGCCGATCGATTCGGCTCTGACCCCGGTTATCTGCCTGCCCGGCATCGCGCGCACGGCTTATGATTTCCACGATCTCGCCCTCGCCCTGTCCACAGCCGAATCACCGAGGCGCGTGCTCGCGCTGGATTATCGCGGGCGCGGCCTGTCGCAACATGATCGCAACTGGCGCAATTACGATGTCACAATCGAGATGGATGATTGCCTCGCCGCGATGACGGCGATGGGGGTGCATCAGGCGATCTTCGTCGGCACCTCGCGCGGCGGGCTCGTCACCATGGCGATCGCGGCGGCGCGTCCGACCGCGATTCGCGCGGCGGTGTTCAACGATATCGGCCCCGTGATCGAGCCGAAGGGGCTGCTCCGGATCCGCAGTTATGTCGGCAAGCTGCCCGCGCCGCGCGATTTCGGCCAGGCCGTCGAGATCATGAAGACGATTTCCGACAAGCAATTCCCCGGCCTCGACGCGCAAGGCTGGATGAAGCTCGCGCGCGGCACATGGCGCGAGGCGGATGATGGCGGAAAGAAGAAGCCCGGCACGTTGCAGCCGGTCTATGACCCGGCCTTGATGAAGGGGCTGGCCGGGCTCGATCTGGAAAAGCCGCTGCCGCCGCTCTGGACGCTGTTTGCCGCCCTCTCCCACGCCCCGCTCCTCGTTCTGCGCGGCGAGCATTCCGACATTCTCTCAAACGAGACGCTGCGCGAAATGGAAAAGCGCCACCCGGCCTGCCAGACTCATAGCGTCGCCGGCCAGGGCCACGCCCCGCTGCTCGACGGCGAGGCGGCTGCGCGCATCGTCGATTTCATCGCGGCGGTGGAACGGGGCTCCGTAGCGGGCGAGGCGGAGGAGACGAAGCCCGTGACAGGCCCGGAACCGAGCATGCCACGGGCTGGGGGATTTGGGGTGCCCTCGCAGAGCGAGGGCTGAAGCGGCTCACGCCGCCGCTCACTCCGCCGCTTCGGCCGCCGGAGCTTTCTGCGGATTCCGGAACCGCTCCATGAGGGCGGCCTCTTCTGCCTTGGCGGCTTCGAGGTGGCGCTCCTTGACATGGCCGAAGCCACGGATCTTGGCCGGGATCGCGGCGAGGCCGAGCGCGGTGATGTGGTTCTCGGGCGAGAGCTTCGCCACGATCTCCTCCAGCATGGCCTCGTAATCCGTGATCAGCTGCCGCTCCGTGCGCCGCTCCTGCGTATAGCCGAAGATGTCGAGCTTCGTGCCACGCAGGCCCTTGAACTTCGCCAGCAGCCCGAAGGCCTTCAGCATCCACGGCCCGAAGGTGATCTTGCGCGGCACGCCGGTATTGGGATCCTTGCGGGCCAGAAGCGGCGGGGCGAGGTGGAATTCGAAGCGCAGGTTCTGCCCCTCGAAGGTCTGGTCCACCTGGCGCAGGAAGGAGCCGTCAGAATAGAGCCGCGCGACCTCGTACTCGTCCTTGTAGGCCATCAGCTTGAACAGGTTGCGCGCGACGGCCTCGGTCAGCCCCTCCTTGCCCGGAATGGCCTTCGCTTCGGCGGCGCGGACCTTTTCGACCAGCGCCTGATAGCGCGCGGCATAGGCCGCATCCTGATAGCCGGTGAGGAATTCGACGCGCCGGGCGATGGTCTCGTCCAGCGTCTGCGAGATCTCGCGCGCCCTGGTCGGTGCCTTCAGCGAGGCGACGACCTTGGCCAGACCCTCGGGGCTCGCCGCCGCCTTGCGGCCCAGCCGGAAGGCTTCGATGTTCATCGCCACGGCCTGGCCGTTGAGCTCGATGCCGCGCTCGATCGCATCCGCATGCAGCGGCACCGCGCCGCGCTGATAGGCAAAGCCCAGCATGAACATGTTGGCCGCGATCGCATCACCCAGAAGCGCCGTGGCGATCGCCGTGGCATCGACGAAATCGACCTTCTCACCATTGGCGATGCGCTTGATCTCGCGCTTGAGGCGCTCCGCCGGGAGCGAGAAATCCGCATCGCGGGTGAAGTCGCCCGGATAGACCTCCGCCGTGTTGACGACGAGCGCCGTGCGCCCGGGCGAGACCGCAGCCAGCACCTTCTTGGTGCCGCTCACCACGAGATCGCAGCCGAGCACCAGATCCGCCGTCCCCGCCGCGACGCGGATGGCGTGGATCTCCTCGGGGCTCTTGGCGAGACGCACATGGCTGTAGACCGAGCCGCCCTTCTGGGCGAGGCCGGCCATGTCGATCATGCCGCAGCCCTTGCCTTCGAGATGCGCGGCCATGCCGATGATGGCACCGATGGTGACGACGCCGGTGCCGCCCACGCCGGTCACGATGCAGTTCCAGGTCGTGTCGATCGCGGGGATCTGCGGATCCGGGACCGTCTCGGGAAGCGCATCGCCGGAGCCGCTCACCTTGGATTTTTTCGGCTTGGCCCCGTGCACCGTCACGAAGGACGGGCAGAAGCCCTTCACGCAGGAGAAATCCTTGTTGCAATTGGACTGGTCGATCTGGCGCTTGCGCCCGAATTCCGTCTCGAGCGGCTGCACCGCGACGCAGTTCGACTGGACCGAGCAATCGCCGCAGCCCTCGCATACGAGCTCGTTGATGATGACGCGCTTGTCCGGATCGGGATACATGCCCCGCTTGCGGCGGCGGCGTTTTTCCGAGGCGCAGGTCTGGTCGTAGATCATCACCGAGACGCCGCCGATCTCGGCGAGCTCGCGCTGCACGCTCTCGATTTCGTCGCGATGGTTGATCGTCATGCCGGAGGGGAAATCCGCCATCGACGGGTATTTCTCCGGCTCGTCGGTCACCAGCGCGATGCGCTCGACGCCCTCGGCGCGGACCTGCCGGGCGATCATGTCGACGGTGAGCCCGCCTTCATGCGTCTGCCCGCCGGTCATGGCGACGGCGTCGTTGAACAGGATCTTGTAGGTGATGTTGGTTTTGGTATCGACCGCCCAGCGCAGGGCCATCACGCCGGAATGGTTGTAGGTGCCGTCACCCAGATTCTGGAAGACGTGGCCGCGCTTGGAGAACGGCGCCTCGCCGATCCAGTTGGCGCCCTCGCCGCCCATCTGGGTGAAGCCCGAGGTGTTGCGATCCATCCACTGGACCATGTAATGGCAGCCGATACCCGCATAGGCGCGCATGCCCTCGGGCACCTTGGTCGAGCTGTTATGCGGACAGCCGGCGCAGAAATGCGGGGTGCGGTTGGAGACGTCGCCGGTCCTGGCGAGAATGTCCTGCGCCTCCTTGAGGCGGGCCACGCGCCCGGCGAGATCGTCGTTGTTGTGGTAGCGCAGGAGCCGCTCGCCGATGGCGATGGCGATGTCGTTGGAATCGAGCGCGCCCTTGACCGGGAAGAGCCAGTTGCCCGCCTCGTCCTTCTTGCCGATACAGACCGGCTGGTTGGCGGTACCGTAGAGCTCCTCGCGCAGCTGCACCTCGATCAGCGAGCGCTTCTCCTCCACCACGATGGCGAGATCGAGCCCCTGGGCGAAATCCATCAGCTCGCGCTGCGAGAGCGGCCAGGGGCAGGCGATCTTGTAGAGCCGCAGGCCCATATCATTGGCCTTGACCTCGTCGAGGCCGAGCTCGTCCATGGCCTGGCGCACGTCGAGATAGGATTTGCCGACCGTGATCACGCCCACCTTCGGATGGCGTCCGCCGGTCAGGATGGTACGGTTGAGATTGTTGGCGCGCACGAATGCGAGCATGGCGTCGCGCTTGTAATCCTGCAGGCGCGCTTCCTGTTCGAGGATGTTGTCGCCCAGCCGGATGTTGAGCCCGCCCGGCGGCATGGCGAAATCATCCGGGTATTCGATCTTCACCCGGTCGATCGAACCATCCACCGAGGCAGTCGATTCGATGTTGTCCTTGACGCATTTGAACGCGGTCCAGGCACCGGTATAGCGGCTCATGGCGAAGCCGTAGAGGCCGTAATC
>SL_7KL_010_BRINEDRAFT_10001002_pt1 | contig 13501 bp, 11 predicted proteins | sample SodLak_010_BRINE_FD_10663 | JGI IMG/M metagenome (IMG submission 10663)
TTGCGCACCGCCGGGGCGATATCCTTGATGACCTGCAACTGCCCCTGCTTCTGGTAATCGTGATAGCTCGCGATGCACACCGTCTCGATCAGCCGCAATTCGAGCTCACGCGCCACGATCGCCGCCGGCACCAGCCCGCCACGGGTGATGCAGACGATCCCCTCGAACGGGCCGGCGGCGGAGAGCCGCCAGGCCAGGGCACGGGCATCGCGGTGGAACTGGTCCCAGGAGACCGGAAAGGCTTTGTCGGCGGGGCTGGTCATTCTTGGTATCCTCGTGCCGGATGCTGTCCGGGTCTGCCGCTACCCGGTTCAAGCCTCTATTCCAACAAAAAAACACCTTTGCAAGTCCGCCTGACATTGCTGCCCATCATTCCATCAAGTGGCACACGTATGCTCGCCTATCCAAACCTCGAAAATTCCATCGGGAAGATTTCCGGGGAGTATCTGATCATCAAATGAAATTCCGATCTCCCCTTGGAGCGATGATTGGATCGTTGCGAGCCGGACTTTTTGTAGGGTGCCATAATATCGTATCTGATTATTATTGGGACTCGACCCTATTTGTATGCGCTCCATTGGAGCTACGCGCATGCCAGTAGAACTAAGATAACTACTTGTTAACTCAGCATATTCAAGACATTTTCTTGCGTCAGGATAGTGTATATATACATTATAGCTTGAATTATTTGAGGAGTTATCTGAAGTGATTGAGGGCAATCCCACCGACGCATCAGCTATTGTTATTTCGGAATTGTCTCGTTTTCTTTGAAATATAATTTCATCCCGCATTTGATAGAAGAGATTCTTTACTTTATCAAGGCCTGATACTTCAGCTACAAGTGCGAGTTTATGTATTGAGCGTTCGCTATTTGAAGAAAATCTATCGAAATGGTTAAAATAAAGCTCAATCGCAACTCTTGAATTTGCTATATCTCTCTGTTTTTGAGCATTTATTTCCGCAGTTCTCAGTGTGGTTTGCTCCAATATTTTCAATTTTTCTACAGATTGATATTGGTATACAGTTACAGTAGCGGATATAGCTGCGACTATAATTGTTGCTAAGCTTCCGAATATGACAGACCCCCATTTTTTGGGGAAAGACTCGTCCAATTTCAACCGGCGCTCTTCAAGCGCTATTTCGCGATCAGATTTGTCAGTTGCGTCCACCATGGCCACTCTCCCATCGAAAAAACCGCAACTCTACAATTGAAGGTTTTTTGCGCAATGGCAATGCCCCTATCGCTGGTCGGGGTTGGTGCTGTCTCAGCGCGATGATGTGACAGATTCGACTCTTGATCGTCATTCCCGCTGGTGAGGAAACGCCATAATAAGTTCGAACATACGTCCTCTGGGCTTGAATTTCATTCACGCCGGCGCGTCGTCGCCGGTGGTGCGTGCCAGCAGGGCGCGGATATCGGCAAGCGCCGCGTCGATCGCGGCGCGATCGCGCCCGCGCACGACGATCTGGTTGCGGAAACCGGCGCCGGTGAAGGAGGGGTAGGAGCCGATCGAGACATCCGGATGCGCCTTGTCGATCTCCGCGAGCGGGCTGGCATATGAGCCTTCCGGAAGGCCCTTGGCGTCGATCGTCTCGACCATCACCTTCACGCCGCTCGCGAGATACTGGCTCACATCGTCGAGCATCGCCTGCATGATCGAGGGCACGCCGGCCGTGGTGATGACGTTCCCGATCATGAAACCGGGGGCCTTCGAGATCGGATTTTCGATCAGCGTCGCGCCGAAGGGGATGCGGGCCATGCGCATGCGGGCCTCGTTGAGTTCGCCCGGCGCATAGCGTTCGCGCATCATGGCGAGCGCGCGCTCGTCGTAATCGATGCCGACACCGAGCGCTTTGGCGACGCTGTCGGCGGTGATGTCGTCGTGGGTGGGGCCGATGCCGCCGGAGGTGAAGACATAGGTGTAGCGCGCCCGCATTGCGTTCAGGGCGGCGACGATCTCCTCCTCGATATCGGGCACGATGCGCGCCTCGCGCAGATCGATGCCGCGTTCGGTGAGGTAATCCGCCAGATAGCCGATATTCTTGTCCTTCGTGCGCCCGGAGAGGATTTCGTCTCCGATGACGAGCATGGCGGCGGTGATGTCGGTCTCGGGCATGGCCGGGTTCTTTCGATTGTCGCATTTGCTTTAGCGCCCGCACGCGACAGGCTCAAGCGTCGCGCGTGCAGGCGGGGACGGGAAATCGTCGTCTCAAGACATCCTACGCAGCACGAAGCGCTGCGGACCTGATTGCCGACATGCTTCAGGTCGGCTCCGGCGTCTCGCCCGCGAGCACCCGCGCGGCCACGCCGCGATCGATATTGCCGCCGCACAGGATCACGCCGACGCGCGCGCCCTCGGGAAAGACGGCATCGCCGTTGCGTATCTCCCGGGCGAGTGCCGCCAGTGGCGCGGCGCCGGCGCCCTCGGCCAGGTTGTGCGTATCCTCGTGATAGATCCGGATCGCCTCCGCGACTTCCGGATCGCTGACGCGCACGATGCGCGCGGCGCCGGTTCTGATGATCTCGAAAGCATCCGGATCGGGCTGGCGCGTTGCCATGCCGTCGGCAAAGGTACGGGAGGTCTCGGTGGCGATGATCTCGCCCGCTTCGAGCGAGCGGGCATAGGCATCCGCGTTCTCCGAGACGACACCGACGATCTGCGTGTCGAGCCCCAGCGCATCGCGCGCGGCGATCAGGCCGCAGATGCCGGAGCCGAGGCCGATCGGGACATAGACCGTGTGCAGGTCGGGGCATGCGGTGAAGAGTTCGAGCGCGTAGCTCGCCACGCCTGCGACGAGGTCGGGATGGAACGACGGCACCACTTCGTAGCCGCGCTCTTCGGCGAGCTGCGGCAGAAGGCTGCGCGCGGCCTCGAAATCCTCGCCGTGCTCGATCAGCTCGGCGCCGAAGGCCCGCATCGCGGCGTTCTTCTCGCGGGCATTGCCGTGCGGCGCGACGATGGTGACCGGAATCCCGGCGCGGGTGCCCGCCAGCGCGAGGCTCTGGCCGTGATTGCCGCGTGTGGCGCTGACGATGCCGCGCACATCCGGGCGCTCACGGCGCAGACGGTCGAGATAGACGATGCCGCCGCGCACCTTGAAGGCGCCGGTGGGGGTGTGATTCTCGTGCTTGACCACGACCTCGACCCCGAGACGTGCCTTCAGCAGCGGCCAGGCATATTGCGGTGTCGGTGGCATCACGCCGTGAACGAGAGCAGCGGCTTCTTCCAGTTGCGCGCGTGTGATCCTGGCCATCTCGTCCCCCGATCCGTGATCTGTCGTATCAGCCTCCGTCCGCAGCCAGGCGCGTGATCGGGCCGGCGCGGCGTTTCTCTTCGTATTCCTCCAGCCAGTCACGCACCAGACGGCGTTCTTCCAGACTCATATGGGTGATGTTGTTCGGCGGCATGGCGCGGGTATCGATCGTCTGCGCGCGGATCTGGCTGGCGAAGCGCAGGATATCGGCCTCCGTCTGCAGCACGACGCCTTTCGGCGCGGAGGCGATGCCCGGCCAGAACGGCTCGCTCGCGTGACACATGACGCAGCGCCCCTGCAAGGTCAGTACGGCTTCCTCGAAGAGCGGCGTGCGCAGCTCGACCGGCGCCTCGCCGGTGGTGAAATCGACATCATCCAGGCTCGGACGTCCCGCAAAGGAAAGCCACACGGCCAGGGCCATGCTCAACGCCGTGAGACCCCAGGTCCATGTGATGGTGACGCCGGGCGTCTGCGTTCCGGCGTGGTGAGTGTTGAAGAAATGCCGGATCGCGGCGCCGGCAATCAGCACCAGCCCGATGATCGGTATCGCATAGCTGCCCGACCAGGCCAGCGGGTAGTGGTTCGAGAGCATCAGGAAAATCACCGGCAGGGTGAGGTAGTTGTTGTGCAGCGAGCGCTGCTTGGCCTGTTTGCCCAGCGCCGGATCGGGCGTGCGCCCGGCGATCAGATCGGCCACGACGATCTTCTGGTTGGGGATGATCACCCGGAAGACCGAGCCCGACATCCAGGTCGCGATCAGCGCGCCCGTATGCAGATAGGCCGCGCGCGGCGAGAAGACCTGGAAGAAGAACCATGCGGCCAGCAGGATGAAGGCGAACAGCGCGACGCCGAGCAGCATGTCGTTGCGCCCCAGGGGCGACTTGCACAGCCCGTCATAGATGAACCAGCCGGCAATCAGCGCGCCGATGCCGATCGCTCCGGCCTGCCAGGGTGCGAGCGCCATCACGCTCGGATCGATGGTGTAGAGCTCGGCCTGGAGATAGTAGATCCAGATCAGGAGGAAGAAGCCCGAGATCCAGGTCGCGTAGCTTTCCCATTTGAACCAGGTCAGCTCCTTCGGCATATGCGAGGGCGCGACCATGTATTTCTGCATGTGGTAGAAGCCGCCCCCATGAACCTGCCACGCCTCGCCGCCGACGCCCTCGGGCAGGCCCTCGCGCTTCTTCAGGCTGAGATCCAGCATGATGAAGTAGAAGGACGAGCCGATCCAGGCAATGGCGGTGATCACGTGCAGCCAGCGCAGCAGCTGGCCGGTCCATTCGGTGAGGGCGGCATCGAGCATCAACGGGCGTTCCCTTCAGGCATTCCCATCAGGCATTCCCCTGCGGAATCAGGCGGCGGCGAGCGGGTAATCCGACCCCGCCATGTGAGCCCAGCCGCAGCCTGCTTTCAAGCGGCAAGTTCTCAATCGCTGCCGCCCGCCTGTGCAACACCTGACGCAATGATGCCCTGCGAACGCCCGTTCGCGCGGCTTCACATCAGGACGTCGACCCGCACGGGCGCCACACCGGTGCGTACCATGCCCACCGCCGCAGCCGCACCCCGCGACAGATCGATGATCCGGTTGCCGATGAAGGGTCCGCGATCGTTGATGCGCACGACGACCGAGCGGCCGTTGCGCTCGTTGGTGACGCGCACCCGGGTGCCGAAGGGAAGCGAGCGATGCGCCGCCGTCAGTTCGTTCATGTCGAAGCGCTCGCCATTCGCGGTCGTGCGCCCGTGGAACTTGCCGCCATACCAGGAAGCGGGGCCGGAGAGGGTCTTGGCCACGCGAATATTCTCGGAGGCTGTCGCCTGCGGCATTCCGGGGCCGGATTGGCCGGGTGTGAAGGAGATGGGGGAGGCGGCCAGGACGAGGCCGAGGGTCGCGATCGCACTGAGCGTGCGCAGCGGGGATTTCACAAATGCCATTTCGGATCGTTCCGTTCACGTTGATCGGTGGTGCGCTCGTCGGCGCGCCAGCCGTCTCACGGCCCGATGTGGCGAGAACGTGCAAGGGACGGGGCAGGGCAGGGGCGATTTACGGGCGCCCCTGCCTGAAAGTCCGGTCAGCCGTAGCGACCGTGGCGCTGCAAAACCTCGATCTTGTAGCCGTCCGGATCCTCGACGAAGAAGAATTTCGCCATCAGCGCGCCGTCGCGGTGAAACTCCTTGATCGGCTTCGGAGACAGCCCTTCGCGCTCGAAACGGGCATGTTCCGCCTCGATATCCTCGACCGCGAAGGCGATATGGCCGTATCCGTCGCCGAGATCGTACGGTTCGGTGCGATCATGATTGATCGTCAGTTCCAGCTCGAAGCCGCTCGAGGCGTTGCGCAGATAGACCAGCGTGAAGCCCTCGAAGGGGAAGCGATCCGCGATTTCGAGGCCGAAAGCGCGGCTATAGAAATCCACCGACCGTGTCTCATCGAGCACACGGATCATGCTGTGGATCGGCTTGGGAACTGTGATGGCGGCAGACATGCGTCCTCCGTTGCGGGTTGCTCTCCTGATCATCGGTCATCGGCTCTGGCCGACATGTCGCACTCCGACGCTCTGCGCGATCGGATGCGCGGCATGCTGTTGCGGGCCAAGGGCCTTCGCGGACGTCGGGCCTTCGCGGACGTCGGGCGCGCTCGCGGCGAGCCCGCCCTCCTGCGGCGCCGCAGCCCCGGATCCGACTCCGTCAGACCGGATCCCATTCTAACGAATGCGTGAGGCCTGCAACAGACCCATTGCGCTTCGCGAAGACAGTCTGTCAGTTGGGCGCGCGCCTTGCCCCCGGCAATCGCGACACCGTCAGCGATATTGTGCAGCGGAAAACATAATCCAGCGAAAGTGAAAACTCAGCGTGAGCATATCCGAGACCCCCAACATCGCACGACGCGGCTTCCTCGTCGGCGCGAGCGCCTTCGTGCTCGCCGGCTGCGTATCGACACGACAGCCCGCCCCCGCGCCCGTCGTCGCGCGTCCCGCGCCGTTGCAGACGCCCCCCATGTATCATGCGATGCCCGACGAGCGTTTTCCGATCCCTGAAGTCGATGTGTCCCAGGTCGAACAACGGTGGTGGCGCAGGGATGTGGCGTATCAGACCGACGAGAGCCCGGGCGCCGTCATCGTCGATACGCCGAACCGTTATCTCTATCACGTCGGATCGGATGGCAGAGCCACGCGCTATGGCATCGGTGTCGGCCGCGAGGGGTTCCAGTGGGCCGGACGCGGCCATATCGCCTACAAGCGGGAATGGCCGCGTTGGACACCCCCCGATACGATGGTCGCCCGCCAGCCCGAACTCGAACCCTATTCGATCGCCAATGGCGGCATGGATCCAGGATTGGAGAACCCTCTCGGATCGCGCGCGCTCTACATCCATGAGGGCAATCGGGACACGTTGTACCGCATCCACGGCAATACGGATTTCGCCAGCATCGGGCGGGCGGTATCGTCCGGCTGCGTGCGCATGCTCAACCAGGATGTCATCCACCTCGCCGAGAATGTCCGCGACGGAAGTGCGATCGTGGTCATCCCGGATCCGGAGATGGATCACCTCAGGGTGGGGTGATGCGGCAAGCCCCGTCAGGCCGGTTTCGCAAAGACCATCTGGCGCACATCGACATTCCCGGTGACGAAGCCGACCTCGCAATAGGTGAGATAGTAGTTCCACAGCCGACGGAAGCGCTCGTCGAAACCCAGCGGCGAGATTTCGCTCCAGGCCGCCTCGAAGCGCGCGCGCCAGAGTGCGAGGGTGCGCGCGTAATCGGACGCAAAACCGGCATCGGAGACGATCGGCAGGCCGGAGCCCTGCGACAATTTCTGCATGATCGACGGGGAGGGCAGCATGCCGCCGGGGAAGACATAGGTGCGGATGAAGTCGATATCCTTGCGGTACGCTTCGAACGCCTCGTCGCGGATGGTGATCAGCTGCAGCCCGGCCCGCCCGCCGGGGAGGAGGCAGGCGCGCATCTTGTCGAAAAAGCCCTGCCAGTATTGTTCGCCGACGGCCTCGAACATCTCGATCGAGATGATGCGGTCGTAGCGCGCGGTTTCATCGCGATAATCGCGCATCGCGATGGTGACGCGCTCCGACAGGCCCGCCTGCGCGATGCGCTGCGTGGCATGGTCGAACTGCTCCTGCGAGATGGTGAGGCCGGTGACGCGGCAGCCGATCTCGCGCGCGGCGTATTCCGCAAAGCTGCCCCAGCCGCAGCCGATTTCGAGAACATGGTCGTCGGGGCCGATACCGGTTTCAGTGGCGAGCCGCGCATATTTGCGCCGCTGCGCGCTCTCCAGGTCGTTGTCGCCCGCTGCGAAGATCGCCGAGGAATAGGTCATCGAACGATCGAGCCAGCGCTCATAGAAGCTGTTGCCGAGATCGTAATGCGCATGGATGTTGCGGCGCGAACCCCGGCGGCTGTTGCGGTTCAGGAAATGCCGGATGCGCTGCCACACGCGCAGCCCGGGACGACCCGGCGTGAGCTGCCCGCCGGCCATGTGATTGGCCAGGAACAGCATCAGGAGCGCCCGCAGATCCGGGCTATCCCATTCCTTCTGGAGATATCCTTCCGCGAAACCGACATCACCGGCGATCAGGAAGCGCCGCAGGCAGGTGGCATCATGGATGACGAGGCTCGCGCGCGGACCTGGCTCTGTCCCGGCGAAACGCAGGCGCCTGCCGTCGGGGAGGGTGAGGTCGAGCGTGCCGACGGGCAGTTTTGCGGCAATCGACAGAGTCTTTCGCAATAGAAACGGCAACCCGCGCAGAATCTCGCCGAGACGGTCGGAAGTCACCGTCATGAATTCATCACCGGTATCATGCTCGTCTGCAGCGTGTTGCATGGCGCGCCTCCCTGCGCTGCTTCTCCCGGATGGTGTCCGGGGCGTTGGTAGACCGGTATTCCTATAAGCCATGGCCTAAAGGTATCGATCCCGTCTGCGAGGATTACCCCGCACATCATTTGTGGCAAGCGGAAAAACGGGCGGAGCCGATTCGTGTCATGCTCACCGGCGTTTGATCGCCTCGAAAGCCTCGAGCGCGCGCTTGCGACCGTCTTCGTGCGCCACGATCGGTTTGGGGTAGTTTTCCCCCAGGACCACGCCGGCCGCTTTCAGCGCATCGGGCTTCGCCTCCCATGGGCGATGAATGACACGGTTCGGCAGTCCGGCGATTTCCGGCACCCAGCGGCGCACGTAATCGCCTTCCGGATCGAATTTCTCGCCCTGCGTCATCGGATTGAAGATCCTGTAATAGGGCTGCGCATCGGCGCCGGAGCCGGCGACCCATTGCCATCCCGCAGGATTGTTGGCCGGATCGGCATCGACGAGCGTGTCCCAGAACCAGGCTTCGCCCGCTTTCCAGTGGATCAGCAGATGCTTGGTGAGGAAGGATGCCACGATCATCCGGACGCGGTTATGCATGAAGCCCTGATGCCACAATTGCCGCATCCCGGCATCGACAACGGGAAAACCGGTGCGACCCTGCTGCCAGGCGTGCAGCGCGGCATCATCTTCGCGCCAGGGCATGGCATCGAACTGGTCGTTCATGTTGCGCGTATGCAGCGGGCCATGGCTGAAGAGCAGCTGGTAGCTGAAATCACGCCAGCCGATCTCAGCGCGAAACGTATTGTAATCCGTCGCATCGCCTTTGCCGGATTCGCGCGCCGCCAGAGCGGCATGGATCGCCTGACGCGGCGTGATTTCGCCGAAACGCAGATGCGGCGAGAGCCGCGAGGTCGCGTCAAAATCGGGCCGGTCGCGATGGCGCGCATAGCCGGAAAGGTGATCGGTGACGAAAGTTTTCAGGCGCTCGTGCGCGCCGTCCTCGCCACGCTTTGCCGCATCGCCCCCCCAGGTCTCGCGCAGGCCGCCGGCCCAATCCGGCGCGCGCGGCTCCAACGCGAGTTCGTCGAGGGTGACGCTCAGATAGTCGAGGGCGCGCGGGAAGGCTGCGCGGGGGAGTTCGCGCGGGGCGGGCAGGGGCTCCGGTGGCGGATCATGCGCCACGGCGGCGCGGTTGAACGGAGTGAAGACCTTGTAATAGCCGCCGCTCTGGTTCAGCACGCTTCCGGGCTCGTAAACCAGGCGCCCCGGAAAGCTCTTCACCTCCAGGCCGTCATCGCGAAGGCGCTGCTTGAGCCGCGCATCGATCTCGCGTTCGGGGCCGTAGCGGCGATTCCAGTAGAGCGCTGCCGCANCCGCCTCCGCGACAACGCGCGGCACCAGCTCCTCCGCCGCGCCCGAGAAGAGATGCAGCCGGTTGCCGCNCTTNTCNAGATTGTCCGACAGGTTTGCGAGCGCTCCGTGCAGCCACCACCGGGCGGCGCCGCCGAGCGGGCGGATTTCCGGCGAAGCATTGTCGAAGATACAGAAGCATAGGACAGGACGACCGCTATCGAGCGCCGCACGCAGGGCCGGATTATCGCCGACCCGCAGATCGTCGCGAAACCATACCAGAACCGGCTGCGCCATCCGCCCTTCCCCCTTCCCCCGGCCGCCGCCACCTTACCCGTCGCGGCTTGCCTTCACGCGTTGCGGCTTGCAGATAATGCGGGCCTGCGAGAAGGCAAGCGGCTCGGGGCGGAAGAATCGGGCGGAAGAATCGGGCACCAGCCCACGGATTCACCCGCGTGACATGTCCAGCGGCGGCTCGACTCCGTCGGGGATCGGCGAAACATAAGGCGTCTTTGCCGTGCGCGCCTTGTGATCGGCCTTCACGCGGGCCATCAGGTCGGGATCGGTGAGCACCGCCACGCCGGTTCCGGCCATGGCCTTGGCGACATGCACCATCGCCTTGTGAGCATGCGCCGACTTGCCCTGCGCCACCACCTGCCAGGTATGCAGCGGCGTGCCGATGGCGATCGAGGGCGCATGCGCCTGCACCGTGGGCACGGCCCAGGAGACGTCGCCCACATCGGTCGAGCCGATCATCGGATTGCGGGGCTGGTCGAGTGGGACGGTGAAATCGGCCAGCGGCGCGTCGGTGGGCTCACGCCCGATCACCTTCCACGGAGCGGCGAGGTCCTGCTCGGTGAGGGTCGCGCGGATTTCGCGCGCAAAATCCCGGTCGGCCTCGTCGAAGGGCGGGGGGCCGAGCTCTTCGAGCATGGATTGCATCGTCTCCTCGAGCGGGCGGTTCCCGAGAATGTTGGACACCGCCGAGATGATCTTCATCTCCATGCGCGTCTCGGTCATCAGCGCTGCGCCCTCGGCGACCTTGCGCACGCGTTCGACCAGTTCGCGCATGCCGTCGAGCTCGCGCGCGCGGATCGAGTAGCGCACCCGCGCATAGGATTGCACCACGTTCGGGGCGATGCCGCCGGTATCGAGTACGGCGTAATGCACGCGCGCATCGCTGGGCATGTGCTCGCGCATGTAATTGACGCCAACGCTCATCAGCTCGACGGCATCAAGCGACGAGCGCCCGAGATGAGGCGAGGCGGAGGCGTGGGAGGTGCGGCCAAAGAAGGCGAAATCGGCACGCGTATTGGCCAGCGAGACCGGCGGGAAGACCTCCCAGAAGCTGTGCGGGTGCCAGGAGATCGCGACATCGACATCGTCGAAAAGGCCGTCACGGACCATGAAAGCCTTGGCCGCGCCGCCTTCCTCGGCGGGACAGCCGTAATAGCGCACGCGGCCCGGGATGCCCTGCTCGGCGAGCCAGTTCTTGAGGCCGACGGCGGCGAGCATGGCGGCGGAGCCGAGCAGATTATGGCCGCAGCCATGGCCGTGGCCGCCTTCCTCGATCGGGCGATGCTCGGCGATGCCGGCTTCCTGGCTGAGGCCCGGAAGCGCATCGTATTCGCCGAGAATGGCGATCACCGGCCCGCCTTCGCCCGCTTCACCCATGACGGCGGTGGGGATGTTCGCCACGTTCTCGGTGACGCGAAAACCCTGATCGCGGAGCTCGCGCGCGTGCTCGGCGCAGGAACGCTCCTCCGTATAACAGACTTCCGGCATCCCCCAGACGCGATCCGAGAGTGCGATCAGGCGCTCCTTCGCGGCGTCGACCTGACGCCAGATATCGCGGCGATTATCCATCTTCATTCTCCTTGCGGCGCAATTGTCGCGCCTTTCGAATTCCATGCGCGGGATTGCCCTTGATTTGGCTTCGGCAGGGCGGGGTGACAAGCCGCACCGACGCGCATACCGTCCATGTGCGGGTGCAGAGTTCGACCGTTGAACCCGCCTTCGCTTCGGCTTGCAGGATTTCGTTATGAGTGATGCATTTTCGAATGAAGAGAAACAGTTACTGACCGAACTTCGTGCACGCATGGAGGCCGAGCTCGCCGAAATCGACCAACTCCTCCAGGAAACGGAGGCGGATTCCGCCCCGGTGGCGCTGGATCAGCAGAGCGTCGGGCGCCTCGCCCGGATGGATGCGATGCAGGTTCAGGCCATGGCACAGGCCGCGCAGACGCGGCGCCTCGGGCGCCGGCAGGGATTGCTCTTTGCGCTTCGGCGCATGGATGATGGCGAATATCTTGATTGCCAGGCCTGCGGTGAGGAGATCGGCGCCGGGCGGCTGCGTGCCGATCCGACCTTCCACCTTTGCGTGCGATGTGCGCGCTGAGATGATGCGGGACGTGTCCGGGCCCGCTCAGTGGTCCTGCGTCCCGCCACCCGCATCGCGCTTGCCCTGATCGGCGGCGAGCGAGGCCGAACGCGCGAGCGCACGCCGGCTGCGCCAGGCGCGCAGGCGCGCGATCATGCGCCCGGTCGGGGTTACCGGCTTTTCGTCTGGCTCTTCGAATTCCACGGTGACGGCGGCAACCTCGTCGTTCTGCACGGCGGTGGCCATCAGGAAGGCCGGTTCGATGGCGATGCGGTCGCCGATCTCGACGCGATCCTCGAAACGCTCGTCGAAGGCTTCGGCGATGCTCAGTTTCTTCAGATCGGCGGGCACGTGCAGACCGTAGAGCCGCGCGACGTCTTCCAGCGTCGCATCGCCGGAGAAGCTGAACATCCCCAGCGCAGGCGGCTTGCCGCCATCGCCGGATGCGAACAGGCGGTCGAGCCGGGGGACACGGGCGGGCGGGGCGAGGAAATAGCCGTAATCACCCGCGCGCAGCCGCCCCGCCGCCTCCGGCGTCAGCACCTCGCCATCGCGCACGATCATCACCACACGCATCCATGACGGATAGACCGCGCGGGCCAGAACCGGGCTGTTCTCCGTGATCGGATAGCCCACCATTTCGAGCTCGAGCTGGCCCGGCAGATCGATTTCGAGCCGTTTGGGATCCACTACCGCCTCACCCGATTGCTGGCCGAGCCGCGTCGCCATCCAGCCGACACTCCAGCCCTGAACCAGGAGCGATATGAGCACCACGAAGAAGGCGATGTTGAAATAGACCTCGGCATTCGGCACCGCCGTGAGCGTCGGTATCGCGGCGAGGAAGATCGAGACGGCGCCGCGCAGCCCCACCCACGAGATGAAATTCTTCTCGCGCTTGCCAAAGCCGAAGGGGGTCAGGCAGAGCCAGACGGCGAGGGGGCGGCCGATCAGGATGAGAAAGGCCGAGATCAGGATGGCGGGCAGGGCGTAATGCACCAGCGTGGACGGCGTCGCGAGCAGTCCGAGGACGAGGAACATCACGATCTGACTCAGCCATGTTGCCGCATCATGGAAGCTCAGGATCGTGGGGAAGGCGCGCACCGGGCGGTTGCCCACGATCAGCCCGGCGAGATAGACCGCGAGAAAGCCCGAGCCGCCGAGCACGGAGGTCAGCGAGAAGATCAGGATTGCGGCGCTGACGGCGAGCAACGGATGCAGGCCATGGGGCAGGGTGAAGCGATTGAGTGCCCAGACGAGGGTCATCCCGCCCAGGACGCCGAGCGCGGCGCCGATCACTCCCTGTTGCAGCAGCAATGCCCCGATCGCCCAGCCCGTATCCGCCTGCTGCACCAGCAGCACCTCGACGAGGGCGATGGTGAGGAAGACCGCGACCGGGTCGTTCGTGGCGGATTCGATCTCGATCGTGTTGTTGACGCGCCGGCGCAGCTGCATGCCCTTCGAGCGCATCAGGAAGAAGACGGCCGCCGCATCTGTCGAGGAGACGATGGCGCCGACGAGCAGACCCTCGACGATGCTCAGCCCCAGGATCAGCGTGGCGGCGGCGCCGGTGGCGAGCGTCGTGATCAGGACGCCGAACGTGGCGAGCATGGCGGCGGGTGCGAGCACGCCGCGAAAGCTCGCCATCCGCGTGCGCAACCCGCCATCGAAAAGGATGATGGCCAGCGCGGCGGAGCCGATC
>SL_7KL_010_BRINEDRAFT_10001003_pt1 | contig 13499 bp, 13 predicted proteins | sample SodLak_010_BRINE_FD_10663 | JGI IMG/M metagenome (IMG submission 10663)
TGCTCACCCTGGCCGTGCATGCAACCTGGGGCATGCACCAAAAAAGCTCACTCTAATATTCTAATTTTCGACTTTATATCAAATGCTTATCTTTTATTTGATCGGAATAATCGCCAACGGTTCCCGTCTTACCCATAACCGGATGCGAAAGGTATGGACGCCCACCATCGGATCCGGTCTGCTCATTGCAACGCGACATACGCCCCCGGCGTATCGAAAACAAAACACGGGAACAAACGCAGGAGCCCGATCATGAAAAAACGCTTCATCCTTCCGCTGGCCATGGCCGCCGCCGTATTCGCCCTGCCGGGTGCCGCCCTCGCCGACAACGGCTACTCCGAACAGAAAGTCGTCTATCACGTGAACCACGACAACGAACAGCGGCAGATCGGCGCGATGCGGAACATCCAGAACCACATCAACGCCGTGGGCGCCGACCGCATGAGCATCAAGGTCGTGATGCACGGCAACGGGCTCAGCCTGCTGCAGCACGCCAAATCGAACGAGGACCTGAAGGCCTTCGTCGATCAGCTGAAGATGCAGGACGTTGACTTCCAGGTGTGCAACAACACCGTCGTTGGCCGGAACATCGATGTCGCAAACGATCTCTACGACGCCTCCGAGGACGACATCATCCCGAGCGGCGTGGCCCACCTGTCGCACCTGCAGCAGCAGGGCTACACCTACGTGCGTCCGTAATACCCCTGCGGCAAGCACCGCGGCGACCGCCATCTCCCGGTCGTCGCTTCGGGCCCGGGTCTCCTGGGCCCTTTTCTTTGTGCAACTAGACTCCACTCGCAAACCCGCCCCACACGGCACATGACCCTTTTTGTGGCGCTGCAGACGGGAATAGGCGCATGGCTGATGCGTCTTATTCATACCTGTCGATCGCCTTCACCGCGAAGTCCCCGATCGCAGCGCGCCAACCCCGGCGCAAGGCCCCGTGGCGCACCTCAAACCCGCCCGGGTTCGTTGTTGTTTCAGGAGGAACCTGTGCAATGAACGCAATGAAACTGCTCCTTCCCGCCCTGCTCGCCATGGTGCTCGGCGTCCCCGGCCTGGCGGCCGCGAGCGACTTCGACTATGGCACGCACAAAGTGATCTACCACGTGAACTACGACGACGAGCGGCGCTACATGGCCGCGATGGGCAACATCCAGAACCATATCAACGCCGTGGGCGCCGACAACATGGAGATCAAGGTGGTGATGCACGGGGACGGCCTCGGGCTGCTGCAAACTGCCAACACCAACGAGAATCTGCGCGGCCGCATCGAGAACCTGAAGATGCAGAACGTGGAGTTCCAGGTCTGTGCGAACACCCTGCGCGGACGCAATATCGCCCTCGAAGAACTCTTCGACGCCTCCGAGGACGACGTGATCCCCAGCGGCGTGGCGCACATCTCCTGGCTGCAGCACCAGGGCTATACCTACAGCAAGCCATAGCCCCGGCTCGCAATCCATCCACGGGAAGGCCCGGATCGAGAGATCCGGGCCTTTTTCATGGTGCCGCACCGGGGCATTGGGGGCACTGCCGCGAACCGGTATGGTAGGCACTCTCCATTCGTCCCGAGTTTCGCCGTGTCCGCCATTCGCATCCAGCAGCTGTACAAGGCGTACGACGGCGTTGCCGTCGTGGACGGCGTGGATCTGGAGATTGCCCCCGGCGAGTTCTTCGGCCTGCTGGGTCCCAACGGTGCTGGCAAGACCACCACCCTGCGCATGCTGCTGGGCATGACGCCGATCGACGGCGGGCAGGTCGAGGTCCTGGGCCTGCCCATGCCGGAGGGCGAACGCGCCGTGCGCGAACGCCTCGGCATCGTGCCCCAGTTCGACACCCTCGATCCCGACTTCACGGTGATCGAGAACATGCGCACCTACGCCGCCTATTTCGGGATGGCCGGGCCGGAGGTGGAGTCGCGCATCGACCGGCTGCTGGGGCAGGTCAACCTGAACGACAAGCGCGGCGCGCGCATCAATGCCCTGTCCGGCGGAATGAAGCGGCGCCTGACCCTGGCCCGTGCGCTGATCAACGAACCCGAGGTGGTGGTGCTGGACGAGCCCACCACCGGTCTCGACCCGCAGGCCCGGCATCATCTGTGGCGCCAGCTTCGGGCGCTGCGCGCCTCGGGCGTCACCCTCGTGCTGACCACCCACTACATGGAAGAGGCCGAGGAGCTGTGCGACCGCATCGCGATCATCGACCACGGCCGCATCATCGCCTGTGATGCCCCGAGCCGGCTGATCGCCGAACACATCGAGCCCTGGGTGCTGACCGTCGGCGGTGCGGACGCCGGGGAGGTCCTGCAGCGCGAACTGGGCCCGAAGGACCGGGCCCACCAGGTAGCGGACACCTGGCTGGTCTATACCGCCGAGCCGGACCGCCTGCGCGAGCGCCTGCGCACGCTCGGCCACGAGCCCACCCTGCGCGAGGCGGATCTGGAAGACGTCTTCCTGAAACTCACCGGCCACGAGCTGAGGGACTGAGCCCATGTCCGGCGACCACCCCATCCTGCCCCGCCCCAGCCTGCGCTTCATTGCCGTCTGGCGGCGCAACCTTCTGGTCTGGCGCAAGCTGATCGTGCCGTCGATGCTGGGCAATTTCGGCGAGCCGATCCTGTACCTGCTGGCCTTTGGCTACGGCTTCGGCAGCCTGGTGGGCGATCTCGACGGCATGCGCTACATGGTGTTCATCGCCTCGGGCATCATCTGCTCCTCCGCGATGTTCACTGCCAGCTTCGAGGGCATGTATTCCGCCTACACCCGCATGGCGGAACAGAACACCTGGCTGGGCATGCTTGCCACCCCGCTCACGCTGGACGACATCGTCTTCGCCGAGGCCGTCTGGGCCGCGACCAAGGGCCTGATCAGCGCCATCACCATCCTGATCGTCGCCAGCGTGCTGGGGCTGGTGGCCGATGCCCGCGCGCTACTGGCGCTGCCGGTGATCTTCCTCGCCGCGTTCACCTTCGGCGCGCTGGCCCTGGTCATTACCGCCCTGGCGCGCAGCTACGACTTTTTCCTCTACTACTTCACCCTGGCCGTCACGCCGATGTTGCTGCTGTCCGGGGTGTTCTTTCCGCTGACCGAACTGCCCGGCTGGGTGCAGGGCCTGGCCCTGGCACTACCACTGGCGCATGTACTGGAGATCGTGCGTCCGCTGATGACCGGCACCTGGCCCGCGGCCTGGCTGCCGCACCTGGCCGTGATTACCGCCTACGGCGGGAGCGCCATCATCCTGGCCACCTACCTGATCCGCCGGCGCCTGCTGCGCTGAACGCCGCGAGTCTCCAGTCCCGCTCCGGCACGGCACCCGGTTGTGCCAGAATGTCGGGCTTCCCAGCCAGCCCGAGCCCACGATGACCGAGTCTCCCTCCGGCGAACCGATTGCCCCCTTCGACCCGACGGCCGACCGCCGCGAGTATCTGGCCACGGCCGCCGGCGGGCTCGCCCCGCTGGTCGCTCGCGAGCTGGAGGGATTCGGTGCCCTGGACCTGCGCGAAGACCGCGCCGGCATCCACTTTCACGCGGATCTCGCCACGCTGTACCGCTGCCTGCTCGGCAGCCGCGTGGCCAGCCGCATCCTGCTGCCGCTGGTACGCTTCGACGAACCCGACGGCGATGCCTGCTACGTCGCCAGCCGGGCCCTGGACTGGCCCGCCCTGTTCGGGCTCGAAGCCACCTTTGCGGTGGACGTAACCGGCAAGAGTTCGCACATCGGGCATACCCATTTCGCCGGGGTGCGCGTGAAGGATGGCATCGCCGACGCCTTCCGCGACGCCACCGGCGAACGCCCCGACGTGGACGCCGCCGATCCGGACGTGCGCGTGCTGCTGCAACTGCAGGGCCGACAGGCCCAGATCAGCCTGGACCTCGGCAACGGTGGCCTGCACCGTCGCGGCTATCGCGGCAGCGGCGGCGAGGCCCCGCTACGCGAGAACCTCGCTGCCGCGCTGCTGATGCGTGCTGGCTGGCCGGAACACCTGGAGACCCATCCCGACGCGCAGTTCCTCGACCCCTTCTGCGGCAGCGGCACGCTGGTGATCGAGGCCGCCCTGATGGCCACCCATACCGCCCCCGGCCTGCTGCGCGAGGGTTTCCGCCCCCACGGCTGGTCCGGCCACGACGCCGGGCTCTGGGACCGCTGCGTGGCCGAGGCGCGTGACGCGGTGCGCCCCTGGCAGGGCCCGCCGCTGCTGGGCAGCGACCGCGACCGGGGGGCGGTGGCCGCCGCCCGCAAGGCGGCCCAGGCCGCCGGCGTGCGCGACTGCACGCGCTTCGAGCAGGCCGATGCCCTGACCCTGGAGCCCCCGGCCGACCACGGCATGCTGGTCAGCAACCCACCCTACGGCGAGCGCATCGGCAACACCCCGGAACTGATCAAGCTCTACAGTCTGCTGGGCGAGCGCCTGCGCAGCGCCTTCGGCGGCTGGCATGTAGCCCTGCTGGTGGCGGACACCACGGACTCGCAACGCCTGGGCCTGCGCGCCAGCCACAAGCACCGCTTCTACAACGGCACCCTTGCCTGCCACCTGCTGCAGTTCGAGATCCATCGGCGCGACGAGCCGGCCGCGGCCCCGGCGCCGGATTTCGCCAACCGCCTGCAGAAGAACCTGCGTCACCTGGCCCGCTGGGCGCGGCGCCAGGAGATCACCTGCTATCGCATCTACGACGCCGACCTGGCCGAATACCCCCTGCAGATCGACCGCTACGAGGCCGAGGACGGCACGGTTCACCTGCATGTGCAGGAGTTTGCCGCGCCCGCCAGCGTCGATCCCGCACGCGCCGAGGCGCGCCTGCGCGGGGCACTGGCCGCGATGCTGGAGGTTACCGGCGTCGAGCCCGCCCATCTGCATTACAAGCAGCGCCGGGCACAGAAGGGACGCTCGCAATACCAGCGCGCGGAGACCGCCCAACCCGCTCCGTTTCCGGTGCACGAGCACGGCTGCCGCCTGTGGGTCGACCTGGATGCCTACCTCGACAGCGGGCTGTTCCTGGACCACCGGCCGATGCGACTGCGCCTGCAACAGGAATGCCGTGGCCTGCGCCTGCTGAATCTGTTCTGCTACACCGCCGCGGTCAGCGTGCATGCCGCAGTGGGCGGCGCACGCCAGACCGTATCAGTCGATCTGTCCAACACCTACCTGGAGTGGGCCGAGGACAACTTCCGCGCCAACGGCCTGGAGGCGGAGATCCGCGATGGCCGCAGCCGTCGCCAGCCCGGCACCCACGCCCTGCTGCGCGAGGACGTGATCCACTGGCTGGAAGGGGCCACGGACACCCCCGGCATGGTCTTCGAGCGGATCTTCCTGGATCCGCCCACCTTCTCCAACTCCAAGCGCACCGAGGACGACTTCGAGGTGCAGCGCGACCATGCCCACCTGATCCTCCTGGCCGCGCGCCTGCTCACCCCGGATGGGGTGCTCTACTTCTCCACCAACCGCCGCCGCTTCGAACTGGACCACGAGGCCCTGACCGGACTCGAGGCCCGCGACATCACCCGCGAGACCCTGGACGAAGACTACCGCCGCCCGCCCCCGCCCCATCGCTGCTGGGCCATCACGCACGCAGGCCGGGAATAAAGAAGCTGGGCGCCGCGGGCAACGGCGCCCAGCCCTGCACAGAGCACACAAAAAAACGCCCCGGGAAAACCCGGGGCGTTTTGTATTCACCGTGTCACGATCAATTCGGTGGGTAGAAGGTTTCCAGGTAGTCCAGGATCTCTTCCTCCACTTCGGGGGAAAACTCCCAGAGCCCCTGCGTGTCCTGCATCCAGCGGATCTGTTCCAGCCAGATCTTGCGCGTGTACCCACGGCTGGTGAACAACCGGGCCGAGTGACATACCGTGCAATTGTTCTTGACCGTATCGAATCCCGGCGCCTTGATCAGCCCGGTTTCCGAATCGGTCTCGTATTCCTCGGCGGCCTCGACGTGGTCGCCCGCGGTCGCGGGCACCACCCAGAGGAGGCCGAGGATGGCCGGCAACAACAGGACCATCTTCGACTTCATTAGGGCTCCTTAGGCTTTGACTCGGACATCAATGTGGTGGGCCTTGTTGTTGCCGTAGCCCCGCGGGTTCCAGCCCGGCAGCACCATCGGCTGACGATCGCCCTTGCTGTTGGTGGCCACGGCCCACACCTGATGGAAACCGGGTTCGGAGAACTCGATGTCCGCCTCCCAGGTCTGCCATGCAAACTTGTTCACCGGACGCTTCAGGTCGGCCTTTTGCCAGGTCACCCCGAAATCGGTCGACACATGAAGCTCCTCGACATCGCCATAGCCATCCCAGGCCTTGCCCGCAACCTTCAGCGTGCTGCCAACGGAGGTCTCGGCACCGGTCTGCGGATAGGTGATCAGGGACTTCACCGGCATTTCCTCGAGGACGACCATGTCCTCGTTCGGCACGTCGGCACCCGGCTCCACCGGATGACGCGGTACGCGATAGCTGTGGCCAGTCATGCCCTGACCGTCATGCTCGCGATCACGGACGAGGATCTCGGTCAGCCACTTGCCGCTGGCGGAACCCGGGAAGCCCGGGGTGATCAGGCGCAGCGGATAGCCGTGCTGTTCCGGGATGTCTTCACCATTCATCGCCCAGACGATGAGGGTCTCGTCTTCCACGGCCTTGCGCATGGGGCAGCCACGCGACAGCGCATCCAGATCATCACGGCCGCTTAGGTGCGCGTCACCGGCCTTGAAGCCAATGTACTCGGCCTTGTCGGCGTCGTAACCGACGTCTTCCAGCACGTCGCGCAGACGCACACCCGTCCAGGTCGGGCAGCCAACCGCACCCAGATCCCACTGGTTACCGCGCGGGGACGGCTCGAACGCGGCACGCCCGTTGCCACCACACTCGATCCAGATTTGCAGGGTGTGGTGCTCGAACTTCTCCTTGAGGTCCGCGATGGTGTAGGACTTCTCCTCGTTCGCCGCTTCGCCGTGGACCGTCAGGGTCCATGCGGATGCGTCGATCCCGGCCTTCTCCGGAGGCACGCCGTTATTGCGGACAAACATATTGGGGAACGGCGTCACTTCGTCATGCAGCAGGTGCGGCGGCAGCTCGCCGTTGATCGGGCGGTCATTCAGCCAGATAACGCCGTCCACCTTGCCCTCCACGTGGAAGCCCTCGATGCCGGCGGCCACGGCGCTGGACAGAGTGCTGCGCTGGAACATGGTCTGCATGGCGGTTTCCGCGCCCAGACCCATCACGGCCAGGGCGGCACTGCCCTTGCCCAGGCGACCCAGGAACCCGCGACGGGCCGCGCCCGTCTCGGTCAGCTGTTCGGTTTCCCGGGTTTCTTCTTCGGACTTGCGGTCCATCTCGGAACCATCGTTCTTGTGGTCAGTCATTTGCCTGCCTCCGGCTTGTTCTCGGAACAAAATCTCATGTACTGCCCCTCTCTCCCTGGGACAGCCACTTGGAGTTGTAGCAAACGCCTTCAAAGCCTGCAATAAAAAATGGGGAGTTTTTACAAGATCCAGAAACTTCTACATAACGCCTGTATTCGATCACTGACATGTGGTGTAGAATAGCGCCCCACTGGACATCGCAACTTGCTGATACCAATAATTTATTAATAATTTTAAATATTAACGGATGCTACATAATGAAGATCAAGTTTTGTCGTTCCGCATATTCCGGATTTATTATATTTACAGCGGCGCTGATCGGCTCAATGCTCGCAGGCGGCATTGCCAGTGCAGAGTCGGAAGCATCCATCGAAATCCACGAAATCGAAGCCGGCGAAGGGCCCGGGATCGTGCGCCATGACACGGCCATCCTGCATTACACCGGGACGCTGGACGAAGATGGGAGCGTGTTCGATTCCAGCCGCGAGTCCGGCGCGCCATTTGCGCTCACGCTGGGGGCGGGCCAGGTGATCCCGGGCTTCGAACAGGGCGTGATGGGCATGCGCGAAGGCGGCAAGCGCGAGATCGTCATCCCGCCGGAACTCGGCTATGGCGAACGCGGGGCCGGTAACATCATCCCGTCCAACGCGACCCTGCGCTTCGAGGTCGAGATCCTCGACATCGAACGCGCACCGTTTAGCGGGCTGGACAACGAAGGCCTGGCCGAGAAGATCCGCGAGGGCGCAACCATCGTCGACATCCGCCGTCCGGACGAATGGGCGGAGACCGGCGTGATCGAGGGCAGCCATCGCATTACCGCCTTCGACGAGAATGGCGAGCTCAACCCGACCTTTGGCGAGCAGTTCACCAATCTGGTCAAGCCCGACGAGGAAGTCGTACTGATCTGCCGCGTGGGCAACCGCACCGGTGCCCTCGCCCGCGCTTTGGCCGACGGCCTTGGCTACGAGAACGTCTACAACGTGACCGACGGCATCATGGAATGGCTGGACGACGATCGCCTGGTACAGCACGACTGCCCGGAAACCGCCGAAACGGCCCAGTGCTAATCTCAGAGTGAGTGCGTCGGGGGTGCCGGCTCCGGATCCGGATCGGCATCCCCGTCATCGAAATCGAGACGCTGGTTCGTGCCCGGACCGGCGTCTTCTTTCGCGTCCGGTGGCGACAGGCTAAGGCCCGCGTCGGAGGCCACATCCGCCAGATCGCGGATCTGATCGAGCGGCGGCAGTTCTTCGAGGCGCTGCAGACCCAGGTCGTCGAGGAAGCTACGGGTGGTCGCGTACAGCGCGGGGCGGCCCGGCACCTCCTTGTGCCCTACCACCCGTACCCACTCGCGTTCCTGCAGCGTGCGCATGATCCCGGTACTGACCGCCACCCCGCGCACAGCCTCGATCTCGGCGCGGGTGACCGGCTGGCGATAGGCGATGATCGCCAGCGTCTCCAGCAGGGCCCGTGACAGCCGCGCCGGGCGCTCGGGCTGGGCGGCCTGCACGGTCGCGGAGAAGCGCGAACGCACGCGGAACCTATACCCGCCAGCGGAGCGTACCAGCTCGATCGCGCGATCGTTATAGCGTTCCTGCAGACGACCCAGCGCCCGTTCCAGCAAGGCCTGATCGATCTCGCCAAGGTCCTCGCAGGCAGCCTTCAGGTCGCGCGGCCCCACCGGTTCCGCGGCCGCGAACAGCACGGCCTCCACCGCCAGCTCGACGGCCCGCAACTGTTCGTCATCAACAGCGGCGGCAGACACCTGCACCCCCGATACAGTGGTTTCGTTCACGCCGGCTCTCCCCCTTCGTCTCCCACGGGCGCCCCACGCCGGCGCAACCGGATAGGGCTGTAGGGTTCGCTCTGGCCCCACTCGATCAGGCCCGCCTTGGTCAGCTCCAGCACCGCCAGGAACGACACCACGACTCCCTGGCGCCCCTCGGTAGCCAGAAGCAGGGTCACGAAATCGGTGAAGCGTTCGGGATGCAGGCTGTCGAGGATGTTCGACATGCGTTCGCGCACCGACAGCTGCTCGGTGGAGACATGATGGTGCGCCATCAGACTGGCGCGGTGCATCACCGCCGCCAGCGCCTCCATGAGCTCGTCCAGCGTCGGCCCGGGCGCCGGTGGGCCCTCGAGCGCCTCGCCGCTGGCGCCAGCGGCGAACACATCGCGATCCATGCGCGGGAGGGCATCCACTCGTTCGGCGGCGATCTTGAATTGTTCGTATTCCTGCAGCTGCCGGATCAGCGCCATGCGCGGGTCGGCATCCTCGTCTGCCTCGGCCTCCTTCGGCCGCGGCAGGAGCATGCGCGACTTGATCTCGGCCAGCAGGGCCGCCATCACCAGATACTCCCCCGCCAACTCCAGGCGCAGGGCCTGCATTACCTCGATATAGCCCATGTACTGCCGAGTGATCTCGGCGATGGGGATCGACAGGATGTCGAGGTTCTGGCGACGGATCAGGTACAGCAACAGATCCAGCGGCCCCTCGAAGGAGTCGAGAAAGACCTCCAGGGCGTCGGGCGGGATATAGAGATCGGCCGGCAGCTCCGCCACCGGCTCGCCATGCACACGATAAAGCACCTCCCCGTGCGCGCCGGTCTCGACGGTCGCGGGGCGCTCGAGGTCGTCGCTCGAGTCAGCGTACGGGTCCATGCCTAAGGCTCTGGCTCATCGCAGGTAGTCCAGGCCCATGGCCCGGCGCACCTCTTCCAGGGTCTCGCGGGCCTCTTCGCGGGCGGCCTCGGAGCCCTCGACGATGATGGAGCGCACCAGCGCCGGATCCTCGGCGTATTCCTTCGCGCGTTGCTGGATGGGTTCCAGCTCGGCCTGCACCGCCTCGATCAGCGGGCGCTTGCAGTCGAGGCAGCCGATGCCCGCCGTGGTGCAGCCGGCGTGCAGCTCCTCGCGCTGGCTCGCGTCGGTGTAGACCTTGTGCAGATCCCATACCGGGCACTTTTCCGGATCCCCCGGATCGGTGCGCCGCACCCGCGCGGGGTCCGTCGGCATGGTACGGATCAGGCTCTCCACCTCGGCCGGCTCGGTGCGCAGGCTGATGGTGTTGCCGTAGCTCTTGGACATCTTGCGTCCGTCCAGGCCCGGCATCTTCGAGGCCGGGGTCAGGCGCGGCTGCGGCTCCGGCAGGATGATCTTGCCGCCACCCTCGAGGTAGCCGAACAGGCGCTCGCGATCCCCCAGCGAGATGTTCTGCTGCGAATCGAGCATGGCCCGGGCAACCTCCAGCGACTCTTCCTCGCCCTGCTCCTGGAACCGCTTGCGCAGGTCGCGGTAGCGCTTGGCGGCCTTCTTGCCCATCTTGTCGGCGGCCGCCTCGGCCTTCTCGGCAAAGCCGGGCTCGCGGCCGTAGAGGTGATTGAAGCGCCGCGCGATCTCGCGCGTGACCTCCAGGTGCGACACCTGGTCCTCGCCCACCGGGACCATGCCGGCGCGGTAGGCCAGCACGTCGGCGCTCTGCAGCACCGGATAGCCGAGGAATCCGTAGGTCGCCAGATCCTTCTCGCGCAGCTGCTCCTGCTGATCCTTGTAGGTCGGTACCCGCTCCAGCCAGCCGAGCGGGGTAATCATCGACAACAGCAGATGCAGCTCGGCGTGCTCCGGCACGCGCGACTGCACGAACAGCGTGGCGGAACCCGGGCTCACCCCGGCCGCCAGCCAGTCGATGACCATCTCGGTCACGTGCTGCTGCAGGTCACCCGGATCCTCGTAATGGGTGGTCAGCGCATGCCAGTCGGCGACGAAGAAGAAGCACTCGTAGTTGTGCTGCAACTCGATCCAGTTCTTCAGCACACCGTGGTAGTGGCCCAGATGCAGGCGCCCGGTGGGGCGCATGCCGGAGATCACGCGCTGGTTGGTACCCTGGTTACTGCTCACGGAATCTATCCCTTCCTCTCAGAATAAAACGGACGCGTCCACGCCCGGTCAGTCGTCTCAGAACATGCCGCCGGAGAAGGCGAACAGCAAGGCCAGAAGCATTGCCGTGCGATCCACGTCGTTGATGCGCACGCGGCCGTCCGCCATCGCCAGCGTGCCGTGCCAGTAGCCGGCCTCGGCATCGCGACGGACCCAGCCATCCGCAGCCAGGGCATGCAACTGCGCGTCCAGGTCGATATCGGGATACGCGGCGTCGAATTCGGCCACCCATTCCAGCCCGAGTCGCAGATCGCTGTCCAGCCGCAGGGTCTCCAGCGGGCGGGTCGTCAGACTTTGCTGCGTGCCATGCAGGCCGAGCTCGGCGTCCAGCGCGACCTGCCGGGGCGGCTCGTCGTTCAGCGACGCCCGCAACTGGATCGCCGGCTGGTGTTCAATCATGCCGCCCAGGGCATCGATCATCGCCGAACCGATCAGGGCATTGCGCTGCTCGCCCTCGATGCCGCGCGCGTCGACCGCTTCCAGCTCGGCCAGAAACTGCAGCATGCTGGGACGGTCCCAGCGCAGGATCGCCGCCTGCAGGTCCAGGGCCGTGAGCGTCAGGGCATCCCCCGCGCCATCATCCACCCGGGCGTGATCGACCTGCAGCCGCAGGCGCGAGTCCATGCGGTCGTTGTTCGTATGCTGGAAGGCGTCGAGGCGGGGGCGCTCCAGGTGAAGGCGGGTCGCCTCGCCCTCACGCAGTTCGATCACGGCCGCCGCCAGGCCGCCTTCGTAGTCCGGCAGCCGCCCGAAGACCCCGTCGGCATCGGCCTCGAAAACCGTGGCATAACGTGCCTCGCGCGCCTCCCACGAGAAGCTGGCATCGGACAATCTCGTTTCCGGCAGGTCCAGGCTCACCAGGATCTGCTCGGACGACCAGGCGAAGCGCCCCTGGCCCGCCGCAAGATCCAGCCACAGCGGACCGCCCACCGTAGCGGCGTGTTCGGCCACCTCGGGCACGCTCATCAGGTCCATGCGCAGATCGTCGAACGCAATGCGGGTGGTCACACCACCGCCGATCCCCGAGCGCGAATGCACCTGTAGATCCAGCGAGCGCAACAGATGGGCGAGCAGCGAGTCGTCCGGGGCGGCCAGGGTATCCAGATCCACGAAGGAATCGCCGCGCGCCCCCAGCAGGCCATGGCGCACAGCGTGTACCAGGGGGATCTCGAAGCGCCCGTCGGCATCCTCCAGGATCAGCCGACTGCGACCGCTGGCGGCCAGGTAGCCGCGCTCGTATTCGAGCATCTCGTGACGCAGATACACCTCGCCAAGCTGAGCCTCGTGTGTCTCGGCGACGGTACCCTCGACCTGTGTGCCGACCACCACCGGCCAGATGGCCGCCACTGCCAGCACCACCACCGCAAGAACCACCCACTTACGCATTGCGCCTCCCTGCGGCCGTGCCGCGCCGTGATCCCCGCCGTCGGCCGGGGCTATTCATCCAGAAATCCCACGTCGCCCAGGCCATGCCGCATCACCTCGGGCGCGTCGCCGGTTAGATCCACCACGCTGGTGGCCTCCAGGGTCCCGGCGCCGCCGTCAATCACCAGATCCACCACCTTGCCCAGGCGCTCCTCGATCTCCCAGGGCTCGCTCAACGGGTGTTCATCCCCGGGGAGTTGCAGGGTCGCGGACATCAGCGGCGACCCCAGCTCTTCCAGCAGCGCCGAGACAATCGGGCTCGCCGGCACGCGCATGCCGATCGTACGGCGCTTCGGGTGCTGCAGCCGCCGCGGGACCTCGCGGGTGGCGGGCAGAATGAACGTGTAGGCCCCCGGGGTCAGGGCCTTCATCAGGCGAAAGGCGGTGTTGTCCACCTTCGCGTACACGCCCAGTTCCGAGAGATCGCGGCACAACAGCGTCAGGTGATGGGTCTCGTCCACCTGACGGATGCGGCGAATGCGATCCGCCCCGGTCTTGTCGCCCGGCAGGCAGGCCAGCGCATAGCAGGCATCCGTCGGCAGGGCGATGACGGCCCCCTCCTGCAGCTGGTCCAGGACCTGCCGTATCAGCCGGGGCTGGGGGTTATCGGGGTGGATCGAGATCATGGGACAAGTCGGTGCGGTGATCGGCCGCGCAGTGTAGCGCATCCATCGGCGCGCCCATAAGAACGAGCCCTTAAGGAGACGCTGATTGAATCGCGCGCTCGCGCTCGAGTCGCTTTTGCGTGCGAACAAGGCGCGGTGACTGCCGTGCAGTCACTCTGCACAA
>SL_7KL_010_BRINEDRAFT_10001004_pt1 | contig 13488 bp, 9 predicted proteins | sample SodLak_010_BRINE_FD_10663 | JGI IMG/M metagenome (IMG submission 10663)
GCGGCACTCCCGCCCACCCACCCCGTGCCGCCCCCGGGGCAGGCCGATGCGATGCGCCCGGCCATGAGGGCGGCGCTGGGCGTCGCGTCGGAATGTGCGCCACTGGTCAAGACCGGCGGGCTGGCCGATGTGGTGGGCGCATTGCCCGCCGCGCTGCGCCCGCATGGCTGGTATCTGCGCACCCTGGTGCCGGGCTATCCGGCCTTGCTGGCGCGGTTGCCCGACACGCAAGTCGTCGCCCGCGAGGATGATCTGTTCGGCGGTCCGGCGCAGCTGTTGTCTGCGCAGGCGGGCGGGCTGGACCTGTTGGTTCTGGATGCGCCGCATCTCTATGATCGCGCGGGCTCGCCCTATCTGGATGCGGACGGGCAGGACTGGTCCGACAATGACCGCCGCTTTGCCGCCCTTGGCTGGATGGCCGCGCGCATCGCCACCGGCGCGCTGCCGGACTGGCAGCCAGAGGTGTTGCATCTGCATGACTGGCAGGCCGGGCTGGCCGCTGTCTATTGCCACCAGATGGGCGCGCAGGCAGGCAGGCTGATGACGGTGCATAACATCGCCTTTCACGGCCTGACCGGGGCAGGGCGGCGCGCGGCCCTGCGCCTGCCGCTGGCCGGGTTTTCGCCCGAAGGGTTCGAGTATTACGGCCAGATCAGCGCGCTGAAAGCCGGTCTGATCTGGTCGGACCGGATCTCGACCGTGTCGCCCACCTATGCCTATGAACTGACCACGCCGGAATTCGGCATGGGGCTGGATGGGGTGATCCGGGCGCGGGCGGATGCGCTGTCGGGCATTCTGAACGGGGTGGATCTGGGGGTCTGGAACCCCGCCACCGACCCGGCGGTTCAGAATTACACCACACCACGCGGCAAGGCGGCCAATCGCGCCCGGCTGGCGGCGGAATTCGGGGTGGAGCCGGGCGACGGCCCGCTTTGCGCCGTCATCTCGCGGCTGAGCGAACAGAAGGGGCTGGACCTGCTGCTGGGCGCGCTGCCGCGCCTTCTGGACAGGGGCGGCAGCCTTGTACTGCTGGGCTCGGGCGACCGGGCGCTGGAAGCTGCATGGCGCCGCGCGGCGGCCCAGTTCGACCGGGTGGGTGTGCGCATTGGCTATGATGAGGGGCTGTCCCATCGCATGTATGCAGGCGCCGATGCCGTGCTGGTGCCATCTCGGTTCGAGCCTTGCGGCCTGACGCAGCTTTACGCGTTGCGCTATGGCGCGGTCCCGCTGGTGGCGCTGACGGGCGGGCTGGCCGATACGGTCATCCCCGCCAATGAGGCGGGGTTGCGCGCAGGCGCGGCGACCGGGGTGCAGTTTCACCCCGTCACGGCACAGGGCCTGGGCTTTGCGCTGGACCGATTGTGCACGCTACATGCCGACCGCAAGGCATGGGGCCGGATGCAGCGCAACGCCATGCGCGCAGAGGTCGGCTGGGACGCTTCCGCCCGGCAATATGCCGCGTTATATGAGGGGCTGGCAGCCAAAATCTGACCAGCCCCCGCGCGCCCCGATTTCCTGAACAGGACCGCCTGCACCCTCATGACCGACCTGCATCTTTCTGCCAGCAATCCCGACTGTCTGGGCGCGGTGCCTGATGAGCACGGCACCGCTTTCGCTGTATTCTCGGCCCATGCCACGCAGATCGATGTCTGCCTGTTCGACGCGCAAGGGGTCGAGACCCGGCGCATCCCCTTGCCCGAACGCAGCGGCCATGTCTGGCATGGCCATATCGCCGGGCTGCGGGCGGGCCAGCATTACGGGCTGCGCGCGCATGGACCCTTCGCGCCGGAAAAGGGGCATCTGTTCAACCCCGCCAAGCTGCTGATTGACCCCTATGCGCGGCAACTGACGGGTCGCATGTCATGGCATGCGGCGATGCAAGGCGTCGTGCAGGGGGACGACGGCCTCGCCCCGTGCCCCATCGACAGCGCCCCACATATGCCCAAATGCGTGATCCGCCCGCCGCTGCCTGCGCCCCCCGCAGGCCCGCGCCACGCGATGCGCGACAGCGTGATCTATGAAGCGCATCTGCGCGGGCTGAGCATGCAGATGCCCGGAGTGACCGACCCCGGCACGCCTGCCGCCCTGCGCTCTGACCAGATGCTGGACCATCTGTCGGGGCTTGGCATCACGGCCGTGGAATTCCTGCCGCTTCAGGCCTTTATCGATGACCGGTTTCTGGTGGAAAAGGGGCTGGTGAATTACTGGGGCTATCAGCCTGTCGCATGGTGCGCGCCTGACCCGCGCTATGCCACCACACGGCACGAGATCCGCGATATCGTCCACGCCCTGCATGCGCGCGGGATCGAGGTGATCGTGGATGTCGTCTATAACCACACCGGCGAAGGCGATGCGATGGGGCCGATGCTCAGCCTCAAGGGCCTCGATAATGCCAGCTACTACCGGCTGGGGCCGGATGGCGAGACGATCGACGATACGGGCTGCGGCAACACACTGAACCTCGACCATCCGATGGTGCTGCGGCTGGTGCTGGACAGCCTGCGGCTGTGGGTGCAGGAGTACGGCGTGGACGGGTTTCGCTTTGATCTGGCCGCGACGCTGGGGCGGGTCGGCAATACCGGGTTCGACGCCAATGCCCCCTTTCTGGCCGCGATCCGGCAGGACCCGATGCTGCGCGGCGTGAAGCTGATCGCCGAGCCCTGGGATATCGGCCCCGGCGGCTACCAGCTTGGCGCCTTTCCGCATCCCTTTGCCGAATGGAATGACAAGTTCCGCGACAGCGCGCGGCAGTTCTGGCGCGGCGACGCGGGGGCCGCGCCCGATCTGGCCGCGCGGATCACCGGGTCGGCGCAGCAATTCGATCATTCGGGCCGCGCGGCGACAGCTTCGGTCAATTTCCTGACCGCGCATGACGGGTTCACGCTGATGGATGTGGTCAGCTATGCGCAAAAGCATAACCACGCCAATGGCGAGGGTAACCGCGACGGCCATGACAATGACTACAGCGCCAATCATGGGGTCGAGGGGGCGTCGGACGACCCGGCCATCATCGCCGCACGCGCGCGCACGCGGCGCAACCTGATGGCCACGCTACTTTTGTCGCAGGGGGTGCCGATGTTGCTGGCGGGGGATGAGATCGGCAACAGCCAGCAGGGCAATAACAACGCCTATTGTCAGGACAGCCCCATCGGCTGGGTGGACTGGTCGGACCCGGACACGGATTTCCTGGCCTTTACCCGCCGCATGATCGCCTTTCGCAAGGCCCGTCCCATCCTGCGTCAGACCCGCTTTCTGCACAGCCGTGCGCGCGAGGAAGACGAATTCGTTGACCTGTTCTGGTGGCATCCCGCAGGCCGCCCGATGGAGCCGCAGGATTGGGAGGACCCGGAATTGCGTGTGATCTGCGTCGAGAAGCGCACCGCGCATGGCACGCCGCCCTGGGACGCGCAGGAAACGGCGCTGTTTCTGGTCTTTAACGCGGGTTCGGCGCTGGATGTCACGCTGCCCGATGCGCCAGAGGGGCTGGTCTGGACCCGCGCCCTGGACACGCAATCGAACGATGGCGCGCCCGATGCTGACGCCCCGCCAGCGGGTGGTCCGACTGCTGTTGCCGCGCACTCGGTCGTGGCTTTCGTGCTGGAAAACGCGGGGTAAGGAGGAGACCATGACCCCCCATCTGGACGCGCTGTGCCAGCAGCTGGGAATCGTCTGGCGCTACCATGACGGCGCGGGCCGGTTTGTCGAGGCACCGTCCGAGACACGGGCGGCGATCTTGCGCGCGCTGGGTTATCCTTCTGACACCGAGGAGGAGGCCGCGCGCCACTTGGCCGCGTTGCAGGCGCGCGCGCCGGTACGCGCCCATATCGTGACCGAGGGCATGGTGGCCGATCTGCCGCCCGGTGCCGAACTGCATCTGGAACACGGCGGCATGGGCGACCCATCGGCCCCTGTGCCGCGCGGGCTGCATCGGGTCGTGGTGGACGGGCGCAGCGCCCCGCTGGTCAGCGCGCCTGCGCGGCTGGACCTGCCGCCGCGCGGCTGGGGCATGACCGCGCCGCTCTACGGGCTGTGGCAGGGGCAGCCAGCGGGGCTTGGCGATTACGCGCTGCTGGGCGAAATGGCCGCAATGCTGGGGGAACACAGCGCCGATTTTCTGGGCATCAACCCCATCCATGCGGGCTTTTCCGGTGACGCGGGCGCGATCAGCCCCTACGCCCCCTCGCACCGGGCGCGGCTGGATATCCGGCATGTAGCGGTCGGCAGGGATGCGCACAGCACCGGCGCGCTGATCGACCATGACGTGGAAATCCCAGCGCAGATGGTGGCCCTGCGTGCGGCTTTTGCGGAATTCGACGGTGATCCGGAATTGACTCGGTGGCGGCAGGATGAAGGGCAGGCGCTGGAGGTTTTCGCGACCCATCAGGCGCTGTCCGACGCGCTCGGCCCGCGCTGGCCGGATTGGCCTGCCGCGTTCCAAAGCCCTGACAGTCCCGAGGTGCGCGACTTCGCTGCCCGGAACCCGGAGGCGCTGCACTTCCACGCATGGGCGCAATGGATGGCACAGGCCCAGCTTGACCACGCCCAGACGCGTGCGCGCGCGGCGGGGATGCGCCATGGCCTCTATCTGGATCTGGCGGTTGGAACGCACCCGGACGGGGCCGAGACTTGGGCCGACCCTCAGCTATACGCGCGCTCGGTCAGCCTTGGGGCGCCGCCCGATGCGTTCGCGCCGGACGGGCAAAGCTGGGGTCTGGCCCCGCTGGACCCGCAGGCGCTGCTCGCGCGCAATCTGGAGCCCTTCGCCGCCATTCTGCGCGCGCAATTCCGCCAATGCGGGCTGCTCAGGATCGATCATATCCTGGGCTTTGCGCGGGCCTTCTGGGTGCCGCCCGGTCTGCCCGGCGCCTATGTCACCATGCCGCGCGACGCTCTGCTGGCCGTCGCCCGGCTGGAGGCTGCGCGCGCCGGGGCGTATATCGTGGGCGAGGATCTGGGCGTCATCCCGGAGGGCTTGCGCGCCGATCTGGAAGCCAGCGGCGTGCTGGGCTGCCGCGTCATGATGTTCGAGGTCGAGAACGGCCATCTGCGCCCGCCCGGCGACTGGCCCGAGGCCATTCTCGCCAGCTTTTCCACCCATGACCTGCCGACCTATCGCGGCTGGCAGGGCGCGCGCGAAATCGACTGGTGGACGCGGATCGGAAATCTTGCCCCCGAAGACGCGGATGCCCACCGGGCCCGCCGCCACGCGGATCGTGCGGCGCTGGAAGCCGGTATCGGCGGGCCCGCTGTGGCGGACATGCATCGCGCGCTGGCCGCAACGCCCGCGCGGCTGGTGGCGGTGCAGGCCGAAGATGTGCTGGAATGCGTGGAACAGGCCAATCTGCCTGGCACTGTTACAAGCCATCCCAACTGGCGCCGCCGCCTGCCCGTGCCAGTGTCGGATCTGCGCAATGACCCGAGGTTGCAGGAAACCGCCCGTCTGATGGCCGGGGCCGGGCGCGGACGTCAGCGCTGACGGGTCTCCGCCGCCCGGCGGTCGCCCCCTGATCGCCAGGGGCGTCGGGAAAGACCGGCGCAAGGGCAGCTTCGCTTCTTCGGCGTGGTTTGATCCATGCCGGGCGCGGTGCAGGGCAGAACGTCCGCACATTCTGTTTTCCATGGCGCGGGCGTGCATCGCGTTGTTCTGAAGCCTCTCTGCGCCCATTGGACGCTCCATTCATCCGAGAGCGACAACCTGCCGACATTCCCCTTTCAATCCGAGAGGGAGGGTCAGGCATCCATAAGCAGATCAACAGGTTGATCGGTTTTCGCCGGCGGCTGATCGGCAATAACAGGGACGGTCGCTTGCCGGAATTGCAGGCATCTGCTAGCGCCGATGGGTGGCGGGCTGGATGCAGCCTTGGGGAATATACGCATGGCAGCATCATCAGCATTGAAAATCGCGCTCCTGACGGCACTGGCAATGGTGGCCTTTGCCGCAAATTCGGTCCTGAACCGCGTGGCGTTGGCCGAGGGCGAGGCAGATGCGCTGGCCTATACCGGCATCCGTCTGGCCTCTGGCGCGCTGATGCTTGTGCTGATCCTTGCATGGCGGGGGGCACCGCCAAGATGGGGGCGGATGGGCGGCAGCATGGGCGGCGCGCTTGCTCTCTTTCTCTATGCGATTGCATTTTCCTATGCTTATCTGGACCTTGCCGCGGGAACAGGCGCCCTGTTGCTGTTTGCTGCCGTGCAACTGGGCATGCTGGGCTGGGCCATCGGGCATGGCGAAAGGCCCGGTGCTGTCGAATGGGCGGGTTTCTCTGCGGCCACGCTGTTCCTGATATTTCTGGTCTTGCCGGGCGTGACCGCGCCAGACCCGCTTGGCGCGGCCCTGATGATCCTCGCAGGGCTTGCATGGGCGGCCTATACCCTGATCGGGCGCGGATCAGCCGCGCCGCTGGTCGATACGGGCGGCAATTTCCTGCGCTGCCTGCCCATCGCGCTGCTGCTGATCCTGCCGGGGCTGCTTGGGCAGACGATCAGCCCGGCGGGCTGGCTATATGCGATTGCCTCTGGCGCGCTGGCGTCAGGGCTGGGCTATGCCATCTGGTACAGCGTCCTGCCCGCGCTTGAACGCAGCACGGCCGCCTATGTGCAACTGACCGTGCCGGCAATCGCGGCGGGCGGCGGTGTGCTGTTCATCGCCGAGCCGCTGAGCGTGCGCCTTATCCTGTGTTCACTGGGCATTCTGGGCGGTGTGGCGCTTGCGCTCTGGGGGGCTGATCGGCGCAGACGCCGGGTGGGGCGGGCTGGTCGTTCGTTCTGATCGACCGCTCAAACCGCGCCGCTCCTTGCCTCGGCATCGCTGTCGATTGGCCGCTCTGCGCTTATCGGGCTCCCCCGGCTTGGCCCATGAGAATGGCGCGGTACGGCTGCCTCTGACCGGTTTCAACATGGACGCCCTTGCACCAACAAGGGCATAGCAGCCGGTGATCTGAGCATGGTTGCGTGAATTCGACGAAGTTTTGCTTGCTTTTGCCAAAATTGGTAATATTATTTTACCAAATCTGCCGTGGAGGAGCATATCATGGACATGCCTGCTGCCAATCCTGCAACGCTGGCAAAGCGTGACCGCGTGCTGGCCCGGCTGGCCGAAGTCTTGCCAGCGCAGGCGCTGATCCGCGATGAGGCCGAGCGCCGCGCCTATGAATGCGATGCGCTGACGGCCTATACCTGCCTGCCCATGGCCGTGGTGCTGCCCGGCACGACCGCAGAGGTCGCGGATGTGCTGCGCATTTGCCATGAGGAACGCGTGCCCGTCGTGCCGCGCGGGGCGGGCACCTCGCTTGCGGGCGGGTCGCTGCCGACCGAGGATGCGATCATTCTGGGCGTGGCGCGGATGCGCGATGTGCTGGAGGTCCACCATGCAGACCGGATCATCCGGGTGCAGACGGGCATCACCAATCTGGCCGTGACGGGCGAGGTGGAAAGTGACGGTTTCTTCTATGCGCCCGACCCGTCCAGTCAGTTGGCCTGCGCGATTGCCGGAAATATCGCAATGAATTCGGGCGGGGCGCATTGCCTGAAATACGGGGTGACGACGAATAACCTGCTGGGCGTGACGCTGGTGCAGATGGATGGCACGGTGGTCGAACTGGGTGGGGCGCATATGGACGCGACGGGCTATGACCTGCTGGGGCTGGTCTGCGGATCGGAAGGCCAGCTTGGTGTCGTGACCGAGGCGACTTTGCGCATCCTGCCCAAGCCCGAGGGCGCGCGCCCGGTGCTGATGGGGTTCGACAGTTCCGAAGTGGCGGGGGCCTGCGTGTCGGATATCATCAAGGCCGGGGTGTTGCCTGTGGCGATCGAGTTCATGGACCGCCCCTGCATCCGCGCCTGCGAGGATTTCGCGAAAGCGGGCTATCCCGATTGCGAGGCGCTGCTGATCGTCGAGGTCGAGGGATCGCAGGACGAGATCGACGCGCAGCTTGGCCTGATCACGCAGATCGCGCGCCGCCATAACCCGGTGGAGCTGCGCGAAAGCCAGTCCGAGGATGAGAGCAAGCGCATCTGGCTGGGCCGCAAATCGGCCTTTGGGGCGATGGGCAATATCAATGATTACATGTGCCTGGATGGGACGATCCCGGTGTCGAGCCTGCCCTTCGTGCTGCGCCGGATTGGGGAGATGTCGAAGGAGTTCGGGCTGGATGTGGCGAATGTCTTTCATGCGGGCGATGGCAACATGCACCCGCTGATCCTGTTCGATGCCAACAAGCCCGGTGATCTGGAACTGTGCGAGGCCTTTGGTGCCGAGATCCTGAAACTCTGTGTCGAGGCCGGGGGGTGCCTGACGGGCGAGCATGGTGTCGGGATCGAGAAGCGTGACCTGATGTCGGTGCAATTCACGCCCGAGGATCTGGAAGCGCAGATGCGCGTCAAGGATGTGTTCGACCCGCACTGGCTGCTGAACCCTGCCAAGGTGTTTCCGCTGCAGGCAAGTGCCACACGGCGCGCAGCCTGAGCCGGCGGTGCGCCGGGGCGCAGCGTTTTCTTGAGTATTTTTGGCAAGATGAAGCCCAAGGGGTGAGAGATAGGAGCGCGCGTCATGCGGCCTGCGAATGAAGAAGAATTATCCGGGATGGTGCGCGCAGCGCGCGGGCCGCTGGTCGTACGCGGCGGGGGCACGCGCAGTGTCGGGCGGCCTGTGGCGGGTGAAATGCTGGAAACGGGCGGCCTGTCGGGCATAGGGCTTTATGAGCCCGGCGCGCTGACGCTGGTCGTGGGGGCAGGCACGCCGCTGGCCGAGGTCGAGGCGGCGCTGGCTGCGGAAGGGCAGCGCCTGCCGTTCGAGCCGATGGATATGCGCGCGCTTCTGGGCACCGAGGGCGCGCCGACGGTCGGGGGGATGGTGTCGGCCAATGCCTCGGGGCCGCGGCGGGTGCAGGCGGGGGCGTGCCGCGACAGTCTGATCGGGGTGCGGTTCGTTGACGGCTCTGGCACCATTGTCAAGAATGGCGGGCGGGTGATGAAGAATGTCACCGGCTATGATCTGGTCAAGCTGATGGCCGGGGCGTGGGGCACGCTGGGGGTGCTGAGCGAATGTTCCTTCAAGCTCTTGCCGGTGCCCGAGGCGCAGGCGAGCCTGCGCAGTGCCGCCATGCCCCCGCAAGAGGCGGTCACGGTGATGTCGCGCGCGCTGGGCACGCCTTATGAAGTCAATGGCGCGGCGCGCGATGCCGATGGCCGCGTGGCGCTGCGGATCGAGGGGTTCGGCGCGCAGGTGCGTTACCGGCTGGCGGCGCTGGAGGAGGCGCTGGGGGGCGAGTGGGAGCGCGTGGAGGGCGCGGCGAGCGCGGATCTGTGGCGAGGCATCCGCGATGTGACCGCCTTTGCCGGGCAAGCGGGCGATGTCTGGCGCATCTCGGCCCGGCCGTCGGACGCAGGCGAGATCGTGGCGCGGGCCGATTGCCCGGTGGTGATGGATTGGGGCGGCGGGCTGATCTGGGCCTGTTGCGCCGAGGGGCGCGATCTGCGGGCCGATCTGGGGGCATTCCGTGGCCATGCCACGCTGATCCGCGGGTCCGAGGCGACGCGCGCGGCCCTGCCCGTGTTCCAGCCAGAGCCCGCGCCGGTCGCGGCCCTTGCCGCCGGGTTGCGGGCGAAATTTGATCCGCGCGGGGTGTTGAACCCCGGTTTGATGGGATAGACACGACATGCAGACAAATTTCACAGCCGATCAGCTTCTTGACCCGGCCACGGCGCGGTCGAACGAGGTTCTGCGCACCTGCGTGCATTGTGGGTTCTGCACGGCGACCTGCCCGACCTATGCCATCCTGGGTGATGAGTTGGACAGCCCGCGCGGGCGTATCTACCTGATCAAGGACATGCTGGAAAAGGGGCGCCCGGCGGATGAAAAGACGGTCACGCATATCGACCGTTGCCTGTCCTGTCTGGCGTGCATGACCACCTGCCCCTCGGGGGTGCATTACATGCATCTGGTCGATCATGCGCGCGAATATATCGAACAGACTTACAAGCGACCGTTATTCGAGCGCGCGCTGCGCTGGACGCTGGCGAAGATCCTGCCCTATCCGATGCGGTTTCGTGCGGCGCTGGTGGCGGCCAGGCTGGGCCGGCCCTTTCGCGCGCTGATGCCTGATGCGCGGCTGCGCGCGATGCTGGACATGGCGCCCAAACGCATCCCGCCGGTCAGCCGCAATGACGATCCGCAGGTCTTTGCGCCCGAGGGGCCGCGCAAGATGCGGGTCGCGCTGATGACGGGCTGTGCACAGCGCGCGCTGAACACCGATATCAACGACGCGACCATCCGGCTGTTGCGGCGGCTGGGGGCAGAGGTTGTCATCGCCGAGGGGCAGGGCTGTTGCGGGGCGCTGACCCATCACATGGGAAAATCGGCGGAAAGCCATGCCTCGGCCGCGAAGAATATCCGCGCCTGGTGGCAGGAGATGCAGGGCGAGGGGCTGGATGCCGTGGTCATCAATACCAGCGGTTGTGGCACCACGGTCAAGGATTACGGGCATATGTTCCGCAATGACGCGCTGGCGAAAGAGGCGCAGGCCGTCAGCGAGATTGCCATGGATATCAGCGAGGTGCTGATGAAACTTGATGTTCCAAAAGGCGCGCCGCAGGGTGTGAGGGTCGCCTATCACGCGGCCTGTTCGCTGCAGCATGGCCAGCAGATCAAGACCTATCCCAAGGACCTGCTGAAACGCGCCGGGTTCGAGGTGGTCGAGCCGAAGGACGCGCATCTGTGCTGCGGCTCGGCCGGGACCTACAACCTGATGCAGCCCGAAATTTCCGGACAGTTGAAGGCGCGCAAGGTCGCAACTTTGGAAGCGAAATCGCCCGATGTGATCGCGGCGGGCAATATCGGCTGCATGATGCAGATCGGATCGGGGACCGGCACGCCCGTTGTCCATACGGTCGAGCTGCTGGACTGGGCGACTGGCGGGCCAAAGCCCCGCGCGCTGTGTGGCGATGCGGTGCCGGTGCTGACGTAAATTCACCCTCTCGGGCAGGGACAGGCAGATCAGCCATGAAGCTGCCGCGATTTCATGCTAGAGCGTCCGGGTTGACCCTGTCGGAGAGCCCGGATGCGCCTGTGCCTTGCTGCCCTGTTTGCCGTTGTGCTGCCGCATGTGCTGCCGCAGGCCGCGCTGGCCACGGACCCGCCCTTGCAGATGCTTGAAAGCAGCCTGCAGGTGCAGGGCTGGGAAGGGGTCGGGCGCATCGATGTCGGGGGGCGCGGGTTCTGCACTGGCGCTCTGATCTCGCAACGGCTGGTGCTGACAGCGGCGCATTGCCTGTTCGACAAGGAAAGCGGCGCGCGCGTGCCCGACGGCGATCTGGTGTTTCGTGCCGGCTGGCGCAACGGGCGCGCGGCGGCAGAAGGGCAGGTGCAACGCTCGGCCATTCATCCGCGCTACACGCCCGAGCAGGGCACGGATATCGACAATGTCGCGCATGATCTGGCGCTGCTGGAACTGTCCCACCCGATTCGCAATCTGGGCGTGACCCCGTTCGAGGTGTATGCCGAACCGCGCGGCGGCGATCAGGTGGGTGTCGTGTCCTATGCGCGCGGGCGCAGCGAGGTTCCGGCTTTGCAAGAGCGCTGTCAGGTGATCGAACGTGACCGCAGCGGTGTGCTGATGCTGTCCTGTAATGTCGATTTCGGGGCCAGTGGCGCGCCGGTCTTTGCGATCAGTGAGGGGCGGGCGCAAATCGTGTCGGTCGTCTCGGCCATGGGGCGCGGGAATGTCGATGGGGCGCAGCGTCAGGTATCGCTGGGCGTATCTTTGGGCACGCGGCTGGAGGAATTGCGCGCCGCGCTGGATACCAGCGACCGGCGGTTTGTCCGCGCGCCCGGTCCCGGCAGCGATGCCCCGCGCGAGATGAGCAGCGGCGGTGGTGCGCGGTTTCTGCGTCCGTAAAGCGCCTGATTTCAACATGTTGTGAGCGTTGTGCCGCGCCGCGCTGGAGTGCCCGCGTGCCCTCTTGACAGCGTGTCGGGCAATTCCCATTTCCAAATTGCTGGGTGCCGAATGCGGACCTGGCTTACCGCAAACCGCGCCCGTCCATGTCGGAGGGCGCGCAAACCGTATCGCTCAAGAAGGAGGATGCTTATGCGCCGTTTTGACCCAACCCCCCTGTACCGTGCCGCCATCGGTTTCGACAGCATGGCGGATATGCTGGATCGTGTGATGTCTGCTGATGTGCAGGCCCCCACCTATCCGCCCTACAATATCGAAAAGACCGATGAGAATGCCTATCGCATCTCGATCGCGGTGGCGGGTTTTGCCGCCGAGCACCTGTCGGTCGAAGTGAAGGACCACGCGCTTGTCGTGTCCGGGCGCAGCACGGATGATGAAAGCGAGCGCCATTTCCTGCACCGTGGCATCGCCACCCGCGCATTCGAGCGCCGGTTCCATCTGGCCGACCATGTCCGCGTGACCGGTGCGCGCCATGCCGATGGGATGCTGCACATCGAACTGGCGCGCGAACTGCCCGAGGCGCTGAAACCCCGGCAGATCGAAATCTCTTCGGACACCCCCGCGCGCACCATGGTCGAAGGGTCTGCTGAGAAAACGCCGCAGGCCGCCTGATCGGTCTGACGGTGTGACGTGAAGAAAATGGACGCCCCGGCGGGGGCGTCCATGTGTATTCAACCGGTACTGGACATCACTCGTTACATGATTTCGTGCGGGCTGCGCGCGTCAGGCGCTTTGCAGCTTCAGCGCCGCGCGTTCCAGCCTGCGCTGGCGCTTGGCGGACCGTGACCAGGGCAGGGCGGGCATATCGGCCTGGGTCTCTTGCACCAGATTGGCGATCCATCTCTTGCGCGCGGTCATGTCCATCTTTTGCACCCCTTGTTGTCCTGCGTGGCTTGGCTTTGAACCTGACCCGAGATTGCCGTCAGAATCGGGCGCAACTGCGGCAGCGACGCGGAGTTTGCGGGGCCATTTCCGGCCCGCGCCGTCACAATCGGATGACAGAGATCAGGCGCCCGTAATCGGCACGCCCCTCATGGACCGAGCGGCGGTAGGAATAATAGCGCGCCGGATCCTGATAGGTGCATTGCCCGATCCATTGCGCATCACCTATGCCTGTCGCGCGCAGCCGGTTCAGGCCATAGCCCACCAGATCGAACTGATACTTGCCGTCAGCACCATTGGCGAAAAAGCGGGTATTGGTCGGGTCATCGGCCAGAAAATCCTCCAGAAACTCGGGCCCGACCTCATAGGCGGCCTGGCTGATGCAGGGGCCGATGACGGCGTGTATGCGCTCGCGCGCGGCCCCCAGCGCTTCCATCGTGGTGAGGGTGTTTTCCAGCACCCCGTCCAGCGCCCCACGCCAGCCCGCGTGGGCCGCGCCGATCACCTGCGCCTGCGTGTCGGCAAACAGCACCGGCTGGCAATCCGCAGTCAGAATGCCCAGGCCCAGACCGGGGGTGGCCGTGACCATGCCGTCACCTTTGGGGCGCGCGGCGGCGGGGTCGGGCGGGGCGTCCAGACGCACGATATCGGC
>SL_7KL_010_BRINEDRAFT_10001005_pt1 | contig 13466 bp, 13 predicted proteins | sample SodLak_010_BRINE_FD_10663 | JGI IMG/M metagenome (IMG submission 10663)
TGCGGCGGTCGCCCCTTTGTATCCCGGCCGCACGATCCGGTGCGCCCTGCTTTGGACCGACACGCCGCAATGGATGGAAATACCCGGGGCAATGATGGACGCTTGGTATCCGATCGACCGAGTGCCGCCAGGAAGCGGGATTGGCGATCGGTGATGGGCGGTCCTTGACCCGCAGGTGCATCGACACCTAGTTTAAGGAAACCCTGGGCGCCTTGCCCCTGCCGCCTTAATGCGGCCGTTTCTTAAGGATAGTCGCGACATGACCTCATCTCCCGTTTCCGTGACCGACGACTCGTTCGAACAGGACGTCATTAAGTCGGATACCCCCGTTCTCGTTGATTTTTGGGCCGAATGGTGCGGCCCTTGCAAGGTGATCGCCCCGGCGCTCGAGGAATTGGCCAAGGACAAAGCGGGCGCGATGACCGTCGCCAAGCTGAATATCGACGAGAATCCGATGACGCCGAATCGCTATGGCGTTCGCGGCATTCCGACGCTGATCCTGTTCAAGAACGGATCGGTGGCGGCAACGAAGATCGGCGCTCTGCCCAAAGGTGCGCTTTATGAATGGGTCGACAGCGTCCTCTAGGGGGTATTCCCGGATCGGTGTCGTTAGAGTGCATGGCGGTTTCCATCCCCCGATCAGAGACGCGAGCCGGGTTCATCCGGTGCGTGTGGACCCCGGATGGCGCTTCGCGCCTCCGGGGATGAGAGAGGGGCAATTTCGACACGCTCCAATTCCCGGACGCAATGCGGCACGAAGTGACGCTTTGCAGATCCGGGATCGGGTTCGACGGCTTTCCCGATCAGAGACGAGACTCGGGCTCCTCCGGCGCGTGTGGACCCCGGATGGCGCTTCGCGCCTCCGGGGATGAGATAGGGGGGCGGATGCCGCAACGAAAATCCCCCTGCCCCAAACTTGATCCGGGGCCCACACGGCCAACGCTCTCGCGGAGATTGTGGATCCCGGACAGCGCTTCGCGCTTCCGGGGCTGAGATAAGGGCGGATGTCGCGTGAAACAATACAGTTGCCAGGGAAGGGGTATGCGGTGCCAGTGCGAGAACCACTGCTTCCGATGCCCTGCATGCAATGCGCAGACGATCTGTGAATCTCGTAGGGTCAAGCCGGGGACGATCAGCCAGTCACGTTTTTAATCGTATCAATCAATGCCTGTCGGCGAAACGGCTTGCAGATGATCGCATCGGCGCCGAGCTTTTGCGCCCAGGCCAGATAGGACGGGGGTGCGCCGGATATGGCGATGATCTTCGTCTGGGATGACGATTGCCGTACCTTTTTGATGACTTCGATGCCGTCGATTTCCTGCATCAAGAGATCGCTGATCACCACAGCGGGTTTGAACTCGGCGATTTGGGCTAGCGCCTCGACCGGGCTGCTGAATGCGGTTACGTCAAAATCCGCCGTCGACAGCATGCCTACAATCGTCTGCTGAACATCGAGCTCGTCCTCGATGATCGTCACTCGACATTTTGTCTGGTCCATATTGCCACTCGCATGACCTGACAGGCCCATCGGTCCCAAAAGGGTACGATGACAGCAGTCAGGTTACTCAAAAATGAATATTCATACACCAAGGGAGATAATTGTGTTCTGGGTAAGGTCAAGCAGTGGTGTCGGGCAGCCGCCGGATCAGGCGGATGAACGGTTGGATGCCAAGGCACAGCACGGCATCATGACCGCCGGAAAGGGCGATTCGATCAATGACCGCCGCCAGTCGGCGATCATCGTCGTAGTCGACCAGATCGACGATTGCCCCCGGCCATTGCGCCGCCACCCGGTCGAACCGGTGCATGGCGGCATCGGCCAATGTCACGAAAATGACAGGTATTCCGATTTCGGCCAGCAGCGCCACCATGCCATCGGGGTCCTTTTGGTCTGACAAACAGCAAAGCGCGACCGGATTCCTCCAGTCAGCCCGTTTGCGGCCATACCATTCGGTGTCGAGTGCTTTCGGATGCCCGGTGGCGTCGTAGACGACATCAATCGACCGATCACCGGTGGTCAGCGCAAGCCGGATCATGCCGAACGATCCGGCGCTGTGAGATGGCAGCGACCGTGTGGCGATTTCCGGATCGGCGGTGGCCGCGAGCAAGGCTGCGGCCCGGCGGCCGAGCGCCCGGTCGATTGCCAGCCATCGCGGCAGTTCGGCATCCCGTTCATCCAGCCAGGCAGTATCGAAGGCGACGGCATTGGCAGGAACGGGAATCCCGAGCGTTGGCAATTCGTCAACCAGACCGGGTCCCAGAAGGCAGGCATCCTTGCCGTCGGCGATGGTCAGCTTGTCGCGCGCGATATCGTTGAGCGTCGGACCGAGTTGGGCTGGATGTTCCATGATGATCGTCGTAATGACCGAAATCCGCGCGGGCAGGCGCCCAACCTCGTCCCAAGCTGCCCCGCGCCCCCCTTCGAGAACGACCCAATCCACACCCCGCTTGCAAAACCAAGCCAGACCGATCAGCAGAAAGGCGCCAAATGGTGACAGGTAATGGGGCGGTTGCAGATCGCCTCGCAGCCGATCGAGAGCCGGTTTGACCCGGTCAAAGGCGTCAAGAAAGTCGTCGCGCCCGATTGGTTGCCCGTCGATGCGCAGCCGATCGGTCTGGGTCACTTCATTGGGGCTGACGATCAGGCCGACTCCGCCGGTGTGGTCGCGGCCCGGTCCCGGTGAATCATGGAACCGGCCAAACGCGTCCGCAGCTTGGGTTGGCAGTCCGATCAACGCTTGCCCGGCCGCGCGTGAGACCGTTCCCTTGCCCTTTGAGCCGGTGACGGTCAGTGTCCGGTCACGGGCCGGAATCAAGCCGAGATCAGCGGCGGTGTCCAAAATGATGGCCGGGTCGCGGGTGTCGCGATCAAAGCCTTTTGGCATGCCTTTGCATTTGTCAAGATAATCGCTGAATATGGCGTTGAGCGCCGTTGTTACAGGATCACCGTCGTCGGGTCTCGGGCCGGGCACCGGGGCACTCCTGCAGTCTGGTAGGTATGGAATTAAGTCGGGCACTGGCCGTTGGCGGCCAGAATCCGTCCGATCAGGGCAAGCGATCCGGCAATGACCAAGCGCTGCTCGCCCCTGCTCAGAAGGGCAGGCAGATTTTCCGGTCCGTCGGCGATGGTGGCGTCCATCCCGGCTCTACGGGCGCTCTCGGCGATTTCCGAGGCAGGTTGGGCGGGCTGCTCGCCATCCACGGACATGGCGATGACCCGTGTCAGCCGGCCGGCAAAATGACCCAGGAATGCGCCGGCATCCTTGCCTTGATACATGCCGAAGGCCAGCGCCGTGGGCATCGGCGGCAGGGTGTCGAGAAATGCCGACAAGACCAAACCGCCGTCACCATTATGGGCGGCATCCACCCAGATCTCGGTATCCGGCATCGATCGGGACACCGGGCCGGGGCCGAGCCGTTGCAGGCGGCCGGGCCAAGAGGCGGCGTTCATCCCCCGTGCGATGGTGTCTGCGGACAGGGGCTGCGGTCTGAGATGATCGGCAATCAGAACCCCCATGGCAGCGTTTAGTCGCTGATGGGCGCCGGGCAAAGCCGATGCCGGAGCAAGAACGCGGTCGAATGTGCCGCCGGTCGCATGGGAGGTTCGAAGAATCGTCGGGGTGTCGGGCGTGTCTGGCGCGATCAGGGACCAGTCGGCGCCGTGGAACAAGGCCTGAGCGCCGAGTTCAGCGGTCCGCGCCATCAAAAGGGTTCGGGCCTCGTCCCGTTGAGGACCAATGATGGCTGGACGGCCTGCTTTCAGAATGCCAGCCTTTTCGGCCGCGATCGCGGTCAAGGTGGTGCCGAGAAAAGCGGTATGATCAAATCCTATCGGCGTAATGGCCGTGACGACGGGTCGGTCCACCACATTCGTGGCGTCCAGGCGCCCGCCCAGACCGGTTTCCAGCAAGGTGACATCAGCCGGGGTTCGGGCGAAGGCCAGCAGTGCTGCCGCCGTTGTCGCCTCGAAAAAGGTGATGTCGCCCCGCTTGTCCGCAGTCAACACGGCGTCTAGACATTCGGCAAGATCGGCATCGGTGATCATTGATCCGCCGACCACGATACGCTCGTTGAAACGGCACAGATGCGGGGACGTATAGGCGTGAACCCGCAGACCGTCGGCCTCGAGGAACGCACGGGCGAAAGCCAGTGTCGACCCTTTGCCATTGGTGCCGGCAATATGGGCAACCGGAGGCAGCGATTGCTGCGGGCCGCCCAATGCATCGAGCAAGGCCAGGACCCGGTCGAGCGACAGGTCGATCAAGGAAGGCTTCAGGCCGTGAAGCCGGCGTATCAGCTCGGCGCTTTGGCCGGCGTCAGGCTTTCTTCGGTTGCCCATCGTCCAAGGCTTTGCCGATGCTCTTGCCCCCTCCGGATCCGCCGCCGACGAATTTTGCCTTGCCGGTTTCGGCATCCGGCCGCTTCGCCCCGGTCACCGGTTTGCGGTTATTGATTTTCTCAGAACCGGCATCGGCATTATCGGTGCCGTTGGGTGATGCCGTCATCGAATCATCGGCCGGCGTCGTGTCCGCCGAACCATTCGTGCTGGAATTCTCCGCTTTGGACTCGGCAGCAGGCTCAGCCGGTTTTGGGGCATGGGCATTCAGCAACAGGTCGATGATGCGTCCCAAGGTACCAGGCAATTCCTTACGGTGGCAGACGATGTCGACCATACCGTGCTCGAGCAGATATTCCGCCCGCTGGAAACCTTCGGGCAGGGTCTCCCGGATCGTCTCCTCGATCACGCGGGCGCCGGCAAACCCGATCTGTGCGCCGCGTTCGGCAATCTGCACATCGCCCAGCATGGCGAAACTGGCTGTGACACCGCCGGTGGTTGGATCGGTCAGCACGACGATATAGGGCAGGCCAGCCTCTTTGACCTGCTGAACCGCGATGGTCGTGCGCGGCATTTGCATCAGCGACAGCATGCCTTCCTGCATGCGGGCGCCGCCCGATGCCGGGATGGCGACAAAGGCCGCGCGCTGATCGACGGCCAGTTTGGCGGCGGAGACCAACCCTTCTCCGACTGCGACCCCCATCGACCCGCCCATAAACGAGAAGTCGAATGCGGCGATAACCGTCTTGTTGCCCTTGATGGTTCCGTGGGCCACGATGATCGCATCGCTTCGGCCCGTCTTCGATTGAGCCTCTTTCAGGCGGTCGACGTATCGCTTGCTGTCACGAAATTTCAGCGGGTCGACCACCGCTTTGGGCAGTTCGATGGTTTCGTATTGTCCGCCATCGAACAAATGCTGGAACCGCGTTTTCGGGGGCAAACGCATATGATGGCCGCAGTGCTGGCAAACGAAATGCGCTTCTTCCAGATCGCGATGGAAAATCATCGCTTCGCAAATGGGGCATTTGTCCCACAGGCTGTCCGGCACGTCCTGTTTGGCGACCAGAGCGCGGAATCGGGGTCGAACGAAATTTGTAAGCCAGTTCATAAACCTGAAATCCCTGCCGTGATCGCTGTCGCGCCGGACCCGCTATCGCCGTCACTCGGCATTTGTGCCGGTTTTACCGCCGAGCCGTTCGAACGCTTGCGCTTAAATCCGCCACCAAAGATAGCGCATGCTCTACCAGATCGGGGTTGGCATTTCCTGCGTCATCAAGGTTATCGGCAATTCTTTTGATGATCGCCGATCCCACCACGGCCGCGTCGGCGACCCTGACGACCGACGCCGCCTGTTCCGGCGTCGAAATACCGAATCCGACAGCAATGGGCAAGTTGGTATGCGCCGACAATCTGTCGACGGCCGCCTTGATGTCGGCTTCGGCGGCGGATCCGGCGCCGGTGATCCCCGTTATCGAGACATAGTAGACAAATCCGCTGGTATGGGCGAGGACGGCGGGCAGCCGCTTGTCATCGGTCGTCGGGGTGGCCAGCCGAATGAAATTGAAACCGGCGCGCAGGGCGGGAATGCAAAGTTCGCCATCTTCTTCCGGCGGCATGTCGACGACGATCAAGCCGTCGACGCCCGCATTTTTCGCGTCGGCAAGAAACCGGTCGATGCCATAGTTGTGGATGGGGTTGAAATAGCCCATCAGCACGATCGGGGTCTCATCGTCGCCGTGCCGGAACTCGGTGACCATGGCGAGCGTCCGGGTCAGGGTCATGCCGGCTGCCAAGGCGCGCAGGTTGGCTGCCTGGATTGCGGGACCGTCGGCCATCGGATCGGTGAACGGCATGCCAAGCTCAATAACATCGGCTCCGGCTCCGGGCAGCCCCTTGAGCAGGGAAAGGCCGGTATCGTAATCGGGGTCGCCGGCGGTCACGAAAGTCACCAGACCGCCGCGCCCCTCGGCCTTTAGCGCTGCAAATCGGCGCGTCAAACGTGTGTCCGCGGTGCCGTCTATGGCTACGGCACCGGCAGTGTCGGTCGTCGTCTGAGACATTGTGGCGTTACTCTCCCATATCGACGCCCAAGGCGTCGGCGACCGTAAAGATGTCCTTGTCACCCCGACCGCAAAGATTCATCACGATAATGTGATCGCGTGGTAGCTTCGGTGCGATTTTGGCAATATGCGACAAGGCGTGAGCTGGCTCGAGCGCCGGCAGAATGCCTTCTTTTCGGGCGCAAAGCTGGAACGCTTCGAGCGCTTCGGCATCGGTGGCTGACACGTATTCGACCCGTCCGGCCTCGTGCAGCCAGGCATGCTCGGGGCCGACGCCGGGATAGTCGAGGCCGGCGGAAATCGAATGCGGCTCGGTGATTTGGCCGTCGTCGTCTTGCAGAAGATAGGTCTTGTTGCCGTGCAGAACCCCGGCGCGGCCCCCCGTCAGACTGGCGGCGTGACGGCCGGTTTCGAAACCGTCGCCGCCGGCTTCCACGGCAATCATGCCGACACTCGGATCATCCAGGAATGGATGAAACAGCCCCATGGCGTTGGAGCCGCCGCCGACACAAGCGATCAGCGTGTCGGGAAGCCGGGCTTCGGCCTCGAGCAGCTGGTCGCGGACCTCGCGGCCGATAACCGACTGAAAATCCCGGACCATGGTGGGATAGGGGTGGGGGCCGGCGACCGTTCCGATCAGGTAATAGGTCGACTCCACATTGGTGACCCAGTCACGGAGCGCTTCGTTCATGCTGTCTTTAAGCGTCCGGCTGCCCGATGTGACGGGGCGGACCTCGGCGCCGAGCAGGCGCATGCGGAAAACGTTCGGCTTCTGCCGCTCGACGTCGCGTTCGCCCATGTAAACGACGCAGGGCAGGTCGAGAAGCGCGCAAACGGTCGCAACGGCCACGCCGTGTTGACCGGCGCCTGTCTCGGCGATGATGCGCGTCTTGCCCATCTTCTTGGCCAGCAGAATTTGGCCCATGCAGTTGTTGATCTTGTGGGATCCGGTGTGATTCAGCTCGTCGCGCTTGAAGTAGATCTTCGCGCCGCCGAAATGTTCGGTCAGGCTTTCCGCGTGATAAAGGGGGCTCGGCCGGCCGACATAGGTCGCAAGATAATGTTTTAGTTCAAGCCGGAAAGTGGGATCGCTGCGCGCCTTATCATAGGCTTGCTCGACCTCCAGGATAAGGGGCATCAGGGTTTCGGCAACATAACGGCCTCCGAAGGCGCCGAAATGGCCTTGCTCGTCCGGACCGCTCGAATAGGTATTCAGCGGCGGTGTGGACTGACGCGTATTCTTGGGCATGGACAAGGCCAATGGCTGCTCCCCCGATGAATCATTGGTTTGAATCATTGCTTTCCGTCGCCGGGCCGGCCTTGGCGTGCCCCGACCGATCGCGTGTCCTGACATTAGACGGCGTTCGCCGAAGAACTCAACAGACTCTCTGTAATGCAAGGGTTGCGTTTGGGGCAGAGGCCGCTATCGGCCTGTATTCGCGGTGTCCGTATTAGCGATAACGATTCGGGGGATGGGCTTTTGAAGTCTAGGATGAAGTTTCGGGCGTTGCGGGCTGCGGCGAAAGGCTGGCATCGGCCGCGTTCTGAATAAATTTCTCAATTTTTTCAACACTCTTGACGCCCGGCCGATCTTCGACGCCGGAAGAAACGTCGACCCCGGGCGCGCCGGTAGCCGAAATGGCCTCGGCAACCGTTTCGGGTGTCAGGCCGCCGGAAAGAAGCCATGGCAGCGGCCATTGGCGCCCCTTGATCAGCGACCAATCAAACGTCAACCCGTTGCCGCCCGGCAAGGCAACGACGTTGTCGGGTGCACGAGCGTCGAAAAGCAGCATGTCGCAAACACCGACATAGGCCATCGCCGAATCAACGTCGTCGGAATCGGCGATTCGGACGGCTTTCATCACCGGCATGCTGACCGTGTTGCGAATCTCGCGAACCCGTTCCGGGGTTTCGTTGCCGTGGAGCTGGATCACATCCAGCGGCACCGTTGCGACAATGTCGCGCAGTTCGTCGTCGGATGGCGTGACCATCAGCCCGACCGACCGAACACCGGTCGGCAACCGACGGGCGAGCGTTTGCGCAATCTCGGGGCTGACGCTGCGCGGACTGGGTGGATAGAACACGAACCCGACATAGGCGGCGCCCGCGGCGACACAGGCGTCAACCGTTTCCGGTGTCGACAGCCCGCAGATCTTGACGGCCGTCATCGGCTGTTTCCTTGTGCATTGCCGGATTTCCGGTCAAGCGTGGCGAGGGACGCCGCAATCGCTTGCGCGGCGGCGCCGGGATCGGCCGCGCTGGTTATCGGCCGCCCGATGACCAGCCGTGTGGCGCCGGCGGCCATGGCCTCCTCAGGCGTGCGGATGCGTTTTTGGTCGCCGGCCGATGCATCGCGGGGGCGAATTCCCGGGACCACGATCTCCGGTTCGGGTCCGACGGTTTCGCGGATGATCTCAATCTCCCAGGGTGAGCAGACGATGCCATCCATGCCGGACTTTCCGGCAAGACCGGCAAGCCGCGCCGCCTGTGCCGAGGCTTCCCGATCCTGCCCTATGGCTGCCAGGTCGTCGGGGCCCAGACTGGTCAAGACCGTGACCGCCAACAGCTTCGGCCGGTCTACGCCCAACCGCGCGGCCGCGTCGCCGGCGGCGTCGAGGGCGGCCGCCATCATGGCGGCGCCACCGGCGGCGTGGATGGTCACGAAAGCAGGCTGCAGCGGGATCAGCGACCGCAGAGCGCCGGCAACGGTATTGGGAATATCGTGCAATTTGACATCAAGGAAGATCGGCAGTCCAAGGCCGGCGATCGTTCGATAGCCGTCCGCACCGGCTGCGTAAAAGAACTCCATTCCCAGCTTCAGGCCGGCAACATGGGGCGCGACCGCATGGGCGGTGGACAATGCCGTTGGGAGGTCATTGGTGTCGAGGGCGCAGAATACCGGCGCGGTCTTGCCTGTGCTCATCCGTTCCCGCCGACGGTCAGCCGCTTGGGCTCCGTGAGGGCCGCCCGATTGGCGGCGTCGTTCGCAGCGGCCGTCTTCGCCTTCTCGTTGGCCGTGCGGGCGGCTGCCTCGGCCGTTTCCGTCCGGGTGCGATAGCGGTTCAACTCATCGGCCAGCACCTCGACGCGGGCCCGGTTGCGCCGCGCCTCCTTGCGGTATCGGTGCTGGGCGAGCCAAGCCACAATGCCCCCGGCCACGAAGCCGACGGCCACGGCGCCGAGCACCAGCAGATACAAAGGCGTGTCGATGGTGAAGGGCAGCGGCCATAATTCGAGCATGACCGTCGCCCGATTGGATATTGCGAACGAAATGGCGAACAACGCCACCGGAATGGTAATGATCAACGACAGGTAGCGCATAACGCTGGGTTCCCGATCGGTTCGTGGCTGTTGGGCGCTGCCGGCCTTGTNGGCTGCCTGCGGAAATCCGGGCGGGGCCGGCCCCGTTCAGGTCGAGTATAGTCCCCAAAATGGCGGACCGCCAGTCTTGCCGGGTTGAAGTCTTACCGGTTCGGGGTGTTGCCGGTCTGGATATGAGGGATAATCAGGCGTCCGATCCGCCATTCAGCCTTTCGCGGAGCTGCTTTCCGGTCTTGAAGAACGGAACGACCTTGCCGTCGACACGAACGGCCTCGCCCGTCCGGGGATTGCGGCCGACTCTGGGGTCGCGCTCCTTGATGGAAAAAGCGCCGAATCCCCGCAATTCGACCCGGGCGCCCTGAGATAGCGCTTCGGCGATCTCGTTGAATATCGTCGACACGACCTTCTCGACATCGCGTTGGTAGAGATGCGGATGTTTTTCCGCAAGCCGAATGATCAATTCCGATTTCGTCATGATTGGGACCCTTGGGAGTGGCGACGGGCCGACGCGTCCGTCAATGTCCAAGGTTACGGTGCCAGACCGGAAACCCGATAGCAAGGCCCGCCAGATGGTCGGCACCGGATTCTTTCCAGTTTTTCCTCGGGTTAGATCGCGTGGTGTTCGATCGAGGGACTTGGATCGCAATGATAATCAAGCCGGACGCCGGCGGGTACGCCTCCCAAACGACAAACGCCGCCAGCAAGGCCGGCGGCGTTTGTTTCGACCGTTCGAAAGAAACCGGTTAGGACTTTTCGTCGTCCTTGGGGTCGGTCTGAGCCCGCTTGAGCGCCGCGCCCAGGATTTCTCCCAAGCTTGCACCGCTGTCGGAAGACCCGAATTCCGCCATGGCTTCTTTTTCTTCGTGGGTTTCGCGTGCCTTGATCGACAACGTCACCTTGCGGGCGTTGCGGTCGATCTGAGTCACCTGCGCATCCAGCTTTTCGCCGACGGCGAACCGTTCCGGGCGCTGTTCCGCGCGATCCCGCGACAGTTCCGACTTGCGGATAAAGCCCGTCAAGCCTTCGCCAACCGCAACCTCGACGCCGCCGTCATTGACGGCGGTTACCGTGCAGGTCACGACATCGCCGCGCTTGAGGGCGCCAGCGCTGCGTTCGAACGGATCATCGGCAAGCTGCTTGATGCCCAGCGAAATCCGTTCCTTGTTGACGTCGACGTCCAGCACCTTGACCTTGGTCGTGTCGGCCTTTTTGTATTCCTGGATGACTTCTTCGCCGGAGCGATCCCAGGAAAGGTCGGACAAATGGACCATGCCGTCGATGTCGCCCGGCAGGCCGACGAACAGACCGAATTCGGTGATGTTCTTGATCTCGCCTTCGAGTTCGGTGCCCGGCGGATACTTGTCGGCGAAGCTGTCCCACGGATTGTCGAGGCACTGCTTGAGCCCCAATGAAATCCGCCGCTTGACCGGATCGACATCCAGAACCATGACCTCGACTTCCTGAGAGGTCGAAACGATCTTGCCCGGATGGATGTTCTTCTTCGTCCAGGACATCTCCGAGACGTGGACCAGACCTTCGATCCCCGGCTCCAGTTCAACGAAGGCGCCGTAGTCGGTGATGTTCGTGACCCGCCCGGTGAACTTGGTGTTGACCGGGTATTTGGCTTCCACGCCTTCCCAGGGATCGGCCTCGAGTTGCTTCATGCCAAGGCTGATGCGCTGGGTTTCCGGGTTGAACCGGATGACCTGAACCTGAACGTTCTGGCCGATCTGCAGCGCTTCGCTGGGATGGTTGATGCGTCGCCACGCGATATCGGTGACGTGCAGCAGGCCGTCCACACCGCCGAGATCGACGAAGGCGCCGTAATCGGTGATGTTCTTGACCACACCCTGGAGGACTTGCCCCTCCTTCAGGTTGGCGACCAATTCCGACCGTGCTTCCGCGCGGCTTTCCTCGAGCACGGCGCGGCGCGAGACGACGATGTTGCCCCGGCTGCGGTCCATCTTAAGGATTTGGAACGGCTGAGGCGTGCCCATGAGCGGGCTGACGTCGCGGACCGGGCGGATATCGACCTGCGAACCGGGCAGGAACGCCACCGCACCCGACAGATCGACGGTAAAGCCGCCCTTGACCTTGCCGAAGATGGTGCCGCTGACGCGCTGCTGGTCGTTGAAGGCCGTTTCCAACTGGGTCCAGGCTTCTTCGCGGCGAGCCTTTTCGCGCGAGAGCACGGCTTCGCCGTTCTTGTCTTCCATCCGGTCGACATAGACTTCGACGGTGTCGCCGGGCTTGAGCCCGCCGTCCCGTTCGGTGCCGAATTCCTTGAGCGGCACCCGTCCTTCGGATTTCAGGCCGACATCGATCAGGGCGATGTCGTCTTCGATGGCGATGATCCGTCCTTTGACGACGGTGCCTTCGAAGCCTTCGGATACGCTGAGCGATTCGTCCAGCAGGGCGGCAAAGCTTTCGCTTTGGAACTCAGCGGTTTGGGTTTCAGTCATGTAGTCTCCATTGGGGTGATCGCCGGCGATGATGCCGCGGGTCGTCCCGCATGGGAAAGCACCAACACAGGCAGTCCGGAACCCTTTGGGCTGCCGGACGCGATCGTCGTTCGCACTGCAAAGCGTGTTCGGGGCGGCGTGGCTATCTTAGCCGTGAGTCGACGATGGCAACGACTTGTTGAAACACGTCGTCGGCATCGCGGTCACTGGTGTCGATAAAGATCGCATCATCCGCCGCTAAGAGCGGCGCAACCGATCGTTTGCTGTCACGTTCGTCCCGTTCCCGCATATCGTTGAGAACGGCGTCGTATATAACGTGTGGATCGCTTTCCCGCAACTCTTTGAATCGCCGGGCGACCCGTGCGTCGAGCGACGCGGTGACAAACAGCTTGAGCAGCGCGTCCGGACAGACGACGGTTCCGATATCGCGCCCGTCCAGAACCGCGCCCGGCGGTCGATGCGCAAAGTCCCTTTGATATTGAAGCAAGGCCTGCCTGACGGTCGGCTGGGCGGCGATCTTGCTGGCGGCTTGGCCGGCATCGTCACGCCGGACCGCCGGGTCGTCCACTAAGGCCGGATCAAGGTTCTGGGCCGCGTTCAGGGCCGTTTCCGGATCGTCGGGGTTGCCGCCGGCGCGCAGAATCGCAAGACCGCAAGCCCGGTAGAGTGCCCCGGTGTCCAAATGCCTCAGCCCATAGCGGGCCGCCAATCGGCGGGCCAGCGTGCCCTTTCCTGATGCCGCCGGACCGTCGATCGCGATAATCATGGGCTTATGACCTTTCCGGGGCTGCTGTCGGCCGGTTCACAGGCGCTGTTGATCAGCCCGGCGAAGTCGGGAAAGCTGGTGTCGATCGCCGATCCGTCATCAATCGCGATCGGCGCGGCTGCCGACAGTCCCAGCACCAGAAAGCTCATCGCGATTCGGTGGTCGAGATCGGTCGTCACGGTTGCCCCGCCGGGGACAGGGCCGCCCGTCCCTTCGACGATCAGGTCGTCGCCCTCGATGGCAACCGTCACACCGCAGGCGGCCAAGCCTGTGGCCATTGCGGCCAGGCGGTCGCTTTCCTTGACGCGCAGTTCCGCCAGGCCGCGCATGCGTGTGGTGCCGGTCGCGGAAGCGGCCGCAACGGCCAGTATCGGATATTCGTCGATCATGCTGGGCGCCCGCTCGGGCGGTACGTCGATACCTTTCAACGCCGTGGCGCGCACGACCAGATCGGCCACCGGCTCGCCGGCCTGGGTGCGGCGGTTCTCGTAGCGGATATCCGCGCCCATTTCGGCCAGGGT